>ERZ1034917.1662-NODE-1662-length-12725-cov-10.693844_pt1 | contig 12725 bp, 9 predicted proteins | sample MGYA00520605_ERZ1034917 | MGnify/ENA primary metagenome ERZ1034917 (study PRJEB33766, sample SAMN09781784) | gut metagenome | biome: gut microbiome | host: Homo sapiens | place: Madagascar | study: EMG produced TPA metagenomics assembly of the PRJNA485056 data... | reverse complement strand
AACCTTCTGCCTCTTTTTTCATCCCGCCGAATTAAAAACTTTTGAAATTACCTCTTGAGATTACAATATTCATAAAATATAGATTTTGCAAACAAAGTTTCATTTTTTTTCATTGCTTTATCCTTCCACACTACTATAGTTAATCTCCAAGGTACTTGAATAAACCTCGGATAAAGGAGAAAAATGATGTTCCGTCTGAGCCTGTTGCTGTCGTTGTTGTTCGTTTTGGGCCATCGGCTCCCCGCGCGAGAAGAATTACAGCTTGCCAACGACAGAATCAAGCTGGTCTTTGATTCCGCGAACGGCAATCTGTTATCGGCGGCCGCCGACGGCATAACGGTGTCACCGGAGAACTCCGCGAGCGCCGTCGCCATTCAGCTCGAAGGAACGGACGAATTTCCCGGTAAAACACCGATGCGGCTGCAATCATACCGATTTCCCGCCGCAGACACGCTGGAACTGGTTCTGGCGTCGCCGGAATGGGAAGCGCGCGTCCGTTACCGGCTCGTGGAAAACGAATCGGCGTTTTCCCGCAGTGTCCGCTGGACGCGTCTGGCAGGCGCTCCGGTTCGTATAGAGGCGCTCCGGTTCCGGCTGACCGGGATTCATCCAGGTGCTCCGGCCACGAGTTTCTATACCTTTCCGACCCGCTACCCCGCCGACGAGGTGCCGTTCTCCGAAATGCGCCGCCGGAAGACGACTGTAAACTCCTGGGACGTCGCCCTGCCCTGCGTCGTCCTCTACAACACGACATCACATTCCGGCGTCGCGGTTCATCCGGTCACGCTGGAAGATGATTTTTCCCAGACGCTCATTGAGAAAGAGGGGCAAGTGACCATCGAGTCGGCGTTCCACGCCAGAACCTCTTTAAAGCCGGGAGAATCCCTCACGTCGGGCGATGAATACATCTCTTTGAGCAACGCCCCGCTGAATGGAGTGATCGCCGCCGTGGGCCGCCGCTGGCATGACAGCTCCTTTCGCTGCCAAACGGCGCCGGCGTGGAGTCGGGGCGCGGTACTCTATGGTTCCTACGCCGGCGGCACGGACTCCAGCTGGATGCGCGATATCGGCGGATTGAAAAATTTCACAACCTTCCTCCTGCCGCGTCTGGAGGCGCTCGGCGTGGATGCCATCTGGTTCAACCCGCTCAACCCCGGCTCCTACGGCATCACCGAATATTGCGAAGTCGATCCCCGGAACGGCACCATGGAGGATCTCGCCAACACCGTCAAAGAAGCGAAAAAACGCAAGATGCGCGTTCTGCTGGATATGATTCCACACGGTCCGACCCGCAATTCCCGGCTCGGCCGGAAAATCGTCGCCGAGAATCCGGAATGGGTCTCGCGCGATCGCGCCGGAGAAATGAAATCGTGGTGGGGCGGATTGTGCATGGATTACGCCGCGCCGGGGTGGCAGGCGTACATTTCCGACGTGGCACGATTCTACATGGAGCGTTGCGCCGTCGACAGCTGGCGCGTCGATGTGGCGGTCAGTTCGCCGGATAACGAATCCCCGCGTCCGGGACTTCGTCCATCGCAATCGCGCATGTATGGAGCCCTGGAACTGTTGCGCACCCTGCGAAAAACCATCAAGGCGAACGATCCGGAGGCGATTTTGCTCGGAGAGTGCGGCAGTGTGACCCATTTATCCGAATGTGATTATATTTATGATATGCATTGGGGATTGACCGCGATTCCCGATTTGCACAATCGTCCCGCCGCGGAGTGGTGCCGGGCGGCCAAGCGCTTCCTTTCCCGCCAGCAAGCCGCCCTGCCCGAAGGCGCCGTGTTCGGTTTGATGCGATTTGCGGAAAATCACGACACATGCCGCGCCGACTGGCGTTTCGGTTCCGGCCATGCGCGCGCCTTGATTGCGCTGAACTTCCTGATCCCCGGCATGGCATTCCTCTACAGCGATCAGGATATCGGATTCGGGCCGATGATTGCACGTCTTTCGCAGGTGCGCAAACGCCCGGAATTCCGCAACGGAACGGCGCTTTATGAGGAGATCACCACTTCCGACGCGGCGGTTTTCACCTTTGCGCGCCAATCCGGCAACGCATTTTCCGTCGTTGCGATCAATTTTTCCGGCGAAGAAAAACCGCTCCGAATCGGGTTGCCCCGCGCCTTCTGCCGCGCCGTGGAAGTGATCGCCGGCGCGCCGGTGTCCTTGCTGGACGATGAACTGAAATTCTCAATCCCACCGTATGATCTGCGTGTTGTCGCGCTGGATTCCGAAGATGCCGCCGTCGCGCCTCCCCGCCGGGAAGAGTGCACGACGACGCCGGACGCTGCCATTCAACCGCTTGACATCCAGGAGAAGGGAACCCGTTACATCATCAAGAACGCGCATTGCCAGCTTGAAATTTCCAATGGTTTTCCAACCCGTCTGACTGACGGGGAGAATACGCCGCTTCTGGTAAAAATGGAGTTGAGTCAAGGCAAAAAAAGCAGTTCCGTCCGCGAATTTCTCGATTTCCGCAGCGCCGCCGATTCGGTTCATTCCAAGCTGGAACGCACTGCGGCAGGAGCCCGCATCACCTTCACGGGGCAATGGAAAAATGCGCCGTGGCAGATCACCTACCGTCTCGACAACTCCACGCGAATCCACATCGATTTTCAGATGGAGCAGACACTGCCGGAAGATTCCGATCTCCGGCTTGAATTCGGCTTCGGCAAACCGCGTGAATGGTTCGTTGCGGCGCTGGAAGGCGTACTGTATGACTGGTATTTTCCGACGCACCCGGCAGGCGACATGATTCCGGGGCGCTACGCCCGGCCCGGCGGCATTTTATGGGACTCCTCGCAAAATCCGCTCGATCCCCGGAACCCGTGTTTTGCGGTCACCCAGGGCAATACCCGCCTCGCACTCCTGCCGGAGTTGGAAATGTGCGGCAATGCGATTCTGCGGGAACGCAGTTCGTCGCGTCTGCCCGGCCTCAATTTGAATCTCGCGACCCGGAGCACCGGCGCACAGCAGCGTGCCGGGTTGACATTGGAACTCCAACCGGCCGCACCGCTTCCGGCGGTGACCGGCACGATTCCGGCCGCGGGGAAACTCACATGCGAGAGTGCGAATCTGACGATTGAAAACGCTCATTACCTGCTGCGTTTGCGCCGTTCCCGCGGCGGAGCGATTCGCGCTCTTTTTGCAGCCGGAGACGACCGGCCGTTGATAACCGACAGCCGGATTCGCACGACAACCGGATTGCTTCCAAGTCAGATCGACCACAAGAATTCCAGCCGGATCGGCGTGATCGGCTCCTCGGAGGAAGACCCGGAACCGGACGTGTCGCTCCATACCGCACCCGGCCGAACCCAACTGACCTACAGCGGATTTCTGCGTCTCTCCTACAACGCGTGGAAGCAGCCGGGACGGCCATTGATCGCCTATCGTCAGAAGTATGAACTGGATGACTCCCGACGCATTCTCGCACAATTCGCATTGTTCGGCCGGGTTCTGCCGTCGGAAACGGAGGCATTCGCCTCTGCCGTGCTGACCTTCCCCGAAGTCGAGCGAATTCTGCTGGAGGGCAAAACCATTTTCCCGGAAGCCGAAGCCATCAATCAACGTTTTGCACTTCTCTCCGGCGCGGAATTCCGGGAAGTTACGTTGTGTTTTCGCAACGGTCGCAAACTTCATCTCGCCGCGTCCGAGCCGTTCGGCGGAAACGTGTGCAACGTATTTTTCCTCCGAAGTGCGCCGGAGGAACTTCAACTTCATTTCGCCTTCTTTGATGGCGTCCCGACTTCCACTGAGCTCCAATGGAAATCCTTTCGTTGTCTGATTGAACCCCTGAACGACTAATGCGAGGTGAGAAAAATGTTTTCATTCCCACAACATGCCCATCTGTCGACCGTCGGCTTCCTGCTGGTCATATTTCTGACAGGTTGCCTCTCGTCATCGCTTCCGCCGTCCGAAGCCGTGGTTTCGCGACTCGACACATCCCTGCGGCTTGACGGAGTTCTCGCGGAAACGGCGTGGCAAAATACGCCATCGTACCCCTTTGCGCCGGGAAAACCATTCGCCTGGGGAAAACCGATTCTTGAACGAACCGGCTTTTATCAGGAAGTGGCGGAGGAAACGACCATCCGTTTTTTGCGGGACGACCGGTTTCTCTATCTCGGCGTTGAAATGCGCGACTCCGACCTGGTCGGCGAGGGCGGCGCCGACGGCGAACGGCTCTACATGCTTGGCGACTGTCTGGAAATATTTCTGCATCCGCGCAACGTCCCTTTTTATTGGGAATTTTACGCGTCGATCAACGAGAAGAAAACCGTTTTTTTCTTCCCCGGCCGTGGTCGGCTCAATCTGCCCTCCAACAGCGCTTACCGCTGTGACGGCATGATTGTAAAAACCGCATTCTCAGGCACCTTCAATCAACCGGCGGATCATGACCAGGGATGGAGCGCCGAAATCGCAATCCCGCTCGCCACGCTCGCCGGACACGGTGTACCCTTTGACAACAACGCCAACTGGAGCGTTCTGGTCGTGCGTTACAACTACTCCGCATGGCTGCCGCTTTGGGAAACGAGCTGTTTCCCGGCCATCTCCACAGACAATCCCCATCTCTATGAAGATTATATCCCGCTGGATATCAGATGATGTAGATTCAAAAAAGATAGATTCCGAATTAAATATGTTCAAAAAAATCATTGCATCTCAAGATTGATTGCAGTATAATATTCAAAAAAGATCACGGCCGTGTCTTGATGGATAGATCAAAAATAATTACGATCCCAACAAGGAGCAAAAGATGCGTAACTTATGCAGAAGTGAACGTCGCTTCACATTGATAGAACTTTTGGTTGTAATTGCTATCATCGCGATCCTGGCTTCGATGCTGCTGCCGGCGCTGAATCAGGCGCGGAAACGCGCCAAAGCCATTGCGTGCGTTTCCAACATGAAGCAGCTCGGGACTTACATGATGATGTATGCCGGCGACAACCGCGACATGGTTACGATGCATTGGAACGGCATTCGCTGGTATCGTTTTCTGATCAGCTCGCCGTTGACGGACAATACCAGCAGCAATGTGATCGAACCGGTCGGCGGCGGTTACGGCCTTGACCGCAATCTTCTGACCTGCCCCGGAGCAAGAATCAGCAAATTCCGTGTGGTCAACGACGGTTTCGTCTATGCAGCTCAGGCTTCCACCGGATTGAGCTGGCTCGGCTGGGGACAGGGCGCGTTTTACATGGTCGGTTATGGTCAGGATGGGTTTGACCGCAACAGTACGATCTGTTTCAAACTGCCGACCTTGCTCAAAGCGGAAAAAGAGCGAAAAATGCGTTTCCCGCTTCTGGCGGAATCCCAATATGTATCCGGCAATGCCAATGCCGGATACGCCGCCGGATTTTACTCCATCAACTCTACGTTGTTCGCCGCCGCGCTCAACCACAGCGGCCGCATGAACAATATTCTGTCGGATGGGCATGTCGCCTCCATCAACCGCACGGAACTCTCAGCCGATTACGGCTGGACCGGTGGAACGATCAACCTCAACGGGGCTGATGTTTCACTTTAATTTCACGTTTACCATAAGGAAATATGTCGATGCAACTCATTGCCGATGAAAATGTCATCTTCCGTTCCCCCGCCCCCGTCGGAATCTTTGTCTACACGCCTTGGATCTGTCACGGCAAAGACGGGAGATTGATCGCCAGTTTCGATCTCGGCGGCTGGAACACCGGAAAATTGCCGGGGCCGAAATCCGCCTCCGGCGACGCGGCGTCCGGCAACCAGTGCCGCGTCATGGTTTCAGACGACGGCGGAGAACATTGGCGCACCACCGCGACCTTCGGCATGATGCATGCGCGGGTTTTTGAAGCGGGGGGAAAATTCTACCTTCTCGGCCACGGCGGCGCCCTGCTGATTGCCGTCAGCTCGGACAATGCCGAAACCTGGAGCGAAGTTGTCACGCTCGACGACACCCGCCGTTATCACATGGGCGGCGGCGCCATCGATTACCACGACGGCAAACTCTTCCTCGCGGTCGAACGGCAGATCCCCGGACGCGGCTGGCCGGGTGTCGAAGTCGTATTACTGGCGGCTCCGACCGATGCAGACCTGACCTGCTTCGACGTCTGGAAGTGTTCCAACCCGTTCGACCTGATGCAATACGACCGTTTCCCGAATTTGCTCGGCATGCCGTTTTTCCCCGAAGGAAATCTGCGGCCGGATCATCCCCGGGATCTTCGTTACAGCGGATTGCCGGGCGTGTTGGAAACCAATGTCGTCCGGATTTACGATCCCGACCACTATTATTTTGATCCCACCGGGCACTCGGTGCTTCTGGTGATGCGCGTCAACAGCAATCTCTCCAACATCGGCGCGTTCCTTGAAGGGGTGGAACATGCCGACGGCACGCTTGAAATACGCCCCTTGAAAACGCCCGACGGCGGCGACCTGTTCTACGTCCCCTTCCCCGGCGGACAGATGAAATTTCACATCCTCTACGATCCGGAAACCAAACTTTACTGGACCGCGACCACGCAAACCACCGATACGCTCCGTCAATGGCAAAAACTGCCGGAATCCCGGTTCAATCTGCCGTACAATGAACGGAACCGGCTGGCGCTTTATTTTTCGCGCAACTGCTATGACTGGTGCTTCGCCGGCATGGTCGCCTGTCAGGAACACGACAAAGAATCCCGCCATTATGCCACGCTGCTGATTGCGGGTGAAGATCTTCTGATCGCCGCCCGTTCCGGGACGGGTGAAGCCAGTTGCGCCCATAACGGCGATTTATTCACGCTTCACCGCGTCCGGAAATTCCGCAATCTGCGTTATTGACGCGGCGGAACGATCTCACCTTTCCGTCGCGTCTCCGACGACGAATTCGACGCATTCGCCGCCTGCCGCCAGCAGGAAACGGCCCGCTTCGAACACCTTGTCGCCGCGCCGATCGATATAGGCGAGATGGCGCATCCGGTCGAGCTGCAACGTAACGACACGTTCCTCGCCGGGCGCCAGTTCGAGTTGCTCGAACGCGATGAGCCGCTTGACCGGCTGCGTCAGCGTCGCCTCGGGATCCGTGAGGAACCAGAACACCGTTTCGCGTCCGGCGTATTTCCCGATGTTGCGGAGCGTCACTTGCGCCGTCAATTCCGGGGAAATCCGAAGATCCGCGTATTCATAACGGGTGTAACTCAACCCGTAGGCAAACGGATACATCGGCTCTCCGTCCAGATCGAAATACGCGCCGCCGCTGAGGTCGTCTTCCCGCCGGGCGCGATGGTGCCGATTGTAATAAATCGGTATCTGCCCGACGCTGCGCGGGAATGTGATCGCCAGACGGCCGCTCGGGTTGTAAGCGCCGCTGAGAATGTCGCAGCAGCCCGCCGCCGCGCCGTATCCGCACTCCCAGATGTGCAAAATCGCATCCGCATGGGGTTCGAGTTCGGGATAAAGAATCGGCCGGCCGCTCGTCACCAGCAGAATGACCGGCTTGCCGAGTGCCGCGATCCGGCGGAGAAGTTCGGCCTGCCGTCCCGGCAGCGCGATATCGGCGTAACTGCGGTTTTCGCCGGAACGGTCGAACCCCTCCCCGATGGCGACAATCGCCACATCCGCCTTCTCCGCCGCGGCGACGGCCTCGGCGAAACCGGCGTCCGAATCGGATTCATAATCGCATCCGGCCGCGTAATGGATTTCGCTCTGCGGGAAATATCCGGGCAACACCTCAAGCAGTGTCGGAATCGTCGCTTCGCTGGCGCAACCGCGCCATGCCCCGGCGGCGGCGGCGCGGTCGGCGATCGCCGGACCGATCAGCGCGATGCTCCGGGGCGCTCTGGTCAGCGGAAGCGTTTCGCGTTCATTCTTCAGGAGCACCATCGAAGCGCGCGCCGCCTCGCGCGCCAGCTCTCGGTACTCCGGCAGAAGCGAAAACGATTCCAACGGCAACTCCTCGCGGTAGGGGTGTTCAAAAACCCCCGCTGCAAACTTGATGCGCAACACCCGCCGCACCGCTTCATCCACGGTTTTGATGCTCAGTCTGCCGGATTCCAGCAGTTGCGGAATGCAACGATAGGTCGAACTTGTCATTTCCATGTCGTTCCCGGCGGAAAGCGCGGCGCGGCACATTTCCGCCGGATCGGCGGAATATCCCTGATTTTTCAGTTGAATGACACCATCCCAGTCGGAAACCACGAACCCCTCGAATCCCCACCGGTTGCGCAACACTTCGGTCAGCGTATAACGATTGATGACCGCCGGAGTTCCGGTGATATCGTTGAAGGAGCTCATCACGGTCATGGCTCCGGCTTCGATTCCGGCCTGAAACGGCGGCAGATAGGTTTCATGAAGCGTGCGTTCGGAAATATCGGTATAGGCATAATCGTGCCCGGCTTCGCTCGCGGCGTAACCGACGAAATGTTTGAGACAGGCGACCAGCGCACCGGGCTGCGACGGATCGGCGGTCTGATACCCGCGAACCGCCGCAGCGCCGAAAACACCCGCCGCATAGGGGTCTTCGCCGTACCCTTCCATCACTCGCCCCCAGCGCGGATCGTGCGGCACGTCGACCATGGGCGAAAAAGTCCAGTCGGCAACTTCGGCATACGCCTCTCGGGCCGCGACCCGGCAGGTGGCCTCGGTGATCGCCGGATTCCACGAACACGCCTGTGCCAGCGGAATCGGGAACGACGTCCGCCAGCCGTGGATCACATCGTATCCCCAGATGATCGGAATGCCGAGCCGGGATTCTTCGACGGCCCGCCGAAATAAGAGAGCACCGAACCGATTGTCGGCCGGAAGTTTTTTACATCGCTGACGTTATTGGGATTACAATCCACGCCGATCGGAATTTGCATAAGCTGGTCGATTTTTTCCTCCAGCGTCATGCGTCCGAGCAAATCTTCCACGCGTTCTTCGACTGGCAGTTTCGGGTTGCGAAAGGGGAATTCCGTTTGTTCCATAAAAGCGATATCCTCTGAAGTTAAGTACATTACCACGCGAGCGTCAGTGCCATGACCAGCATGCCGCCGACCAGTCCGTAAATGGCGAGATGGTGTTCGCCATACTCCTCCGCCAGCGGCAGAAGTTCGTCAAACGAGATGAAAACCATGATTCCGGCGACGGCGGCGAAAACACACGCCAGCAGCGCGGGCGAAAGAAACGGCATCAGAAAAAGCCACGCGACCAAGGCGCCGAGCGGTTCGGCAAGTCCCGAAAGAAACGAGAGCAGAAATGCGCGTTTGCGGCTTCCGGTCGCATGATAGATCGGCACGGAAACGGTGATTCCCTCCGGAATATTGTGAATCGCGATGGCCAATGCGATGGAAATCCCGGTGACCGGATTGGTCAGCGCGGCGGTGAAGGTCGCCATCCCCTCCGGGAAGTTGTGAATCGCGATGGCGAGAGCGAACAATGTCCCGCTGCGCACAAGTTTGTCGTGATGAAGCGGCGCATTCATCTCCTCGACCTTGCGGACTTCGTGGGGGTTTTCATAGCTCGGCACGAGTTTGTCGATCAGCATGGCGACGGCGATGCCGCCGAAAAACGCGGCGGTCGCGAGGAGCGAACCGGGCCGGTGCCCGAAAATTCCGCCCAGCGTCACATGAGAGGAGGCCAGCAGTTCGACCAGCGAAATATAAATCATGACGCCGCCGGAAAATCCGAGCGAACACGCCAGAAACCGCGTGTCGGAACGGTTGGAAAAAAATGCCAGACAACTGCCGATGCCGGTCGCCAATCCCGCCAGCAGCGTCAGAAGAAATCCGGCAATGATCTGGTCGCTCGAAATTTCCATGATATTCCTCCCTACCCGATAATGTATCATGGATTTCCGTAAAAATCAATCGTTCAACGGCAATAAACCCGTCCGCAATGCGGACAGCGGTCGCCGGGAATCCTTGGCGAAAAAATGAGCCTTGCAAGAACAATCAACTCATAAGACTACGAAAAACGCATTTATGAATCCAGACTTCATGAAATCAGGCAGAAAAGACGCTTCTCTTTCACCCTTACGCATGATGTTTTTTTACGAACCGGCACCCGACATATCCTCGAACCGCACGCCCCGCGTAACTGATATTTTTACTCTGCATAATGCCGTAAAGCTCAAACATCATCTCCTTGATCCGGCTCTGTATTTTTCGCTCACTGGCAAGCGGCCATTTGCAACTTTTGGAAAAATCCCGGAATTTCCGGACCATCAGTTCGACCGTCAAATTGCTGTCCGGGTCAAGTTCGACATAATTGCTGATAAAATAACTGACCGGATCGGAACTCAGGAGCAGAGATTCCGCTTTTTTCGTCTGCTCTTCGCTCCGCAGAATCTGTCCATTCTGACTCAGCAATTCAGCGGCCCCGGTCAGTGCAAAATTGAGAATGCCGCTCCCCTCCGTTGCCATGAGAAGTTTATCGAACTCGTCAATTCTTTTCTCTGTCGGCAACGGCGGACGTTCGTAATTGATCACCAGCAATCGGCGTCGCCAGGCCCCCTCGTCCGACTCAAAGCGCAGCAGTAACCGGGAATTGCTGACGACGATGACGTTGAATCCCCCGATAATAACTTCTGTCGAATTCAGTCCCTTGAATTCTGCAGTTAACGTGTCGTTGCCGGTGAGCGATTTCAACTTCTGAGCCCCGGCTCTCTGCAGGAAGTCTGGCGGGACATCCCGACCGATCAGGATTTTTTTGCCGAGGTAGCGACCGACTTCAAATCGCCCGGTCAGACAGTTGGTCCGCAACTCCACGCTGTTGTCGCGACCGATCAACTGTTCAATCACGTTGACCAGAGTGCCCTTCCCTCCCCCCGGAGTTCCCGAAAGAATCAGAAACGTCTGAGAGATATTCCGTCCCAGCAGACACTGTCCCATGTATTGCCTCAGGGTTTGAACGTCATCCTCCGTCATCGCCGTCAACAGCAATTCATTGAGGAATCGATCATACCGGGCCTCGGGATCGAACGATACCGGCAGCTGATTCCGGCTGAAATAATCCGGGAAAAATGGCAGCAACTGCCACTCCCCGTTCAGGAATTCCAATACGCCATTCTGAACATGGATGAATGGGCGAGAAGGAGGAACCATTTCACGGTTCACCGATTGTCCTTTCCACTGCGTGAGCACATCCCGCAGAAAAGATGTCGTCACCTTTTCAGCAAACTGTTCATGACGATGGATGATGGCTCGCGACATCTGGTTCATTAAAGTAGGTTCACTGGCCTTTATCCACAAGCCACTTCGACCGTCATATTTCCAGAAACAACCTTCTTGGTAAATGACATTTGTAGTCCGGGCAAACCTGGCGGCCCAGTAATGTTCATTCAGTTTTTTGAGTTTCCCCGTTTTCTCATTGTAGAAAGCTGGCGCTCCATATGTTTCCCGCAATGAACGCAACGACCTGACATCAGTATGTTTTTTTTCGATATTCATAATCCCCTCGAATGAGTCGATGTTATTAAAAAAACAAATCATCGCCTTGATCGATGATTCTAGAATGTTCATCAAACAGTACCCGCTCCTCCGGTGTAGCCGGTTTACACCCTCCGAGAAAGCCATTCTCCAATGTCACAATGGAGCATCGAACTTCCCCCTCTTCATTTTTTTCTTCCAGCATGAGTTTCAGCTGATTATTTTTTCTGGCAGCAAGCAGTCTGTAGTAACGATCAGCCAATGACTCAATCTCTGTCCCCTCCTTTTTCACCTCGCGTCCGAGATGAAATTCAACCAACAGCGCCAGATTTTCCCGGCGGCAATACCACATCAATTGAGCCAGAATATTTTTTCCCGTTTGGACGAAAGGTGCAGCGAACAAGATGAGCGAAGCCCCCACCCGCTCGACCGCCTGTCGAACGTGTACCTGTAACTCACCCCCATTCCAATTGCACGGCAAAGAGCAGATGGTCGTCGCATCCTCATCATCAAGCAATTGCGCAAATTTTATCACATCTTCTTGAACACAAAAGACCACAAATTTTGGCAGGGGAGCCGGAATGGTGTGTCCCAAGATCAGTTTGCTGTTTTGACGTCTGAGTTTCAAGAACGTTTTACTCACGCTCCAGTCCGGTACAGATGGGGCTTCCTCTATGACGGTGACCTCACCACGATAAATCAAATCGCAAATGACGGAGGCATGTTCGCGGTACCTGGACATCGCAACAGGATCAACAAATCCGCAATTTCGAAGACTCAGACTGTCAGGGATGGAAATGCCACCGTTTTGAGCCTGTTTTATCAGGTCATCCAGTGGGATTATTTGATTATTAACCTCATCCGAAGATGACGTCAGATTTATATTTCCAGAACAGTCAAGAATTTGCGCCCTTTTCCCTATTTTATTAATCACGTCAAGAAAGTTTATCACATTCTGATAATCAGCATAAGAGAACATCGACATTGCCCAGTAAAGTTTCCGTCCTTTCAGGATGGCCAGCGATTCTTCGGAATTTTCCCGTACATCGCCAAAGCACCCCAAAACAATGGAATCTTGGCGGAAATAATTATTGAGATATAAATCTGGATCTTCTGTGATGACTACAGGCAAGTCTGGACATTGCGCCAAACACTCCTGATTGAAAAACATCCCTCCAGACGGCCGTTTGAACAAAAGGATGGGTTGACCTCCTTTGGTAAAGGTCTCAATCAGCATCACAATCCGATTCCATCCATCCGGCCTCCATGCCAAGGCACAATGGGAAATAGAACCATCAGTTTTCCGTAACAAAATGGGTCTTCACGGGAATTTGTGGGTAAATCAGCGTGAGATACATCAGAACC
>ERZ1034917.1661-NODE-1661-length-12741-cov-9.880025_pt1 | contig 12741 bp, 10 predicted proteins | sample MGYA00520605_ERZ1034917 | MGnify/ENA primary metagenome ERZ1034917 (study PRJEB33766, sample SAMN09781784) | gut metagenome | biome: gut microbiome | host: Homo sapiens | place: Madagascar | study: EMG produced TPA metagenomics assembly of the PRJNA485056 data... | reverse complement strand
GAAAAGTAATACTGCTTTCGTTTAGCCCCCGCCCCTTCCGACTTCCGCTTTGGGGTTCTTAGGGGCGTGCAGCCCCTAAGGCGGGGTCCGCTGCATCCGCAACAGCGGGACTTTTCTTTGCTACTTTCTTTTGGTCACAAAAGAAAGTAGGAGTTCCCGGGAGGCAGCCGTTAATGGGTTCACCGCCTTTTCCACGCCGTACCAAACCCGATGACGCTTGCGCAAAACGCGGCGGCCAGCGCCTCGATGGGGAAGCCGTCCCCGGTTTGCGGCAGCGCCGCCGGGGCGGCAGCCTTCACGGTCCGTGTGCCAGCCATCGCGGCTGACGCAGTCACCGCTGCCGCGGCGGTCTCCGGCGGGTCATACCGGTTCACAAACAGCACGCCGTCGGCCTTCGCGGTCTCCCCGCTGCGCACGGCCCAGAGCCCGGCGGCAAGACCGCCGTCCGGGCGGCCCGTCACACGGACCGTGACCGTGTAGCTGTGCGCATCGTAGGTCATGTGGGCGGTGCCGCCGCCGCGCTCGGCAACCAGATACCGGTAATCCCCCGGCTCGTCAAAGGCGAAGCCCGTAAAATACACAGTACCGCCGTTTTTTACGGTCAGGACACTCTGTGCAGGCGCGGGGGCCGCGTCCAGCGGCGTCAGCTCCACCATATAGACGGCGTCCGCCGCCGCGCCGTCGGTGCGGACACTGACGGGGATCGCCGTGCCCGCCCGCGCAGCCGCCACGGGCAGCGGGCAGAGCAGCGCCAGCAGCAGGGCCGCTGCGGGCAGCCAGCACCGCAGGGCCGTTTTGCCAAAGGTCATTGCATTTCATCTCCTTCTTTCAGGGGGCAGAGCCGCCCCAGCACGACGACCCGCCCGTTTGTCTCGCTCCCGGCGCAGGTCGAAAGCGCCACCAGCCGGTCCTGCGCCGTCACGCCGATGTCCCGCTGCTGCACGGCCTGCGCCGCCGCATAGTCCAGCAGCGCCCCCACATCGTCGGGGTAACGCTCCGGCGTGTAAACGGCGGTGTCGTAGGCATCGGTCACCACACAGGCGAACAGCTCGATGGTATAGGCGGCGTCGGGCAGACTTATACTGCCCGCGGGGTGCGCGGCAAAATAGTCTGCCTCCGCAAACCGCGCCACATCACCGAACATCGCGCTGTTGTCCATGTGGTGGCCGTAAATCACCGTGTACGGGTCGGTCAGGTCGGCGGCGCAGCGGCTGTCGAGAAAAATCGCGCCCGACAGGGAAAAATCACCGTAGACGTCGCGGTTGACGTAGTCCATGTTCGTCGCGCCCTGCACAACGGGGTAGTCGATGCCGGTGCCGTCCACCGTCAGCCAGCCGCAGACATCGGGGTTGACGGCCTGCAGTTCGGCCAGCGTCGGGTTGTCGGCAGCCGGTGCGGCGGGCTTATACTGCAAAAGCTCCGCGCCCACAAACGCCCCGCGGCGCAGTTCGGCGTCCTGCCAGAGCGCGAACCCGCCGAAGGCCAGCAGCGCCAGCATCAGCAGCCCGGCCAGCGCACTGACCAGCCGTGTGCCCAGCCGCGCCAGCCGCGCCGCGCGGTCCAGCATCAGTCCTCACGGCGGCGCTTGCGGAAGAACACCAGCCCGCTGCCCGCGGCCAGCGCCAGCATCGCGCCGTAGGGGGCGGCGTCCAGCAGCAGGCCGGTGGGGGCAATCGAGCTGCGGGTGTTCGTGACGGTCAGGGCCGTGTCGGCGGCGCCCACCGTCTGCGCGGGCAGGGTCTTTTCGGTGCTCAGCGTCTCGCCGTCCAGCGTCCAGGCCGTCGTATATTTCTCGGCGTCCAGGCCGCTCTCGGTGATCGTGTAGGCCGCGCCGGCGGGCAGACCGGTCACCTCGATCACATCGCCGCCCCGGATCGTCTCCGAGAAGCTGACCTTGCCGTTTGTAAAGGGCTTCACCTCGGCGCCACTCGTCACGCCCGCCGCGCTTGTGGTTTGGACCGTGACCGACGCCATGCGGCCCGGGTTCGCGTCCGGGTCGGTGATCTCCAGCGTGAAGATAAAGTGGTCGGTGTAGTCGGCCCAGTCGCCCGCCAGCGCCTTGGTCACGGTCAGGCCGTGGGTCGTGTAGGTATTGGTGATGAGGTCGCTCTTGGTATTGTCATCGAGCGAGGTCAGCGTAGCGTAGTCGATTTTGAACGCTGCACCGTCCGGCTCGGACGTATTGTCGTTGACAACGCGCACTTTTAGCAGGTAGGTCGCCGTCGTGGCGGCCAGGCCGTGGATGCCGGGGTCGCGCTCGGTCAGGTGGTAGTAGTAGATGCCGGGGGCCGTGAACTTCGTGGTGTCAAAGCCGACGCTTACATCGCTCTCCTTGTTGGCAATGCCGTTGGCGTCCGCCGCAAACGTGGCGGTGATGTCGCTGCCGTCCAGCTGATCCACGCTGCCGACATAGTTTTTCTCTCCGTCGTCGGGCAGGTCGCTCTCGTCGGCGGCGGTGACGTCAAAGGCAATCGTGCCCGTGATGCCGCCCGCGCCCGCGGCGTTCGTCACATCGATGGCCTTGCGGAAGGTGATGCTGCCGGTGGTCGTGGTCAGGGTCTCTGCCGCAAACGCCGTGGCGGAGAGCGCACCCGTGAGCAAAGCAGCGGTCAGAACGGCGGAAATCTTGATGATGTTCATACGTATGTGCTCCTTTCGGGGTGGTGTATGGTTATGTGGGTGGTTTCCGGTAGGTCGGCCCTCATCCGGCCTCGGGCGGGGCCTCGGCCACCTTCCCCCGCAGGGGAAGGCATCCAGCCCCAAGCCTTCCCCCGAGGGGCTGCGCCCGCAGGCGCGTGTCGGAGCGCAACCGCTGTAGGCGGCTCTTGGCGCGTAGACTGAAGGTGCCGCCGCAGCGGCGGATGAGGGCAAAGTTCACCTGTATCTCCTTCTTGCCCTTATCAAATCTCATTCCTCCTCACAATCGCAATGACCCGCCCGGCGATATTTTCTGCCGTCACCGGGCCGTACCGGCGGCTGTCGGGCGCACCCTCGCGGGCGTCGCAGAGGATAAAATACTCGCCGTCGGCCAGAGTCAGGGGGTAGGTCACGTCACTGTCGTAGCGGGGGGTCGTCTCGTAAATGTCCGGCTCGGCCACAAGGCTGCCGTTGATGCGCAGCAGCGCGTTTTCTGTCACCTCCACGGTGTCGCCGCCGCGGGCCGCAACACGCCCCGTGCAGCGCCGGTCATCCTGTGTAAAGACGACCACCTCCCCCGCTGCAAAGCTGCGCGGCAGCCGGTAGTAGAGCAGCAGGTCGCCGGGCTTGAGGTGCGGGTACATCGTGTCGTCCGGCTGGATCGCCAGCCCGAACACAACGCCGAACAGCACCAGCAGCAGTGCGGCCAGCGCCCCGGCGCGCAGAAAAAACTCCTTCACGTCCGCCAGCGCACGGCGGCGCTGTGTCTCGTTCACGGTGCAGCCTCCCTTCGGCGGCGGCAGACCACGGCCAGCGCCGCGCCCGCCGCCAGCAGCCAGACTGCCGGGGCCGCGTCCTGCGCAAGACCCGTGGGCGGCACGCCGTCCTTATTGTTGACGCAGGTCAGCGCTGCGTCGCCGGTCAGGGTCGCGGTATAGCTGCTGCCCAGCGTGACGCTGCTGCCGTCGTCCATTGTCGTTTCGTAGTCGGTCAGCGTCTCCTCGGTGACGGTCACGGTCTGGCCGGGCTTCAGATGCCCGATGACGATGCTGCCCTTATGCGGGATCGTGAAGCCGTCCGCGGTCAGCGCCGCGCCGCCGTAGGGCTGCACATAGGGGGTATCCGCGGTGACCGCCGCGCCGTCAATGGCCGCCGTAAACGCAAAGCCGCGGCGCGTGTCGCCCATGCCGCCCGTGACCTGCTTGGTCACGGTGACGCGCAGGAACGGCGCGTAGGTGTTGGTGATGACAGCCTCCCCTACGCCGCCGGACGGCACCTGCACCGTCCCGGCCGCCGCGGCGGCGGTGGTCGTGCAGTACCAGCCGGCTAAGTCGGGGTGGTCGGTCTCGGTCACGGTGTAGCTGCCCACGGGCAGATCCTCCACCGTTACGCTGTGCAGCCCCCTGAGCGGCACGGTCAGTGCGCCGGGCGCGTCCAGCGTGACGGTGCGGGCCGTGCCGTCGTCATAGACCAGCGTATAGCTGCCGATGGGCAGGCTGCCGACGGTGAAGGTGTTCGTCACGGCCTCGGCCTCATCGCGCAGGGCCGTGTCGTCCACGGCCTTCGTCAGCCGCAGGCTGCCGGTCTGCCGGGCGTAGGTGTTCTCAAAATCGGCGTAGGTCGTGCCGTTTTGCAGCAGCGTTATGTTGGCCAGCGTCGGCGGGTCGCCCGCGGGCTGCAGCGCATCGCCGTTGACGGCGGCGCGGCTCGCCAAATAGAGCACCGCCGCCGGGGCGGCGTGGGCGGTCTCGGTCACGGTGTAGGTGTAGAGTGCGCCGCTCTCCGACGCCACAGGCAGATCCTGTATTGTATAGCTGCACTGGGCCGGGTCGGTGCCGACGGTCATATCCGCGCCGCTTATGACGGCCACAGCCGTGCCGTCGGAGCGGGTCACGGTGAAGGTCAGCCCCGCGCGCACGGCGGTCAGCTCGTCGGCGGTCAGGCTGCCCGCCAGCGTCTTGCGCAGCGTCAGGTTGGCGTGCCCGGCCACGGGCGGCGCAGGCTCGGTGCTGAACCAGACCTTGTCCAGCAGGTTGCCCTCGCGCCGGTCCCCCTTGCCGCTGGACAGCGCCAGGAAGAAGAACCGGCTGACATACTGCCCCGCCCGGACCGTGTAGTCGCCGCTGTGGACGCCCCACTGGTCGTTGCCGTCGGTGATCTCGCCGCCGACCATGAAGCTGCGGATGGGGACCTCCTCGCCGTTGTATGTCACGGTCCGGTCCAGCGCCGCGCGCACCAGAAGTCCCCTGTTGTCGTCCTTGCTGGAAGCGCTCGCCAGAGTGTCGGTGATCTGCGCTGCCACATCCACCGGCGCGATGAGCAGCGCCATCGAGTCCTGCATACCCCTGCCGCGGGCGCGGTGGGCCAGCGACCAGTGCAGCGTGGTGCCGGGCGCGGTCAGCACATCCTGATACAGTGCGCCGTAGGCCTCGCAGTTCAGCTCGGCAAACTGCTGCCCGTCGTAAGCGCCGTCGATGCTGTAGCTGGCCTCGGGGTAGTTCCGCGTGCCGTTATAGCTGCGGTTGGAGCCGTCCGCCAGCTCAATGTACAGGCCGGCGCTCCCGGTTTTCCAGTGCTCGGCCACGCCGGTGGTCTGCCAGACGATGCCCCCTTCCCCCGACGGGTACTGGGTAAAGAAGGTGCCGGTCTCACCGTCCCGGGAATAATACAGCCGGGATGCGGGCGTATTGTTGTTTTTGTTGTGATACGCCTTCAGCCCGGCAATATCCGGCGTTTCAAAGCTGCCGTTCTGCAGCTGGATACAGTAGGGCACCTGCATAGCCGCGGCGGTGAGTTTTGCGCCGTCGGTGCCGGTGACCTCGACCTTATAGTACAGCCGTTCTGCATCTTTGACACCGGCAATGCAGGCATCCAGCGCAGCGTTCAGCCGGTGCTCACTGCCCGGCGTGATGTTCCACGCATCGCCGGAGCAGAGCTGCTGCGGGACCTCCTCCCAGTTGGTGCCGTCCTTGCTGCGGTACCAGGTGTACACAGCGCCGTCGAGTCTGTCCGTGCTGCCGTTGACCTTCGCTGTAAAGCAGCCGTCGGTCCGAATGCTGTCCACCAGCTCTGCGCTTGTGACAACGGCAGCCTGCGCCGCGGTGTCGGGCGCGGCGAGCAGCGTATCCATCACGAGGGTGCGTGCGGTCTCGGGCGTTGCCGCGGGTTCAGCCGCCGGGGTCGGCTCCGCCTCCATTTCGGGTTCCGGGTCAGCCGCCGGGGTCGGCTCCGCCTCCATTTCGGGTTCCGGTGCAGGCGGGTCCGGGTCGGCGGGCGCAATTGCCGCCGCAGACTCCGCCGTGGCGGGCAGTTCATCCGCCGCAAACACAGCGTTGGCCATGCCTGCCGCCATACAGCAGGCCAGCAGCACAGCCAACAGACGTTTTTTCATGTACGGTTCCTCCTTTGCTGGTTTCCCGTGCGGGGCTTGTCTCCCCGCCGGGTCAATTGGGAGTATACCGTCCGCCGTTCGCGGAACACGTCGAGGGCTGCTTTCTTCCAAAAGGTTACAAAAAAGACGCACCACGGAAGTTTTTCCGTAGTGCGTCTTTTCTGTATTCACTTCTGCCCTGCACCTTTCCGCAAGCGCCCGCCTATGGGACACCTGCGGGCCGGGCATGCCCGGCCCCTACTGTCTCTGCAATGGGAAAATGCGCTGCTGCGGCAGGTTGGCGGGCGGCCAATGGCCGCCCCTACCGTCCTTGGGGCCGTTTACACCACCGTCACCAGCGTCTCACAGTCGCCGGTCACGGCGTACTTGCCGCTGCCCGCGGGGATAAAATAGCTTTCGCCCTTTTTGACCTTCACGGTCTCGCCGCCGCAGGTCAGCGTGCCCGCGCCGTCGGTGATGAGCAGCGAGACAAAGCTCTTTTCGTCAGCCGCACCGTCAAACGCGCCTTTTTTCACGTCCACCGTGAAATACTCGCACTGCGCGAGATGGCTGCCGAAGTCGTGCTTTTGCGGCGGCGTGCGGCGGGTCACGTCCAGCGCCTTTTCAATGTGCAGGGCGCGGAGCTTGCCGTCCGCACCGACGCGCCCGTAGTCGTAGACGCGGTAGGTCACGTTGGAGTTCTGCTGCACCTCGGCCACGACGATGCCCTGGCAGATGGCGTGCAGCGTGCCGGACGGGATAAAAAAGCAATCGCCTTTATGCACCGGTACGGCGTTCAGGACCTCGGTCAGGGTGTTATTTTTGATGCGCTCCGCAAACTCCTCTTTGGAGATTTCGTGCGTAAAGCCGTAGTAGAGATACGCCCCCGGCACGCAGTCCAGCACATACCACATCTCGCTTTTGCCGTACTGGTGTTCGTTTTTCAGCGCATAGTCGTTGGACGGGTGTACCTGAATGGACAGGTTGCTGCTGGCGTCGATGAACTTTGTCAGGATCGGGAACTGCTCAAATTTTGCGCAGTCCGTGCCCAGGGCTTCGGGGTGCGCGGCCGCGTAGTCCGCCAGCGTCGTGCCGTCGGGCAGATAGCTCGGGCCGTCCGGGTGGCAGGACAGCACCCACGCCTCCGCCAGCGGGTCAAGATCGCTCTTGATGCCGAAATCGGTGCGCAGGCGGCTGCCGCCCCACAGATAATCCTTGCAGCTCGGGGTCAATTTCAGAATTGCCATACCGTTCACGCTTTCATCATGTCCGCAGCGGCTTTGGCCAGCGCGGCGTTCACGGCATCGGCGGCTGCCTCACTGTCGCCAACGGCGGAAAGATAAACTTTAATTTTCGGCTCGGTGCCGGAGGGGCGGACCATCAGCTTATGCCCGCCGTCCAGATGGTATTCCAGCACGTTGGCGCGGGGCAGCCCGGTGCCGTCGGTGTCGTAGTCCACGACGGACTCCACCTTGTACCCGGCAATGTCCTCCGGGGCGTTGGCGCGCAGCTTCTTCATCAGCTCCTGCATCGTGTGCATGCCGCTCTCGCCCTCAAAGGCAAAGCTGCACAGCGCATTGCGGTAGTAACCGAACTCCCTGTACAATGCCTCGATGGCGTCCAGCAGCGTCTTGCCCTGCTGGGCGTACCAGGCCGCGGCCTCGCAGACCAGCAGCGTCGCGTTGACAGCGTCCTTGTCGCGGACGTGGCCGCCGGACAGGTAGCCGTAGCTCTCCTCAAAGCCGAAGATATAGCGTTCGGGACGCCCCTCGACCTCCAGCTTGCCGATCTGCTCCCCGATGAACTTAAAGCCGGTCAGGGTGCGGCGCAGCTCAACGCCGTATTTTTTTGCCACCGGCGCTGCCATATCGGTGGAGACAATCGTCGTTACCGCCACAGGGTCGGCAGGCATCGTGCCCTGTGCCAGACGGGTGCGGCAGATATAGTCCAGCAGGATGATACCCATCTCATTGCCGGTAATCAGGCGGTAGCCGCCCTTGCCGTCGGGCACGGCGGTGCCGCAGCGGTCACAGTCGGGGTCGGTGCCCAGCAGCAGATCGGGGCGGACCTTGTCGCACAGCTCCAAGCCTTTTTGCATAGCTTCGCGGATCTCGGGGTTCGGGTAGGGGCAGGTCGGGAAGTCTCCGTCGGGCTTTTCCTGCTCGGGCACAACGGTCACATGGGTCACGCCGAGCTTTTTCAGCAGCTTTTTCACACATTCCAGACCCGTGCCGTTCAGCGGGGTGTAGACGAGCTTGAGCGCGTCGATGCCCGCGCCGTCACCGACGCGCTGGTCATAGACAGCCTGCACAAAATCATCAAGGCATTTTTCGTCAATTGTCACAATGCGGCCCGCGGCGGCGGCAGCGTCAAAATCTGCCAGCCGGACATCGTCAAAGCAGTCGATTTTTTCGATAGCTGCCAGAATTTTCTCGGCAGCCTCCAGCGTAATCTGGCAGCCGTCCGCGCCGTAGACCTTGTAGCCGTTGTACTTAGCGGGGTTGTGGCTGGCCGTCACGCAGACGCCCGCGCCGCAGCCAAGGTACCGCACCGCCCACGAAAGCGCCGGGGTCGGCTCAAGCCGGGGGTACATGCAGGCGGTAATGCCGTTCGCGGCCAGCACGCGGGCGGTCTCGCGGGCGAACAGCGCACCGTTATGGCGGCTGTCGTGGGCGATGGCTACCTTTTTGGGCAGGCCGGACGCATTGAGGTAGTCCGCCAGCCCCTGCGTTGCCTTGCGCACGGTGTAGAGGTTCATCCGGTTCGTGCCCGCGCCGATCACCCCGCGCAGGCCGCCGGTGCCGAATTCCAGATCGCGGTAAAAGCGGTCCGTGACGGCGTCGCTGTCGCCCGCGATGGAGACGAGCTCGGCTTTGACGGCGTCGTCCAGATCCGGCTGGGCAAGCCAGCGGTTATAGAGGTCGTTTATATTGTTCATGGAGTTTCTCCTTTATCTTCCCTTGGATCCTGCGGGCAGCCGCAAGCCGCCCCGCCTCTCTATTATCTTGCATTTTTACCGCTTTTGCAAGTACCAAATCTTTGTCGGCATCACCGGATTTTCCGGTCCAGACTGTCAAAAAATTGCATTCCTGCCTTATTGCGTATGTAGGGGCGACCATTGGTCGCCCGCCAACTTACCGCAGCAGCGCATTTTTCGGGGTGGTTTGCTTACAAGGCAAACGGGCACGGGCGAGCAATGCTCGCCCCTACAAGAGTTTTTCGACAGTCTGCACCGGATTTTCCGGTCAGCCCTGCCAGACACCTTTTATTGCCTCCGCTTCACTTTCCGCCAGCGCCGGGGCGCCGGAATTGGCAAACAGGCTGCCGTAGCGGTAGAGCCCCGCGCCCTGCACCCCTAAGCGGGCAAGCAAAGCAAGCTGGTCGGCCAGCGCATGGCCGGAAAACCACTCGGAGCCGGCATCGGACCCATCCCCTGCGCCGACGCGGTAGGCCCCCAGCCCGGCGTACAGCTTCACGCCCGCCGCGCGGGGCAGTGCGGCCCACGCGGCGGCCAGCTGCGCAAAGCTGTGCGACGCATCGCCGTTTTTTACGTATTCCTGCCCCCAATAAAGCTGGGGCATCAGGTAATCCACAGTCCCCTGCCGCAGCCAGCGGGCCGCGTCGCTGTATTGCAGGGTGTAGTTCTGCTCCGGGTCGCCCGCCGGGGCTGCGCCGAACCGCACGCCGTACCGCCGGACCGCGGCGTGGCAAAGCTCCATCAGGGCGTTCACGTTCTCCCGCCGCCAGTCGTCCTGCGTCCGTGTGCTGCCGCCGGCCGCGTAGTCCGCCGCGTCAAAGGCCGGGTCGGTGGTGGGGTAAAAATAGTCGTCAAAGTGGATGCCGTCCACAGCGTACCTTGCGCACAGCTCCCCCACCCCGTCGGCAATGTACTGCCGCACGTCCGCGTTGGCGGGGTCGAGATACGCGCCGGTGTCGGTGTACCTGACCCAGTCCGGGTGCAGCCGCGCCGGGCTTGCGCCGCACAGCGCCGGGGTCTGCCCGGCCTGGATGCGGTAAGGGTTGACCCAGGCTTCCAGCTGTAAGTCCCGCGCGTGGGCGGCGTCCACCAGCAGTGCCAGCGGGTCAAACCCGGGGTCCTGCCCCTGCGTGCCGGTGCAGAGGTGGCTGAACGGAAAGTAGTCACTGGGGTAGAGCGCATCGCCGAAGGGCCGCACCTGCGCCAGCACGACTGTTGCGCCAATCGACTGTATATTGTCCAGCATTGTGCCGATTGCCTGCGTGAACGCCTCCGCCGACGAGAAATCGACCTGCTCCCATTCCAGATAGCTGACCCACACAGCGCGGTAGGGCGCGGCGGCCCGGGCGACGGCGGTTGGGGTGGGGGTCGGCACCGCAGCGGGGGGTGGGACAGCCTTTTGCGGCAGTGCAAGCAGCGGCGCAAGCAGAAAGACGGCTATTATTATAAATAAGTAGAATCCGATCCGACGCATGGCATGTACCTCCTGCGGTATGTATATGCAGGGCGGGCAGCGGGTAGGACAGGGCCTCTGGGAGGCCGCCCCCTACGGCGATCCGTTGCCGGGCGGTCATGGGGTTCCCCTTTGCCACATTGACAAAAAACGCCCCGCAATGCTATAATGTTCTTATATGTAACACAATTTTTATCTACCCATTCCTTCACACAAAGGCGGAAGCATTATGACCAGAGAACAGGTCGAAACGGAAATGGCCCAATACCGCACCATCTTTACTGTGGTGCGGCTGCTGGATGCTGCGCAGGTCGGCGGCGAGGAGTCCGTCAACAGTTTTTGCAGCTGCTACAGCTATTGGGGCAAAAACGCCCCCTGCCGGAACTGCATCTCCCGGCAGGTGCTGGAGGATCACCGCCAGCGCACCAAGCTGGAATACATGGGCAGCGAGGTCTTTCAGGTCACCGCCGTCTACCGCGAGGTCGACGGCGTTCCCTGTGTCATGGAGCTGATCCAGAAGCTGGACGGCGAGACCCTCATTGACCCCGAAAACGGGGACCGCCTGATAGACAGCATCGCGAGCTACCACACCAAGCTCTACCACGATGCACTGACCGACAGCTACAACCGCCTCTACTTTGAGGACGCGCTCAAGGACAAGACCGACCCCGCCGGTGTGGCCGTGCTCGACCTGGACGACTTTAAATTGATCAACGACACCTACGGTCATCAGGCCGGCGACACGGCGCTGCGCACCTGCGTTGACGTGGTGCGCGCCTGCATCCGCAAATCGGACGTACTCATCCGCTACGGCGGCGACGAGTTCCTGCTGGTGCTGCCGGGCATTGAGCGCGCGGCGTTCCTGGCCAAGCTGGACCGCATCCGGGAGCAGCTGCACGCTGCCAGCGTGCCGGGGTATTCCCGTCTGCAGCTGTCCGCCAGCATCGGCGGCGTGATAACGCAGCCCGGCGAAACCGTGGAGCAGGCAGTCTCCCGCGCCGACAAGCTGATGTACCAGGCCAAGAACCGCAAAAACATGGTCGTGACCGAGGACAACGCCCGGGACGGCGCTTTGAGCGCTGCCGGGCGCGAAAGCCATTCCCGCCAGAGCATTTTAATCGTAGACGACTCCGAGATGAACCGCGCCATTCTGGCGGAGATCCTGGGCAGCGACTACAACATTCTGGAGGCGACGAACGGCAGGGAATGCCTGGCCATGCTGGAGCAGTACGACACCGGCATTGCGCTGATCCTGCTGGACATCGTCATGCCGGTCATGGACGGCTTTGCGGTGCTGAGCGAGATGAACCGCAGCCACTGGATCGAGGACATCCCCGTCATTATGATCTCGAGCGAGGACGCCGACACCGTTGTGCGCCGCGCCTATGAGCTGGGCGTCTCGGACTATGTCAGCCGCCCGTTCGATGCGGGCGTCGTCTACCGCCGCGTTTTCAACACGATCAAGCTCTACGCCAAGCAGCGGCGGCTCGCCTCGCTGGTGACGAGCCAGATCAAGGAAAAAGAGAAAAACACCAAGATGATGATCTCGATCCTGAGCGAGGTCGTCGAATTCCGCAACGGCGAGAGCGGCCAGCACGTGCTGCACATCGGCACGCTGACCCAGCGCCTTCTGGAGCGGCTGACGCAGAAAACCGACAAGTATGACCTGCCGCCCGAAACGCAGGAGCTGATCGTCATGGCGTCGGCGCTGCACGACATCGGCAAGGTTGCGATAGACGATAAGATCCTGAACAAGCCCGGGCGGCTTACCCCGGAGGAGTTCGATCTTATGAAAACCCACACCGTTGTGGGCGCGAACATGCTGGACCATCTGGGCCGCTATAAAAACGAAGCGCTTGTCAAGACCGCCCACGACATCTGCCGCTGGCACCACGAGCGCTGGGACGGCCGCGGCTACCCCGACGGCCTGGCCGGGGACGACATCCCGATTTCGGCACAGATCGTCTCGATGGCGGACGTCTACGACGCGCTGGTCAGCAAGCGCGTCTACAAGGCCGCCTACTCACCGGACACCGCGGTGCAGATGATCCTGCACGGCGACTGCGGGCAGTTCAACCCCCTGCTGCTGGAATGTCTGGTGGAAATTCAGGATGTCTTAAAGGCCGAGATCGTCGGGCGGGAGAACGAAGATTCGTAAAATTTGCATCGCTGTAGGGGCCGGGCATGCCCGGCCCTGCGCCTTTCCGCAAGCGCCCGCCTGTGGGACACCCGCGGGCCGGGCATGCCCGGCCCCTACAGCGCGGCAGACACCGGCTGCCCGGAGGGGTCAAGACCCCTCCCTAC
>ERZ1034917.1660-NODE-1660-length-12742-cov-10.573343_pt1 | contig 12742 bp, 10 predicted proteins | sample MGYA00520605_ERZ1034917 | MGnify/ENA primary metagenome ERZ1034917 (study PRJEB33766, sample SAMN09781784) | gut metagenome | biome: gut microbiome | host: Homo sapiens | place: Madagascar | study: EMG produced TPA metagenomics assembly of the PRJNA485056 data... | reverse complement strand
ATATATAGATAAATAAATACCCTCACTGAATATTCTTGCAAGAGTATTCACAAAGTCATGCATATTACATATTTGTTATTTTTGTGAAGATCTCACAAAATGGGTTGACATTTTCTTTTTATGTGGTATGTTCTATCTGGAAGAACGAGAAAATCCCACAAATTAGGAGGAGAAACTATGCTTATACGCTTTTCTGTTGAAAATTTTTTGTCTTTTGCTACAAAGCAAACATTGGATTTGACTACGGTAAGTACCTGTAAGGAACGGCTTGAAGAAAATACATTTGATTTTTGCAACGAATCACTTTTAAAAAGTGTGGTTATTTACGGTGCAAACGCCAGTGGCAAATCAAATTTAATTCTTGCTCTTTCTTTTTTCTGTCGATTAGTTACTACATCCTCCAAAGAGTCGATATCTTCGGAGGAAATTCCGGTAATTCCATTTTTGTTAAATCAACGGAATCAGAATGAAGCCTCTAAATTTGAAATAGAGTTTCTATATGATCAAAAAAAGTACCGTTATGGATTTCATGCAACAAAACAAATGATTGTTTGTGAATGGCTTTATGAACAGGATAAACTTGTTTTTGCGCGAGCTTTTGATAACGAAGAGGATATTATACAGGTTGAAAATGTTTGGAAAAAAGCTCATGGATTAGAGGATAGAACTAGAAAGAATGCTTTATTCCTGTCTGTCTGTGCACAATTTGCAGTTCCAGAAGCTGAAAAGATATTGGAATATTTTGCTACTAAGCTGCATATTATTTCCGGAGAAAGGCCTGAACGTTTCAGAAACTATACCAGTAATCATGTTTATTCAGGAGAATACCGGAATGATATTCTAACTTTTTTGCGCAATGCTGATACTCATATTGTTGATTTGACAGTAGATAAACGGGAACTGGAAAACGCAGAAATTTCCAATCGTAAGTATTTTGATATCAGAAGTCATCATAATATTTATGATCAATCCGGACAAGTAGTCGGGCAAACCCAATTTTCATTTGATGGTTTAGAATCTTTAGGGACAAAAAAAGCTTTTGCCTTAGCAGGTCCTATAATTGATACTTTAAAAACAGGGACCACCTTAATTGTTGATGAATTGGATTCCAGACTGCATCCTGTTTTTACTAGACGGATTGTGAAATTATTTAATTCCAGTAAAACAAACCCGCTCAATGCGCAGTTGGTATTCAATACCCACGATACAAACTTGTTGTCATACAAGGTATATGATAAGAAATCAGATAAAAATGAGTATATGTTTCGCCGAGATCAAATCTATTTCGCAGAAAAAGACAACGTGGAAGCTACTCATATCTATTCTCTGATTGAATTTAAAAAGAAAGATAATAAAAGCGTCCGGAATGATGCCTCTTTTGAAAAAGATTATCTGAATGGTATCTATGGTGCAATCCCCTATATCGGAGAATTGATTCCATTATCAGATGCGGAGGATAAATAATATGGCAAAAGCCGGCAAAATTTCAAAAGGTTTATTGGCAGAATTTTCCACTGAAAAAGTGAAACGTCCTTTTGGCAACATTCCTCCCAGAAGATATTATCTGATTGTTTGTGAAGGAGAAGAAACTGAACCGAACTATTTTGAAGCAATCAAAAGGATATTACCACCGGATATGGTAAATCGAATCACGATTTCCGGAACCGGCAGAAATACTCTTTCCTTGGTGAAATATACTCAAAAATTGGTTGATGCGAGACGAAAATCGGATCATCCTCCGTATTACAAAATCTGGTTGATTTTTGACAAGGACAGTTTTGCTCCCAGCGATTTTGACAATGCAATTTCAACTATCAATAGCAAATCAACCCCAACCGAACATTGGAAGGCAGCTTGGAGCAATGAGGCTTTCGAATTATGGTACATCCTACATTTCAGAACTCAAGCCGGAGGTGCATTGCACAGACAGGATTATCAAGATATTTTGGAAAAAGAAATGGGCAGACCTTACAAAAAAAATGCAGAGGATATGTTTGATTTGCTGAAACCTCATGTCGTGGAAGCTATCAAGAGAGCTGATGCCATGTTGAGACAGCAACGCGGCAAGCCGCCTCACAGACAAAATCCGGCAACAACAGTACAACATTTGGTCAAGGAGCTTTTAAGTTACATTCCTAAGTAAAATTTTTTCCTATTTCTATTCATAAGAGAAGTATAATAGAATGAATCAGTCCCTTGCATACAAATAATTTATTGAGTTTGTCCGAATACAAGCTACCGATTCCATTTGCGCCGGAAGCCGTCAACCTTGGCATGGATATTTTTCCACTGTTTCCGCAGCTGTCTTTCCGCGCCATCGTTCAGTTCTTGTTCAGAACGAAAGATGATCGAGTTGGGATAATTGGTATGAATGACGGTAATTGCCGCAGTAATTTCATCGGGAACTGTCTGGACCGGTAATATTGTCGCTACCCAGCCGCCACGAGAATCGAATTCGAGCGTGGCGACTTTTGTGGAACCGGGAGTCTGGCTGGCGCGCCCCTGCTGCAGCCATTGTTCAAGCTGAAGGCGATTGTCTTCTTCTGTCTGCAGCCGTTTCTTGAGATTTGCTTCCAATTCTTTCCATTCGTCAACTTGAAAATCCATGTCGAACTCTGTTTTGCAGAACAGAATCAGGTCCTTTCCCTGAACCTGATAAATCTTGACCGGCTGTTGCTTTTCATCCATATCGATGATAGTCAGAGAGGGGTTGTCTCGCCACCAGAAAAAGAGACAGTCCGGAATCGATAAAATCAGCCGGAAGATCAACATGGTAAGAGAGAGCATGATTTTATCCCAAAGTGAAATTCCCATTTTTCTGCGTATCGCCGCTCTTGCCGTCATAATCACCAGCAGACAGGCAGCCATTGCATCTCGAAGTCTCACATTCACTTCATCGTTTGTCATGATGATATTTCCTGTAAAATGAGCCGCCTCCTGAGGCGATTGGCAAGAAGCGGCTTTATGAACCTTTACTTACCGAAGGCGTGTCCCGCCTGTTTTACCTCTTGATTCGGCACCACTGCCATTTCCAAGCTTTCCGAAAACGGTACTTCGCCGGGGAGGAGAGTTCCCGGCCCTCCGTCGAGATTCATATCCTGATCGGCTGAATCATAGATGATTCGGCCTTCAAGCTCTTGACGATATTTGATTGCGTCTTCAAGACAGTCAAAGGTATGAAGTTCGAAAACTCCACCGTTGCCATGGTGTAAAACCTCCGTTTTTTCATCCGGAGCAAGGTAGCGGATTTCTCCGATCGTAACGGTTCCCTCCGCCGCGGTTTCAACCTGAACGCCGTATCTTGCCGGAGAAGACTTCGATTGGCCATCCCGGTAACGGAGCCACTGCTTCCGTTTTTCTTCCGCTTCTTCGCACGTAGGAAACATGAATGTTTCACAGTAGCTCTCTTCCTGTTCGCTATGAAGGATGCGGCAGGTGACATCGGACATAATCTCTTCGATTTTACCCACGTCGATAAAATAGGGATGGGTTTTGACCGTGAAGGCGAATACTTTCTGAAACTCCGTTTTTCCGTTTGCAGGTTCCGAGAACGGCAGGTCGATGTGCTCGTCATAGAGACGCTTAATCGCCGGATAAAGCGCGATCGCATATTCCCGGGCTATTTCCCTGCCGATCAGTTCGGCACCGGCAAGAATTCCGCCGAAGAGATAGTGAGAGGAAAGCATGGCGAATTCTTCCCTGGCGAAAGATTGAGTCACTTCCGCTCCGATTCTTCGAGCCAGCATCAGATAGTCCAGCCGTCGGTTTGCCTCGGAATCCATCTGCGGATGATTTTTCTGTTTCCCATCCCCCGCAGGAAGCCGGAGATCAGCCAGACGCAAAAGAATCCGGCCGCGAAGTTCCGCCGACGGAAAGCCGTCCGCCTGCTCGTGCATTCCCAGTTCACCGGTAAGTCGGTTGACCAGTTTCCGATAGTGTTCCATTTGATTCCTCCTGGTTATGTTTTTTATTATGCCGAAGAATGCCAAGAGCGACATTCCGGCAGATCATTGCAGTTTCATAGTCGGGAAAGACCTGTTTATACAAGTCGCAGCGAGGACGCGATATCATCTCCGATTTTTCTCCGGAAGATACGACCGGCAGGATTTCTCCGATATCCACTCGCCCGTTGGTATAGTATTTTTCATAAAAGCAGGCCAGTTCCGGCGATTTTTCGATTTCGTCGCGATAAAAATCCTGGTTCACCTGAAATCCCCAGATCATCGAAATCGGATTCAGCAGTTCTTCTTCCAGCTTCATGCCGCCGCGCAACGCCATAACGCCTGCTATCTGGCGTACCGTCGCTGACGCGACTGCCGCTTCAACGCGGTAACGGATCATGTTTTGAATATAATGCCGGGCCCGGTTCTGAAAATATTCCAGATTGGTCTCTTCATCCTTTTCCAGCTTGAGGCCGAGCAATGTAATGCAGACTTCCAGCAGGAAATTGCGTTTTTCCAGATCGGCCTCGCTGAGAATGAGGTCATTGATGTATTTACGGACGCCGACAACCTTCAGGAGTGGATTGGTGAACGCGGAGTAGAGCAGTTGAAGACGTTTTTCCGCCTGCCGGAAAATATCGATGAACAGCCGAGGAAGAAAAACCGGTTCATTCAGTATCGTCAACTCTGTTCCCAATAGATTGATATGCACACAGTGAAATTTATTGCCGTGGTTCCACAATACCATGTGAAGCCGATCCCAATCATTGTCAATTTCCAGAACGCCGGTCAGTCCCCATTCCCTGATTTGCCGATGATACTTTTTATCCGGAGCCATATACCATTTGAGTTCCAATGGCGGCAGAATACCGTATAATTCATCCAGGTAGGCTTCCTGAAAGCCGCCGTGGGCATGTTTTCCGCTTGCGGCTTTCTGTTTCAGCATTGCCAGAAATTCCTGGATTTTCAGAGTGAACGTATGAGTCATGAAACAATCGTTGATCAGCAGCATGGGTAGAACTCCTTTGTGTTGTCGGGTTGGGGAAGAAGGGTTAATTGACGTGTTCCGTCCGTTTTCAAATCAAGCCAGCCGGCTCGTGGCGCCTCGGGAGTACAAAGCAACTCAAACATAAATCCTCGAATGGTTCTCTCTACCGAACTGCGCAGTTCGCGGGCACCGTTTCTGGTATTGTCGATCGTTCGAAGCGTTTCTTCTACCAATTCGGCGGAGAAACCGGAAACAGTAATCCCGTGAGTATTGCGGTATTGCGGCAGGAGCTGGGCATAAAATTTTCGAGCGATCAGTCGAAGATGTTCAGGTTTCAAGGGCCGGAAAATAAGGATTTCGTGATCAAATTTTCCGAACCGGGCAACAAATTCCGGAGAGAACCTCTCTTTCAACTGCATCTCCAGACTTTGCTGGAGGCGGCGGTTGCTCAGGTGTTTCGCCGTCTGAAAAATCTGCGCGCCGATATTGGAGGTGGCAATCAGAAAAAAATTACTGAGGTCATACGTCCGGTTGTTGCTGAGAGTAATCCGTGCGGCATCCAGCTGCTGCAATAAAATGGTGAAAAGCTGCGGATGAGCCTTCTCGATTTCATCGTAGAGGATAATACCTTCATCGTTTTCTTCTAAAAACTGTTCAAACCGTCCGACACTTTTTCCCCCCGGTGCCCCGAGTAAATTGATCAGGGCCTCTTCGCCGGCCTGTCTTGAAAATTCCGACATATCCAGACGCAATATCCCGGTATGCGGGTTTCCGTACATGAATTTGGTTACCGCATGAATTGACTCGGTTTTTCCAACTCCCGTGGGACCGAGCAGAAAAAGATTTCCGCGCGGGCGCTCTGGCGTACTGAGATGACACCAGCCATATTTGAAACATTCTGCCAATGGCTTGATGACAGCCTCTTGGCCAATGATTTCCCGACTGAGATATGTTTCCAGTTCCGAGGTTTTCCGGATGGCTTTATCCATCGTTAGCATCTTGTTCTCCATTGCTTTACTCATCATTAATTAAAGTATAAAAATATTGAAAATTTATTAAAAACGGCTTGATCTTTCCTTATCTTCATGTTTTATTTATATAGGAAAATAGAGAATCTAACTTGCTTTAAATTATACCGGAATATTTTTATTTACAAGATGATTTCTAGCATTTTAACAAAAAATTTTGACATTTTATTTTTATAGAAAATAGTGAAATTGAACTATCTTTACACATCGTAATGCAATTGAATGGAAAAGTTGTTGCGATGAACAAAAAACTATCAAATAGGAGTTGCGAAATGAAAAAGCCGTATGAAATTTTTGTGAATTTCAAAAAAGCCGTGGCCATCGGCGTCATGCTGGCGATGACGCGGCAGTTGAATGCTTCCTCCATCCAGCAGGTGACATTGGATCAGGGGTTGGGATTCGTCGGTTATTTTGTGATCGGCATGATCATGCTGACTTCGCTGATTTTGATCGGCGTGGGCGGCTATCAGCTCAGTCAGGATTCGGGCAAGGGAAAAATGACGATTGCCGCAGGTGTCCTGATTCCCGTTTTTCTCGCTGTGGTTCACTGGATTTTCAAAAATGTGTTGAAAATCGATCTTACCTTCGCGCCGACTCTCTGAGGTGAAAGAATGAACGACGACACTCCTGTAATCATTGCTCGCAATCCTGCCCAGAGCGTCAGCTCTGTGGTAAAACTGTTCGGGTTCCGCGTGAAGGGAAACAGCGTTTACGTGTTTTTCGCCGGATTGCTGTGCGGGATTCTGGCTGCAATTGCCGCTTATCGGATCAGCATTGTCTTGGCGGGAATCGTGCTGCTCTTACCGCCTGTCGCGTCAGTGATGTTCATTCGGTCTTTCATCGTCAACAAACCTCGTAACTACGTTCATTTCTGGATCGAGGAGTGTTTTCGGGGAGCGCGGTTGGGAAAACCTTGCGGGAAAGGGAAATAATATGCGCCTGCCTAATGTTTATATCGTTCAGACCGAAGAGTCGCAGAACAGTTTTCTGGTATATGGCGAATTGAACTCAAAGGGATTTGCCAGCAAAGGCTTCCGTTTGGAGGTCCCGAATCTGCATAACGCCGGGAATGCGTTGAAGAACGATCTGTTCATGCGTCTGTCCGGCTGGCTGGCCTCGCAGAGCCTCGACAAGCGCATCCAAATCCGCTATACGCGGGATGCGGATTACCGTGATATTCTGGAAAAGTACCGGGATGATACGGAGAAATCTGCCGAGGATGCGTGGAGCAAACGAATCCGCACGGAAAATTATCATGCTTTCATGCGGAAAATCGCCTCCAGGCAGTTGTATCGTGAATATGTTTCTGTATATTTCAGCAGGGAGCTGCGCCAGTTCATCAGTTCGGACTTCATGCCTGAACAGGAGCAGGACCGGCGTCAGTTTGAGCGCGAAGTCGTCACAGCTTTTGAGGCGGACAGGACGGAGTTGAGGCAGTTTTTAAATCTGCCGGTAGTCCCCCTGGATCATATCGCGCTGTTCCGGGAGTATTACCGGGCGGTCAATAAATCGGCATTTGAGCTTGATATCGACTGCAAAAACGAGTTCGAAGCCGATCTGTCGAAGATTTATCTCTGCGAGTATGCCAAAACTTCCCACGATCCAGGCGCCGCGAGTTTCCATTCAGACGGTTATTATCACAATATTTTTACACTCCATGACTTTCCGAAAAGCGATCTGACGCCGTTTTTCGGCAACCGGCTATTCGACAATGATATTCAGAATTTGACGATAGCAGTCAACATTGAACCTTTGGACACGGAAAAGGTCATTGAACAGAAGCAGAAGCACTGGCGCCGGGTGCGAGCGGATCTGCTGGAAGAAGAGAGCGAAGTTGCGGCTTCCGCCGGGCTGGATGAACTGACCGAACACATCTACCGACTTGGCAAAGGTGAAGATTCCCCTTTCCGGATCGAATACGTGGTTCACATCTGGAACCGGAATCTTTCGGAACTTCAGAGCGACAGTATGATTCTGCGGCAGGCTGCGACTTCAATGCTGACCTCGCTGGACTCCTACGAACTCGGTCTGCAGTCCATGCACAATTTCCTGAAGACGCTGCCGGGATACACCTGGTATAAGCGGCATGATGCGGCATTGGACTGCATGCACCGCCCGCTGGCGGCCATGCTGCCGTTTTCCTGTTCATTTGTCGGGAAAGGCGCGGAGGGAAATATTCTGTTCGGAGGTGATCACTGCAATCTGATGACCTTTTCGTTTTTCGACGGCGACACGCCGCAACATACATTGTGCCTGGGCCAGACCGGATCGGGGAAGTCGGTCAATTTCGTATCGATTCTCTCGCAGGCATACTACCAGTTTGCCAAGGTCGTGATCATCGAAGAAGGCGGCAGCTACTACAACCTGACGCGGATTCGCGGGAATGAGGCACAATATATTGTGATCGACCCGAATGCCAACCAGACGTTGAACTACTTTGACACCGGCGGTCTGCCGCTGACTCCGGGACAACTTGAATTTGTGACGGCGTTCCTGACCGCCATGTGCGGCGAGAGCAGCGACTTGGAGGTGATTCAGGACCGGACCGCTCTTATCAGCCCGTTCGTCGCGGCGGTCTATACGGATGCGTATGTCGAATGGCGCAACCGGAACCGCGAAGGGCTCGAACGGGCTGCCCGGATGGCATTGTCCGTGGAAAAACTGATTCCGTCCATGCCGATCGACCGGAATACTGCACTGGACGCCTGGATTGAACTGCGGGATACGCTGGCAGCCCCGGCGGAGAGTCCGGATGAAGCCCGGCGCCAACTGCAGGAACTCTACAATTCGTGGACGATCCGGGAGCTCAATGACTACATCATCGAGGATTCCGAAATGCTGCGCAATATTTCGTATGCGTATATGGCGAAGTCGGATATGCCCTATCACAGTCAGCTGGTGGAGGCGCTGCGTGAAACTTCGCTGCTGCATCTGGATCGCTCCGACCTGAACCGGGTCGCGGCCCGGTTGGCGGTCTATTCCGTTGAAAGCGGCAAAGGCAGTCTGTTCGACGGTGAAACGACGGTGGATCTCGGCAGACGCTGGGTTCATATCGAACTCGGAAAAATCGCGCAGAGCGGTTCCGTACTGCGGAATCTGGTCGGGATCGTGATCAACAATCTGGTGATGAACCAGATCATCAATATGCCGCGCGGCAGCGCCAAACTGTATTTGTTTGAGGAGCTGGCCCGATTGCTCGCCACGGTTCCCGGAGCGGCGGAGATCGTCAAGCAGTCTTATGCCCAGTTGCGGAAATACAAGTGCGTAGCGGTCACGATCACGCAGTCCGCCGCCCAGATGACGCAGAGCGGTGTGGGGCAGATCGTGATGACGCAGAGCAAGCAGTTTCTGTTTTTGCGCAATACCGATGCGGCCGAACTGCGGCTGATCACGAATTATGTGCCGCTTTCGGAGGATGCTCAACAGAACATCCGGAATTTCCCGACGCCGGAACATCTGCCGCCGGGCAGGAAGTTTTCCTCGTTCCTGCTGGTTGCGCAACGGGCCGGCTGGCCGCTGTGCGGCGTCGGACGGAATTACGCTTCTTCGGCGGTTCTGGCGGCCGCGGCGACCTCGGGAGGGCTGCACAGCCGGCTGGAACGGCTGATGAAGGAACTTCAGGCGCAGAATGCGGGCTTGCCGTTTGCCGAACTGCTTTTGAGGGCAATGGAGATCGCGACGGTCGACAACACGCTGTTTGCGATCCTCGACCGGATCGAAAAACTCGGCAATGAACAGATCAAATCTCTGGTGATCGATGCCAGAATTGAGTTCAAAACTTTACAGAAAGGAACAATGATATGAAGAACGACCAAGACAATCGCCGGAGCTTGAAATGAAAATTCCAGTTCTCAATGAAGGCATCAAAATATCAATCAGTTTACAGGAGGCATTATGTTAAAACACTCACTGCTTGCGACAGCTCTTACCGGAATCATGCTCTGCAGCCATGGAGCCAGAGTATTTTACCAGTCCGAGGGGGCGGCACGGAGCTACCAGATTCCAGTGACGGCGGATCAGGTCGGCCATACGGCCACCTTTCTCGGATGCGCCCAGCGGTTCAACGACAATTATCTGCACATCGTGATCTACCTGACCGATCCGGAGGGAACCCGGCTCGGCCAGACGATCCTCGACACGAAGGTGACGGCGAGCATCAGCCTGATCAAGACGACGCAGCTGATCGAGGGGAATTACGTCTTTGCGGAGACCGGCAACGGCGATGATCCCACCAGGGGCGAGATGGTGATGGCGACGGCGATCGACTGGGACGCTCCCGGCGACGACATCGGCAATCTGCAGGTGGAGTGGAATCAGATGCTTGATGATCTCAAGGACGAACTGAGCGGCGAGCTGGACTCCAAGACTGCGGAGCTGCAGGGTAAAATCACCGAGCTGCAAAAGCAGTTGAATGACGCGATTTCCAAACACGACGCGGATCAGGCGGCGATCCTGAAGAAGCTCGAAGAGTTTCAGAAAGAGATTTCCGCCTTGGAAACGGAGCTGAAAGCCAGGATTGCAGAGCTGGAAAAAGCCAAAGGCGAGCTGCAGGCGGAACAGGATCAGCTTCGTGCGGATCATGAAAAGGATATTGCGGCACTGAATGCCCGGATCAATGAACTGGATTCCAAGTTCGGAGCCGAGATATCCAAGATTCAGAACATGATCACGCAGCTCACGCAGAACATGGAACAACTTGAAGATCGCTTTTCCGCGACCGACGAGGAACTGAAAGATAAAATCGAACAGCTTGAAAAGGAGCAACAAGAAATTCGGCAGGAGATCGCCGAAGGCAATCCTGAACTCAACGCCAGACTTGACACACTTGAAAAACAGCAGCAGGAGTTGGAAAACAGGCTGGATGAGGAAACGGAGGCGCTTCGCAGCGAGATTTCCGAGCTGAGCAAACAGCAGAATCAACTCCGGCAGGAACTGGAGCTTGCGAAGATCAGGCATGACAGCGATATCGCGTCGATCCGAAGCCGGATCGATTCGGAAACCGCCGCGCTGAAAGCCGCGCATGAGGCGGATATCAAACTGCTCGAACAGTCGATTTCCAATTTGGATTCCAAATATGCAGCCGAATCCGGACGGCTCAGTTCGGAACTGGAGAGGACCAATGACCGGCTGGCAGAACTGGAAAAGGCATATGCGGCCGGCAACAGGGAACTTGAAAGCGAAATCAATGCTCTGAAGCTGGATCAACTGTTGCTGTCCAGCCGGATTGCGAATCTGGAAGCGACACATTCGCGTGATGTTTCCTCGCTGCAGTCGCAGATCAACGAGAAGAATGCGGCGTTGAACGACAAAATCGACAGCGCCGTGGCCGATCTGCGTCAGGAGCAGCTTGCCGCCGAAAACCGGTATCGGGAACAGGCCCGGGAGCTGAATGACCGTCTTGCCGGTCTGGAAGCGAAATTGGACGCCAAAGTCGATCGCCTGAGCGACGCCGATCGGGAACTGTATAAGGAGATCGCCGCTCTGCGCGAAAAGCTGGCGGGGCATCAGGCAGAACTGGAAGCGGTCAAGGCAGCCCATGAACGGGACATCGCCGCTCTTGAGGAACAGTACCGCGAACTTGATGCCGAATATCAGGCCGACAAGGCGGAACTTGATTCCCGGATTGCCGACATCGAAACCGATATTGTAGGGCTTCGTGAGAAGCACGAGGCGGATATTGCGGCTATCCACACGGAAATCAATGAGGCCGCGCAGGGACTCAATGAAGAAATCAAAACTCTCTATCAGGAACTCGCGGCTCAGAAAGAGGCAATGGAAAATCATAAACAGGAAGTGGTTCAGGCGATAGACCGCATTCAGCAGCAGATCGCTTTGCTGGACGCGGCGATCAACGAGCGGCTGACCAACCTTGAAAACCGGATTCGCTACTCCGTCTATTCGGATGAGAAGTTGGCCGAGCTGAAGAAAGCATACGAGCAGAAAGTCCGGGAAAAGGAAGCGGAAATCGCCACGCTGGATATCGAAATCAGAAAACAGCAGGAGGCCGGTCAGGACGTTGCGTTGTTGGTCGAACAGCGCAATCAGGCGCTCACGGAACTCGAAAAGCTGCGGAATGAACTCAAGGATATCGAGTTTGCGATCGTAATTCGCAACGATGAGTCTGAATTTGCGGTTCACGAGGCTGAAATCCTGCAACTGAAGAAAGAGCTGGCTGCGTTGCGCAATTCGACTGACGCTCTGATCAAGGATCTGCAGCAGCAGTTGATCGACACGGAGAAGAAACTGCTGGCGTTGATCGAGGAAATCAAGGCCGGCGCCGCAGGCGAAAATCAGGAACTCCGGCAGGAATTGGAAGTGTTCAAGGAACAAGTTCTCGAATTGATTGAGAGTCTGCAGGCCGGCCAGACCGGAGGCGACGACGCCTTGAAGCAACTGATTGAGGAACTGGACGCCTCCCACAAAGAGCTGCTGGCGAAATTGGAACAGCAGTTTGCAGACCGTCTGGAGGAGCTGAAGGTTCAGCAGGACAAGCAGTACGACAATCTCCGGACAACGATAAGCGATCTTGCCCTGCAGCAGCGATACTCCAACGGCGGCTTTTACGAGCGCAACTCTTATCAACTGCCGAACATCGAGTCTGAAGAAGTGCCGGCGGATAATCGCGATCTTCGGGTAAGTCCCGATAAAACCCTTGAAATGGAAAATTTTTAATGGAAGGAACTGAGTATGAAACGAATTGTGATGATGGTCTGTGCGGGAGCAATCGGAACGGCGGCATTGTGCGGCTGTTCGTCGAGCCAGTTGGCGAATACGTCAGCTTCCGG
>ERZ1034917.1659-NODE-1659-length-12754-cov-3.375935_pt1 | contig 12754 bp, 10 predicted proteins | sample MGYA00520605_ERZ1034917 | MGnify/ENA primary metagenome ERZ1034917 (study PRJEB33766, sample SAMN09781784) | gut metagenome | biome: gut microbiome | host: Homo sapiens | place: Madagascar | study: EMG produced TPA metagenomics assembly of the PRJNA485056 data... | reverse complement strand
TTGTGCAGCAGGGCATTTCCACCGTGGCAGGCGGCATTTTTGGAAAGGCCGGCGGAACGGCGCTTTCTGCGCTGGGAAAAGAAGCGAGCGCGGCGGGCGGAAACCTGGCAGGACAGATCGGCAGCCGGGCGGCGCAGCGCGCAGCAGCGTCGGCGAAGGTAGGCGGAAAGGCGCTGCAGGGAGCGGCACGCTATTTGCAGAAGAACGCGCCGCTGGCCACCATGGCCACGCTGGCGGGAGCGAACAACTATCAGGCAGCCATCGGCGGCGGGGCCAACGAGGGGCAGGCCATGGCATATGCCGTGCTGACAGGCGCGGCGGAAGCGGTGACGGAAAAGCTGTTCGGCGGAAACCCGCTGATGGACAATGAGGCGGGCTGGGTGAACCGCGCGCTTTATAAGATGCTGGGCGACAGAAAGTTCCTGAAAGCACTGGAAAGCGTGCCGGTGGAAACCTTCAACGAAGGCTTTGAAGAAGTGATCGCCAACTATCTGTACAGCGCGGCACAGGCGGCCACGGGACAGCAGGTGGAACTGCCGAGCACGGAAGAAAACCTGCATAGCTTCGCCCTGGGCGCGGCCATGGGCGGCATGGGCCAGGCGGCAAAGCTGGCAGGCAACGCCATGCGGCAGCGCAGCGCGGACATTGAAACCGGCGAACTGATGCAGCGCATGGGCGCCGGGAACGAACTGATCGCGGCGGGACTGGCCCTGCCGGGCAGCCGGGCGGAGATGCACGCAACGGAACTGCGGCTGCGCAATCAGCAGCCCACGGCACGGCAGCTGGGGCGGCAATACCGCGAGAACGTGCGGGCGCAGGAACTGCTGACCGCCAAGCAGATGGAAACGGAGAACACCGTGCGGCGCATGGCGGAGAACGTGGGCGCGCAGGTGGCATTTGACGCCACGATCAGCGACGCGGCGGGGCATGACAGCGCGGCGGATGGCTACTACAAGGACAACGTGCTGCACATCGCCCGCGACGCGGACAAACCCGCCATGACGGTGGCCGTGCACGAGATCACGCACTATTTGCAGCAGGCGGCGCCGGAGCAGTACCGCACTTTCCGCGCATACGCCATGCGTTTGCAGGGAAAGGGCGCCGTGCAGGCCATGCAGGAGCGCTATGCGCGCGGCGGCGTGGAACTGACGGAAGAGGAAGCCATGGACGAGATCGCGGCCAGCACCGCGGAGAAGCTGCTGACAGACCGGGGCAGCATTGAAAGCCTGATCCGCGAGAATCCCACACTGGCACAGCGCTTTTTTGACGCACTGCGGGAATTTATCCGCAAGCTGACGGGGCGCGTGGATCCGCAGCTGCGGCAGGCGGAAAAGCTGTGGACAGAAGCCTATCAGGCGGCCAAGGGCAGCAAAAATGCCGCCCCGGAGGACGGCAAAGCGCAGTATATGATGGCAGGACGGAACGCAAGGGGTGCGGATCTGGATGCACTGAATCGGGCCGTGGAGATGCAGCGCGACGGGGCGGAAATGGAGGACATCCGCAAGGAAACCGGCTGGTTTACAGGCGCGGACGGCAAGTGGCGCTTTGAGATCGACGACAGCGGGATGGAATACAACAGAAGAGGAGACAATCACCTTAATGAAAGATATCCGGGGTACAAGAGATACAGAGATCTCCTTAAAAAAGCAAACAGCGAAGCGCTCGGATTAACAACGGGATTGACATCGGAAGAGCGAGAAGAATTTGAAAAGCTGAAAAACATCTGGGGAACGACTGTTGAAAACGGCGAAACGGAAGGATGGCAGCTGGAGGATTATCTGCATCACGATGAGCTGTTCCGCGCCTATCCGCAGCTGCGGCAGGCGAAAGTGGAGTTTACAGATCTGCCGGGCGGCACGAGGGGCCAATACGACAGAGAAAGCAACACGATCCGCATAGATCAGAGCCTGCGCAAAGCGCCGGAGGACACGCTGGTGCATGAGATCCAGCACGCAGTCCAGGACATAGAGGGTTTTTCGCCGGGGAGCAGCCCGGAATACTGGAACCGCAGGATGGAGGACGGTTATACACGCCGCAGGAATGATGGACGCATCGAACGAGCAGAAAAGGAATACCGGCGGATGTTCGAAAGTGCGCCGGAAGAGTTTAAGCGGAAGGTGCGCGAGATCAACCGGAACCGGATCAACGGTGATTATGACGCGGTGGAAGCCATTGTGGATGAACTGTATGCCGGAGAGTATGCAGACTTGTGGTCGCAGCTGGACATGGCAGATTTCGAACGGCGCAGCGAGCGGGGCGAGGAACTGCTGCCGAGTGAACTTTACCGCAACACGGCGGGAGAGATCGAGGCGTTGGACGTGTCCGCGCGGCGGAAGATGAATGCGGAGCAGCGCCGGGAAACCGCGCCCAACACCGGCGACGAGAACACGGTGTTTGCGGAGAACGCGGGGAAGAGTTACGAAATCGATGAGAAATTCCGTACCGATATTCAGGCGTGGTATAAAGCTGGACAGCCAAAGGGCGAAATGTTTACGCTGGGAAGTACCGGCCCGACTTTGCAGGGACTGGGCGCGATTGAAAGCGATATTTATATGAATGGTGATAAAATCAGCACCATTCTTGCACAGCATCCGGAAATGAGCATTCGCGAGATCCAGCGCATACCGGAGGTGCTGGAAGATCCCACTCTCATTCTGAAAAGCAAGGGGACCGGCAAGGGCGGGAACAACAGCCGTATGGTACTGTATGGGTCCATCAAAGCTCGGAACGGCCAGCCGGTGCTTGCGGTCCTTGACCTGCGGCCCAAAGAAAACTGCTTTTTGCTGGACGATATGCAGAAGGTCAACAGCGCGTACACCAAGAACAACGCGGCCAGCTTTGTGACCGGCAGCGACATAATGTACGTGGACAAAAAAAGAACCGTCCCGCTTCTTCGCCAGTTCGGGCTTACAATAGCGTCCCGACAGCTTCTGCGGAATGGTTCTATGGGCAGTATATCCTACGACGGAGAGAATGTCAAGATGTCGGGCGTGCCATTTTCTTCCGTGGTAAAGCTGGAAGGGGAAAGCAAGAAAAAATTCTCCCTCAAGGAGGGCGGCGCGGAAGACCTGAAGACCATGCGCAGTCAGCGAAGCGAGGTGCGCAAGCAGATCGACAACCTGGAATGGCTGGAGGAGCGACAGGGAACCCTTGACAAAACCGACGCGGCGGAGATGAAACGGCTGCGCGCACTGGACAAGGAGCTGACGGAGCGCATCGATGCGGCCAATGCGGAAGCCAAGGAGCACCGGGGCGCGGAATCGGATCGCATTTTGCAGAAAGCCAAAGGGGAGGCCGCAGATGCACAGCCGACGCAGGCCAGACGGACGCTGCGGCAGGATCTGCTGGATACCTTTTCCGTGCAGGCCGGACGGAGAGGTGAACTGGGACGGGCCATCGATGCGGTGTCGGAGCGCGTGCGCCAGCAGGGCTATGCCACCGCGAGCGACGGCGCGGAACTGTTCCGCGGCCTTTATAACGCGGGCGTGGTGGTGGACACCACGGAGAGCGAGCACTATGAAGAGATCAGCCGCACGCTGCGCGGCGTAAAACTGCACATCGACGAAACGGTGCGCGCGGAGCTGGGCGACGACTTCACCAGCCTGCGGCAGGAAGCATTCCGGAACGGGATCATTCTGACCACCAAGGACGGCGAGGGCGTGGGCATTGACGCGGAGCACGCGGAAATGGCGGATCTGTTCCCCGGCGTTTTTGACAGCTACAACACGGATCGGACAGAGATGCTGCGGGAAATGATCCACGCGGCGGAGCTGGGCCGGCCGGAGCATATTTCTTTGATGGAGCAGGCCATGCGCGCGGGCGGCGAGGACGCCGTGGCGCAGCAGATGATGTTCCTCGACAGCTATCTGACCGACGCATTGAAAGATTACGCCAAGCAGGCGGATTTTGAGGTGCGCGTGAAGCAGGGCGAGATCATGAAAGCGGCCAAGGCGCGCGCCATTGCAGCAGACGCATGGGAGAAGCAGAGCCAGCGGAAGGCACTGGCCGAGGCGCAGAACCGGACGCTGAAAGTGTTCCAGCGGCTGCGGCGCATGAAGAAAGACCAGAGCGCGGAAACCAAGGCACTGATCGACGAGATCGTGGGCAATTTCGACACCATGGCAAAGACGCTGCGCAAGGACAAGGAAGCCACATGGCGGGATATGCGGAAGATCTACGATGAAGCGCGGAAAGACCCAAACTTTTTGCCAAGGGAAGACTGGGAGCAGAAGTTCAGCCGACTGGATGCGGCCCGCGTGGGCGAGTTGAGCCGCGAGGATGCACTGGACCTCTATAAGCGGGGCGTGGAACTTATCCACATGATCCGCACGAAGGACAAGGAGATCGCAGAGGAAAATGCACGGGAACTGGATGATTTGTACCACAACAGCGTGCAAGAGATCGAGACCAGCGATGGCGACAAATGGAAGTTTAACCGGAAGGGAGAGGCAAAGAAGAAGTTATCAAGCAACAGATTTGTGCGGAAATATTGGGACGGAGAACAGCTTTCGCCGATGAACATGATCGAGAAAATGGGCGGCTGGCGCCGGGACGGCGCTTTTTATTCCATGGCAAAGCAGTTGGAACGGGGCGAATACGATAAACAGCGCTACATTATCCAGAGCGACGCACTGCTGAAAGACTTTACAGAGAAGCACGAGAAGTGGATCGCCAAAGCCGACGGAAAGGGAAAGGACGCCATATGGTACGAAGTTGAAGTGCCGGCATTCCTGGAAGCGGGCAACGGCGGTGCGGATCTGCGGGAGAACAAAAGCGTGAAGATCTACATGACGCCGATGATGAAGGTTAAACTATACTTGGATTCGCTGAACTACGATAATCTGTGGCATATCAAATACGGTGGCGTGAAGTTCCCGGACAGACGGATTTATTCGGCGGCAAAAAAAGAAGAGGATGAACTGGAAGCTTACGCAAACGGCGTGACGGTGAAAATGAAGCCGGGATTTGTGAAAAGTCTTGTGGCGGATCTGACGCCGGAGGAGAAGGAACTGGCATTTATCCTGGGCAAGAAGTATTTCAATGGGTACGCCAAGGAGGAGATCAACCGGGTTTCCAATTTGCTGGATGGGCACGACAAGGCCATGAACGACAACTACAGCCCGATTTACACCGATGCAAACTACCTGGGCAACAAAATGGATCCGGCCATTGTGGATGCGACAATCGAGGGCATGGGGCCGCTGAAAAACCGCGTGAAATCCGGAACGCCGGTGCTGGCGGTGAGCGCCCTTTCGGCATTCCAGAAGAACCGGGACATGACGGCAAAATATGTTGGGCTGGCGATCCCTGTGCGCAACATGAACGCGCTGCTGAATTACACAGAAAAGGGGTACAACGATTCTATGCGCGCGGTGATCGGCAAAAAATGGGGGGATGAAGCGGTAAAATATCTGGATGATCTGATGAAAAATATCCAGAACAAACCGGCCGACGAACTGAATGTTGTGGAACAAATGGTAAAGTGGACTACCAACAATTATGTGAAAGCGGTGTTCGGATTCAACCCGGGCACAGTGATCAAACAGGCGCCGGGCTTCTTCATGGCCGGGGCGCGGCTGGGGTTTGACACGATTCCGGCGACATCCATGCTGCACTCTGCATGGGGCAAATACCGCGACTTGATAGCGAAGTATACCCCGATTATGGAGTGGCGCGCCAGAGGCTACAGCACGCGCGAAATGTCGGAATTGAAGAACAACCCCAGCTGGACGCAGCGGAACCGGGCATTTAAGTTTGTGTTCGGCGGGGCGATCCAGTGGATGGACCTGCACACCTGCGCGGCAATCTGGCCGTGGGCGGAAAACTATGTGAAGAAGCACTACCCGAACCTGAAACCGGGCAGCCGGAGCGAGATCAACAGCGGGAAGGATGCCTACTACAAGAAGGTGGCGGAGGTGTTCGAAGATGCCATCGCCAACAGCCAGCCCATGTACGACGACATGCACACGGCAAAGATCATGCACAGCAACAACGGCATAGCGCGCGGCATTACCATGTTCCACACGGCCCAGCTGACCCAGGCGAACGCCATCCGGCAGGCGCACGGGGAAATGAAGCGGGCGCAGGCGGAAAATGACAAGGAGGGATTGAAGCGCGGGCAGAAGGCATTCAAGGACAGCATTATGGCGCTGCTGATCTCCACACTGAGCTTTGAAGCGGTGGGCGCGCTGGTGGCCATCGCCAAGCGGAAAGACAAGGCGCTGCGCGACGACGAGGGCGAAATGACGCCGGCAACCATTGCCAAGTATATGGCGGATGCCACGGCAAAGGACCTGCTGGGCAACATTGTGGGATGGGACACGGCCTATGACATCGGCACGCATTTTCTGTTCGGGAACACCTGGTACGGATTTGAAATGCCGGGTGTGGATGCCATCCAGGATTTTACCGACGATGCAACCAAACTGGCACAAGCCGGGGTGAAATTCGTGGGTGGGCTTTCCGGTGTGACGGACACAGGCGATTTCCAGTATTACCTGCGGACGGCGGGGAATGATTTTAGGAAGAGCCTAAAAACACTTGCGCTCGATGGATCGTATCTGGTGGGCATTCCGGCCAAGAACATGGAGAGTTATATTTTGGGTCTGATGGGCTGGATCAACCCGGATCTGGCGGCGGCATACAACAACGCATGGGGCGGCAGCTACGACAAAAGCAGCGTGGCCGCGCTGAGCGGAAAGCCAAAGGAACAGGAAGCGGCGATCCGGAAGGCTGTGCGCAACCGGGCGAAGGACGCCAGCGACGAGGCTGTAACGGAGTTGCAGCGGCTGTATCAGACGGCGGGAACGGAAGTGCTGCCCCAGGCGGTGGCGGACACGATCACGATCGAAACCGGAGAGGACAGCAGCGAGAAGGTGGAACTGAGCCTGAAACAGAAGTCGGACTACCAAAAGGCATACGACAAGGTGGTTTCGGCGGAACTGAATCAGCTGATCGCGTCGCCGGAATACGCCAAGCTGACCGATGACCAGAAGGCGGGCGCTGTGGTGCTGCTGTACAAGTACGCGGCGGAGCAGGGCAAGCAGGCGGCCGTGGCGGAATATGCACCGAAGGGCTGGCAGGCCAAGGCAGCGCGCGCGGCCGAAGAGGGTGCGGACGTTTACCAGACTGTGATCTACAAGGCGGCCACCGAAGAGATCGAGGGGGACAAGGACGAGAACGGCGACACTATAAGCGGCAGCGAGGCAAAGAAAAAGATGGAGTGGTTGATCGGGAGCGGATGGAGCGAAACAACGCAGGCAGCCATTTACTTTGCCGAGATCGCACAGAAGAACCGGGACGAGAAGAGCAATGAACTGGCGAAAAAGGGCGTGAGCCGGGCGGAATACTACCGCTATATGGTGCAGACCAGGGACACGACAGGCGATAAGGATGAGAACGGGGAAACTATTTCCGGAACGGAAAACAAGAACCTTTATGACAAGCTGAACGCAATGGACCTGAGCGACGAGCAGAAGGGCTTGCTTTACTTTGCGGAAATCCAGGACTATACGAAGGATGATAAGTATTACCCGAAGGCCAAAGCGGAAGGGGTGAGCGATTGGCAGTATGCGTCCTTTAAGGCGAACACCGGCGTGATGGTGAGCGACAAGGACAAGAACGGTAAAAGTATTACCGATTCCAAACGTGACAAGGTGCTGGGATACATCAATGGAATGGACATCAGCAGCGACGCAAAGGACGAGCTTTATTTTGCGGCGGGATACGGAGCAAAGAGGCTTTCCGAAGCGCCGTGGCACAGTGGGAAGAAGAGCAGCAAGAAGGCGCAGAAAGCCGCCAAGAAGCAGGCGGCAGCCCGGGCGGCGCTGGCCACGCCGGAGATGCAGAGCTATTTGCAGAAATACGGCGTGACACAGGCGAACGGGAAGCCGATCAGCGCGGCGGATCTGCAAAGCAGCGTGGAAAGATACATCCGCAAATACACCGGCGGAAGATCGCTCCCGCGGGCGGGCGAAGCCATGACGCTGCCCAGCGACCTGCCGCGGGCAGGGGAAGCGCTGACAACGCGGGACTTGCCGCGGGCAGGCGAAGAGGTGCAGATGCAGAGTTTGCCGACCTACAACGATCTGGCGAACCGGAGAAAGAAGGAAAGCCTGGACGAGAAGTATTTCCGGAAATTCGGAAGGAGGTAAGAGAGTGTGAACGCGCGGCCGAGGATCCCGCAGACGCTGGCGGGATTGCTGCGATCGGAGATGGAGAAGGCGATATGGGAGGCAAATTTAGGAGAGGATGACGGGCTGATCGCGGATCGGTATCTGATCGCCCATGTGACGCAGGCGGACATCGCGGCGGAACTGGGATGCGACCAGTGCACGGTGGCGCGCAGGATGCCCCATATTCTGCGCAGGGTGGAGTTTGCCGCGCAGAAGATCGGGTACATATAACCGCATAAAAACGCCCGGCAGCCGCATTGTGATGCCACACAGTGCGGCTGCTTTTTTGTTACCATATGAGCATAGGGATCCCGAAAAAATTTATAAAAAAGGAGCGATACTATGGCAGAATTTGCAAGCAAGGGCGTTGCGGGCGCCGGACTGGGCACCGGCATTGCGGGCCTGTCTTTGGGTGTGCTCAACGCGCTGGGGATGCTGGCCGGGGCTGGCGGCATTCCTGCTGTGCGCGCTGCGGAAGGTGCGTGCAGCGAAGATCACTTTATCAACCGGTACGAACTGAACCTGGTGCAGGAAAACGCATCTTTGAAGAGCGACATTGCTCTGCGGGACGCCAACACCTATCAGGACCAGAAGATGCTGGAAATGTACAAGTACGTTGACGGCAGAATGCGCGACATCGAGGGAGAGGTCGCAAAGCAGGCTGTGACCAATCAGGCCACGAAGGACAGCTTCCAGCTGCTGCAGGAGCGCCTGGAGTGCGCGAAGTCCGAACTGGGCGGTGCAATCAAGCGCGAGCGCGACGACAGACGCTGCGCAGACAACACGATCGTGACATACCTGAACGCCACGTTCTATCCTAAGCAGGTTGCCAACGTGACGGTGGGCGACACGACCACGGCGCAGCCGACCTATAATCCCCTGCCGCTGTGCGACTGCAACTGTAACTAAAGGCAAAACGGATTGAGCGGGGCAATCGCCCCGCTCTTTTAGAAGGAGGACATTATGGTAACGGTAAAACAGGTGCAGACGGGGATCGTGCGGTATGTGGACAATGATCTGCTGCCCCATCTGGAAGGCATGAAGAAAATCGGGCTGGGAATCTATATGGGCCTGGCGTCGGAAAACATCGGCGCGGCCATCCAAAAATACAAAGACCACCCCGCCGTAGCCATGCTGAACGTGGTAACGGACGACGGGATGGTGGACATTGACAAGGTGTACACGGTGGCAAAACCTATGTTTGACCAAAAGCAGAGCATTGATCTGCCGTTGATCGGGCGCGTGACCTTTGACGGCGGCGATGTGGAAAAGCTGTACCGGTACATCAGTGAAGCGTGAAAGGAGAAAAATATGGAACTGATTGAAAAACTTTCTGACATGATCGAAGAAGAAATTGACGATGCGGAAAAGTACGCGAAGTGTGCGTTAAAATACAAAACCGAATATCCCGAACTGGCAGATACTTTTATCGGCCTGTCCGGGGAGGAGATGCGGCATAAGAATATGCTGCACGATCAGGTAGAGAGAATCATCGGCAAATACCGCGAGAAGAACGGCGAGCCGCCCAAGGAAATGAAAGCGATATACGACTACCTGCACCGCAAGCAGATCGAGCACACCAAAGATGTGAAAGCGTTGCAGGAAATGTACAGAGAGTGAAGCCCTAATTCCTGCACCTGAACTGGGTGCAATAGAGGGTGCAATATCTGGCGTTTTTATTTATTTTTTCAAGTTTTTTCAAAAAAATGCAAAAAGCAAGGAATCCTTAGAACCGTTGCGGTTCTAAGGATTCCTTGCTTTTCATTTGGTACGGCTGGGGGGATTCGAACCCACGACCTTTTGATTCGTAGTCGTTGCCGGACTTCTTGTGATAAAGCAATTTTTGATTTTTTCAAATCGATGAATCCTTAGAGCTGCAATTGTTTCGCGGATCGCTTGCTTCTGCTGTTTCGTGTGACGGAAAGCGTGATGAGTGCAATATGGGTGCAATAGATATACTGCTTACAAAGCGTCTGTAATCCGCCGCAAGTCCTCCACATTGACGTCCTGATAATACCGCAGCATCTCAGTGCTGGTATGTCCGATCAATTCCAGTTTGTCCTTATCGGCAGCATTTATATTTTTCATCAGCGTGGCAAACGTATGGCGGCAAGTATGTGGGGATAATTTATGCCGGCCATTTTCCATCGGATTTGCGATCCCGATTGCATCAAGTGTCGGATAAAATATATCGTCGCGAAAGTGATCGTATAGAATTGCTTCTCCGTTTTCGCCACAGAATAATGCACCGGCAATTCGGTTCTTAGCCAGTCGGTCAATAATCGGCTGGATCTTCGGGCTGATGGTGACAATCCGGTTTTTACCGGCCTCGGTCTTGGCACCGCCGGTCAGCGTTTTGTTTTTACGATCATAGTCCTTGACATCCAGCGCAAGGAATTCTGACGGGCGGAATCCCAAGTAACACATACAATAAATATAGTCGGCATATGGAATAACACCGGCGGCGCAGCGGATCTGTTCCAATTGCTCAACCGAAAAACTGCTGCGCGATGCGGAAGATTCTCCGGACACCGTAAGGTATTCAGACAGGTTCCGCTTTGCGTAGTCGCGCGGAACGGCGTATTTATATAGAAGCCCAGACAACGTTTTCATAAGCTGCTTTGTCCGCTTTCCCTTGGGGCAATCATCCATACATTCCTGTAGATCGTCAATATCAATGTCTTTCATTTTGCGAAACGCAACCGGCGAAAAATACTTTTCTGCGGATTTATAGCAAGACATTGTGGATGAACCGGCGCGATGGGTGGGGAGCCAGAGATCATACAGCTGCTGCCATGTAATATCTTTCTCGCGTTTCTGCTGGCCTTTCAGCGCTGGTAAGTATTCCAGCGCTTCCTTTTTTGTGCGGAAACCACTCTTCTTCGCCACGACGCGCTTTTTCTTATCGTTTTCTATACGGTATCCAAGCGTAATAGCTGCCACCCATTTATCCCCGCGCTTATACACAGAGCCTGTGCCATTTCCACGGGACTTAGTACGCACTGGCTTTTGCTGCACAGATTGATTTTTGCCGCACACGGGGCAGAAAAGCGCGCCATCCGGCAGGGGCGCTTTACATTTTATGCATTCCATTGGATCACCACCGATCAAAAAGACATCCAAACGTTTGGAAATTTGAAGCGATTTAATTGATAAAAAATATTCGAACAAATATTGTAAAAAACGCCAATTGAATTTATAAAACGTATGTTCTAATATATAGGCATCCGACGGATAAGGAAACTTGCAGTTAATGAGCGCGCCGGGTATGCTAAGATACTCAGTGACGGAGCCAGCCGACATTGCCATTGAAAATATCAATGAAGATCAAAACAAAGAGGACAACGACCAGAAGTTCCAGGCAGGCGAAGAGGTGGCGCTGAGATAGCGGGAGATCGTGCTTTCGGACACGCCGCAGGCTTCGGCCATTTCCTTTTGAGTGATGTCGTGTTGCGCGTTTAGCGCTTTTCTTGCAGATTCGTACAGCATTTTTTCCATCCTCTCTTCAAAAACTCCAGAAATTACCATTAAATTGCACGATTGGACATTGATGTTGCAGGCGCAACACCCTATAGTAGAGGCAGAAAGAATTTTTGAAAGGGGCGCTGCACCATGGAACTGACCAGGGACGACATTTTACAATTGGAACTTTACCGCTTGATTTTAGAAATGAACCGGGAGCAGAAGCTGCGGCTGCTGGAAGCAGCGCGGGAACTGTGCAGGAACGAAAGGGAATCGTTACCACGAAGGGAGAGTACGCAATGACAGACAACGAAAAATGCTTATTGGAAATGATTCGTGGAAACGATGAACCGGGAAAGGCGCTGCTGATCGCCGTACATATTATTTCGCAGCATTTAGAGCGACACGGATCATCTGCAGAACCATTGCCTGCTGATCCGCTGGAACCTTCCTAAACAGGTCCAAAAGTGTTTTTTCGCCCTCGGTGAGCGCTTGCTCGCCGGGGGTGGTTTCTTTTTCCTCGGAACCAAGGATGTATCCAACAGTGACACCGAAAATTTCACCGAGTTTCAAAAGTGTTTCATTATCAGGACTACGTTTTCCAGTTTCGTATTGGGAAATGGTGCTTTCAGCAAGACCGATTTGCTGGCCGAGCTGTTTCATAGTTAAGCCGTTATTTTTGCGAAGTTCTCTGATACGATTACCCATAATGGCAATACCTCCGATTAACATTAAATTCATTGTATACTTTGCAAATTGAAAAGTAAACACAACTTCACATATTGACAAAAATACACTTGACATTTTGTGAAGTTATGATATTATAGCATTAAACTTCACAAAGCGACAAGTTCGGAGGTGAGAATATGAGGGAATGGTTGAAGGATGCGAGAACAAAAGCAGGATTCACTATGAAAGATGTAGGAGAAAAACTTGGCATTTCAGAAAGTTACTATTGTGCAATAGAAAAAGGAGAGCGCCAGAAGAAAATGGACATGATGGTTGCGTCAGGACTGTCTATGATTTTGGGCATTCCTATTTCAGAAATTGTACGGATGGAACAGATGAGAAAAACGGGATAAAAACCGGCCGAGGCAGGGCCTCGACCGGTGCGCGGA
>ERZ1034917.1657-NODE-1657-length-12755-cov-51.565748_pt1 | contig 12755 bp, 30 predicted proteins | sample MGYA00520605_ERZ1034917 | MGnify/ENA primary metagenome ERZ1034917 (study PRJEB33766, sample SAMN09781784) | gut metagenome | biome: gut microbiome | host: Homo sapiens | place: Madagascar | study: EMG produced TPA metagenomics assembly of the PRJNA485056 data... | reverse complement strand
CATTACCTCTGGTTCGATCACTCATCATCCAAGCTCGACAGACGTCTCCGTGAATGCATGTTGACATTTTTATTCTCCTCATCACACATACGTTTGTAAAAATATTCAAATTCATCGGGACCTATAATGATTTTTATAATTACTAATATGCACAATATAATGAACAATCCAATAGCCATTATAACGGATGCTATTTTCACGTATACTCCTTTTTTTTGATCAAAGGTCCTTAATTATCGTGACTAGTAGGATGATTATAAAAATTGCTAATGCTATTAGAACTGCCGCTAAACTGCTACAGCACACGATTAGAAGGACATTCGAAAGTGTTTCCATAAATTCTCTCAATCAGTCAGTTTACGATTTTTGAATTTATCCTCTACTTGACGTCGACTTTTCGCTTCTTTTTCTTCTTTCCATTGTTTATAATCATAGACGATATTAGATACTAGAAAATATAATGAATGAATAACTGCTAAAACTGATGCAATTCCCAAAAGTATGGCACTTACGTTGGTTATTTGGTTTAACGATTTATTCTCCATTATCTATAAACGCCTTTTCTAGAATATAGACATTTGATACAGCGTTGCCAAGGTAATCGTATAATGGATCCACTCGTTTAACAAACCAACCGATACTTAGAGCGTTAACAAGGTCGTCATATCCCCAACATCCATTATCATTGTAATACACTTTAATTGCGCGCTGTTTAACCTTCATCTTTCCACTCCCACATCAGATAATCATACCAAGGGTTTTCGCTGTCAAACATACTCCCATAGCAATTATTTTTATTTGTAAACGTATAAGAATTGTAATTAATACCATAACCATTGAGTTGTACATACGCTGAATCAACCCTAAGTCGCTTAGCCAATCTATTCAAGAATTTATTTAGTTCTTTGAATGTGTCCTCATACCACCGATCTCGAAAAGATCCGTTAAGAACAAGAAAATATTGGCTTTGGGTTTTGAAATCAAATGCCGGATTACCAAGCTCGTCACAATTTGACCACATATCATGTCCGTAGGCTTGAACAATATGAATATCCATACCTCTTTCTGAGCCAGTAACTTTTGGAAGATGATCGATTACAGTCTGTAGAATATAATCCTTCTCGGCCTGAGTTCGTCCTGGAATATCGAGTTCAATCAGACCTCGTACATAACTCCAACTGCTCATTACCATAAATCCTTTCGCTTACTAGCTTCAGCGTCCATCCAATCACATAGTTGTCTGGTATATTGCGAAACTCCAGCTAACTCATATCCATTCAAATTATGGTCGTTTATGATGTGTGCAAAGGCTTGATGAAGAATCTCTATATATTGTGTCGATTCGTCGTCAGCATTAGAAGAAAACTGCATACTGAATTCCATTATAAACCCTCTTCATCTAGAATTTGCTTAACTTTCTCATCTAGACCCATAAAATTGGCAAGATTGAATGCTCGTCCAGGTTCCAATGCGGTGGTTCCATTCCCAAAAGGAGTTTCTGCAAACCATCGCTGATCCTTTACGGCATAAATAAGAGTTATTGATTTTGCTTCAGCGGAATTTTCAAAGACCTTGTAGTTATTTAGAAAGAATTCAATTCCAGAAATATGTCCGTCTTTATCGTAGAATTTGTTTACTGAATAATCGAAATGATTCATGTTAATCTCCATAGTGATGCCTCGCGCGATACTTGAGCTCGTCTAACACTTCTTGTGCATCGTCCATTGTCATATCTTCATAAAGTCTACAAAGTTTGCGCATGCCTTGTACGCCATGGATACGATACAAGCGTCTCATATCCTCAAGAAGACCTTCATGAATGGCTTCTAGCTTAGACAGTCGAGACCTCTTTTCGTCAACAACTGGGTTTGTATTATTTCTGTCACTCATCCTATCTATAGTATACAATTGAGCACCGTATACGTCAATGAGCATTTTCAAATCATTTGGCGTAATATTGACTTTCATAAATATCTCCTTTCAAAGAAAAGAGAAGAGCCTATATTTCTATAAACTCTTCTCCACGACAAAACTAAAGCTCGTCGAGTTCAGCTGTCACCTCCGCAACTCGATCCTTGCACTCTTTGATTTTTTCCTTATAGCGGTCGAGCTGAGTCCTATACAGATCAGAATCGATAACCCCCAGACAATTAGTCTCGAGGGTATTAATCTGATCCTCAGCATCAAACTCAATGCCCCTATAGTAATTCACAATAACCGCAATCTCGTTTCGCGTAAGTTTCATTCCGACTCCTTTCAAAAGTCTTTATATGTCATAATAGCGTGTGCTTTTTCTGCGGGATATTACTCGCTGTGGACGTAGTGGATCAACGTTAACTCCTCGTGAACAGTTACTGCACCAGAAGCTTTGATTATACATATCTAATATCGTAGCCAATGCTATCGCTTTACCACATAAAGGGCAACGAACCAACCATAGACGCTCTTCGTTATTTACCATAAGTTCTCATCCAAGAAAATCGATACTATAACGTCTGTAATCCATTACAGGGATAGGATCTGGAGCAACCGCTTCATTTGCTGTAGACCAAACAACTCAAGCGGTTCCCTCATCATAATTGACCGATTCAACTTCAAACATTCGACCTTTGAATCGTCCTCGATTAGCTGCGACCAAATCTCCAGGCTGCAATTCGCAAAAGCTGTAGTAATCCATTATTCCTTACTTCCTATAAGAATACACATTGTGAGGATTCCAATTCCTGCTCCAAGGCTAAGAATTAGAAATGTGTAAACGATGAATTCGAGAAGATTAAAGTTAAACATCTTTAATTTTACCCTGCTTGAGAAATTTGTAATAAAGCGCGATTACTTGATCATTCGGCATGTTACGAACACGTTTTGCCCAACTGTCTCCGGAATATACCTCACGAATCTTTTCACGCATCTGACTTATTTGTAGATTCATAATACTCCTTTTCACCCTTAAATTTTGACATTTCTTTGAACCCTTTCAAACAATTAGATATATATTTAGAACAATCCTCGCAAAGATCAAAAGAAAGCTCTGTGTGAATATCACCATTTTCGGTGATGACCATCATTTCTAATTTGTTTAGATTAGTGATATTTCCTGGATAGTAGATCATAAAATCTAAAGGACGTTTCACTGTTTTACCACAAATATCACATTTATAAATTTTCATGATTAGCCTTTTCTTTAACAATAAATTCAGCAAGCCTATGTGCACATGATGGACAAACATCGTAGGCATATAGAGTAATTAAATCACTATCATCGTATTGATCTTTTGGTGGTCTAGAAACATGATATAATTTTACTTTATTAAAAAGTCGCTCTTTCATCCGAACTCCATTTCCTATACAATTACCGTCAATAAAGGACTTACTATATTCATAAATTTTTCCACAAATATCGCACTTAAGAACATTCATAGCATTTCACTCACCAATCAAAGATAAGAGAGACCCTGATAAATATCAAGATCTCTCAATCCAGTTAATTAGAACTTTAACAGTTTCCAAATCCAATCTGACAGTTTGCCAAAGGTTTTATTGTTAAATGCCCCTTCTTGTTCAAAGTGGAATCCTGCAACACAGAGAGCTCCGACTCCGACAACCGTTACAGCCTTTTCAGCAACATTCGTAATACGATCAACCACTGCTAACTTACGTTCATGCTCAGCCTTGATCTGTGCTTCAGCCAACTCAGCAGACTTAATTATCTGCTCGTTTTCGATAGCATTAATCTTGGCTTCGCACTCAATAAGTTCCGCATAGGTTTTCGCTTGCGATTCGACAGCTTTAGTAGCCCGCAATTGATCCTCAGAACCGACTTCCATGTGAGACAAGATCTCAACATTGTCATTCAGTACCTTTACCATTTTTCCCTTGTCAATACTGGTCATTTGATTCTCCTTTCGTTAAATGACCTATTAACTCATTAAAGAGCTTGTTTGTCTTGCGAATCTACTACAGTATCAAGAACAATGCACGCTTCTGCTACAGAACGATTTAAAAGTCGCTGATATGAATCCTTGTAAATTTCAAGATAAATTTCAGGAGCCTCATGCTCATCAATCTGTGAAATATGTAAGCGTCCAACAGAAGGTTTGACAATATGTTCAAACGATTCCAGATATGTATCACAGCGTTTCTTGTATCGTTTTACATCTTTTTTAGCAAAATATAGCATCGGAATAAACGCGCTTAGAATGATGATTACCGAACTAATCCACAGCCAATATACAATCTTAATATCCATTATTCACTCCTATAGTTAATTTCGATTTCTTTAGAACCAAATTTGAGTTTGAAATTTTGCTCTTTACTGTTCCAGTTGAACCACAGTAGTGGAATTTTATTCAGAAGTTTCTTAACAGTACGATATAGACAAATCATAAATATAAGTGACCAGACCATGATAATAATCTTGATGATCATAAGAGCTGTAAACATGTTTTCTCTTTTCAAAAGATAAGAGACCTTGCGATCTCCTATCTAGGTACTACCTTCCTGAACGTTTCTTCAGAATATGCTTAATCAGCATAACAATGAATATCACTGCTACAATGATATCACCGAATACGATTAGAAATGCTGCACCAGCAGATGCAACACCCACAATCAAGAATGCGGTGAGAATCACGAGCATAGTAAGCAAAGTCAACAGAATAAACATAAGTTTCCTTTCTACGTATGTTTGTAGTCCTTCATTATATACTTTGCAAAACATGCGTAGAAGGATTAATCGTCAAAGTCTTTGGTTATCCTGTTAAAATATTCTAACTCAGTCTTTTTAGTAAGGAATTCTAAATAAGCTTTTGTATATTTTTTATCTTCTAATAGATTATAGTTACTAGACTTTAAATGGATACGTAGAAGTTCATCCATTTTTCGAATACTATCAAGCATGTCTAGCATACATGACTGCTTTAATACATCAATTTGATCTTCACTAAGTAACACCTTACAAGAACGCATTATGATTCTCCTTTCAGAAAGAGAAGAGCCTTTGCAGACTCAACTCTTTGAATGTCTCCTTACTTCGTATCCCAGTCGTAATCATGAGAACTCATTTTTGCATCCTTGTGCTCAACCCAAGCGCCGTATCCGAGCATCGCAACGGTCAGCGCCGCAGATACTCCAATGCCGATAAGACAGCAATCAGCGTATCCACGACGTGCGCCCTTGCGAGCAGCATCGTATACAGTGTTGTGCAAACACTCATAAGGTGAAACAAAATTGAAATTCTTCATAATGTACTTCCTTTCACTAAGTACCTTATACCTTCATTAAATACGTTGCAAAACATGCGGAAGAAAGAGAAGAGCCCTTGCGAGCTCAACTCTTTTACAAGTCCTCAACAAATTCCTTAAACAGAGGAATCATATAAAAACTTACCACGATAGACGCTACGATAATCACAGCACTGATCATAGCAACCAGAAACAGTTCTGCGCCACAAAACATGTAAGCGTAGACCAGCATACCGGTAGCCATAGCCAGGCCAATGATAGCCGTAATCGTAAACTCCGGGTAGTTGTTATAAAAATTCTTCATTATAAAACCCTTTCATAGAGATATACTTGTCATAATATATCATGCTATTTTTGCGCAAAAAAAGAGAAGAGCCCTTTCGAGCTCAACTCTTTAATCGTCTACGAGATATCCAATTTTGTACAGAAACCTTCCAAGTTTGGTATAAAACCAATCGTGAAAACGTTTAAACATAATGCTCCTCTCATAGTACCTTCATTAAAGACACTGTATAATTTGCGCAAAAAAATAAGAGCCCTTGTAAAACTTACGCAGGCTCTCTGTTGTTACTCAGCATCCTCAGAATTCTGCTTGTAATAATTACTCGAAGAAATATGAAGAATAGTACCGAGGAAGGTTACCACGGCAGTAATAATACCAGCCACAACATCAGGATAAGGTAGACCAGGCAGCCCGCCCTGAACCAGAACGCCGCTAATTGCAATGTACAGAGTAGCAATAGCAGGAAGAACAATAGTAGTAACATACTTAGCAACCTTATAAGTCTTGTCGTCAAGAACCATGTTTTTTCTCCTTAAGAATTCCTAATAGGAAGATGTTTTAACTCATTGGCCACTTTACTACCCGATCCGTTTCCACCGTTTTCCACGTATGGCTCATACAGATATGTAAAGAAGTTTTCATACTCGTCCTTTGTAATATATCCTCGTTCGATATATGTCATACCGAGAGTGATAATACGATCGTGGGCGAGTCCAATAAGCAGTTTCTTCTGCGCCTCTCGATTTTGAGTAGCAATCTCTTCGCGAGCACGCTTTTCCTCTTCCCTCTGGTCCATGCGCTTCATAATAACGCTCCAGAACCCAGAAGATGCAATAATAGCACACGCAATAGTAACAACACACTGAGTCAAGTCCATCCCTGTTGCTACCTCCCTATTAGTTTTAATGTCTGTAAAATATAAACTCCATAATCAGCTACAAAATTGCATAGCCATTCTTCAGCTTCCACCCAGTACCGCGGATGGACCATTTGATGAATATCATCAAGTAAATGGAAGCTGAATATGATACAATGACCGATCTCGTGGATTAGTACCTTGGTTAGAAATTCCCCAGAGATTTGGTTTGATATATAAACTGTCATTGTCTCTAGATCAGTCACGGCGACTGTTACTTTACCAGTACGATCCACGAGAATCGGATCATTGTAATCAACATATTGGATACGCCAAATATCGTCACCTAATTTGAACGTATCCATCTTAGGCTAAGACATCTCATTAACCAAAGAAGTTAGCTGAGACTTCATTTGCTGACGGAGCGTCGGGTCTGCACTATTCCAAATCTCTCGAATGGAAAGAATAACAGAATCGATATGCTCACGTGCCTTGCCGTCCATAGAACTCTTGTCAGAGCTAGAATAGGTCTCAGTATAGTGCTTTCGAGCGTCACGATACTCGTTAAACACTCGACCGTACTTCTCGTCCCAGTCGTGATGAGGCATACGAGAGTACTCGTCATACTCCTCATCAAGATCGATCATAGGAATATAACCGAGACGACGAGAGCGACCATTGTCGTCCATAGCCTTAACCACAGTCTTGTAGTATTTGGCTTTGGCACAATCCTTCTCAGCCTCGTAAATATCCTTGATCATATCAATAACTTCACCGAGCTCTTGAGCGTCAACACTCTTAAGATCTCCGCACAAGGCTTCGCGAGCAGCACAAGTCAACTCGGCCTTCATATCGCAAAGCTTAGTCATGCTATCATCCATGCTACTCACTCCTTACGCGATACGATGTACGAAAAGTACAGGGTTGGCACTGACAATAACCGGCACAGTACCAGTGTTTACGACTGTAATACGGTCGTAATCGCAGCAGCAATTGGAAACCGGAATATCGGTAGACACATTACCAACAGCGTTTGCAGCGGCCGGAGTGTAAACCATGGTCGACTCGTTAATAGTCTCTCCACCGATTGCAAGGCTAAGCTGCACGGGCGTGCCAAGTGTTGTGCCAGTTACATTAGCCGCGAAATGGACTTCGTACGTAGCAGGCCTAGCACAAAGCTTGACCGATCCAGAATTCTTTCGATGGCATTCTGCACCATTCTTACTCTTCAGCAACACAGTGTTGAAGGTAATGGACTGTCCGACTGCGACTGTCTGATCAGTCGTATTTGATAGCGAGATCATAATATACCTCCAAAGGGCAGAGAGGCCCCGTGAAAATATACTCAAGCAGAGCCTCTCTGCAAATCAGTTAACTAAGCCTGGTTGCAGTAGCAGCCATAGCCCACCGTAGCATTGGGATTCGGGACATTAAATGCCGGAATCGGAGACGGATGCAGCTGACTGATCAGATATGCATTCTGAGCGCACTGGGAAGCCGCGAGATCCTTCTGACCAAGCTGACGCGTAAGGTCTGCGATCTGGGCGTCCTTGTCCTCCATACGCATGGCGACAAGCTCATCATGCAGCTGACGATAGTTGGCATTTGCGTTGTCCGTGATGTCACGCGCCGCATTGGAAATGGAATTGGTGACAGCACAGGTGTCAGTAGCCATAGCATACTTGATGTCTGCCTGGCCCTGGCGGTTCTCACAGCAGCAATTGGCAAGCTGAGAGCTCAAACCGTTAATCGCGGTCTGGGTATTGTAGTTACCCTGCATGGTAGCCATCTGCTGGCCGTTGAAACCCTGAAGCAAAGACGTGTTCATGGCGTAGAAACCGTCGCACATACCGCTGTTGATACCATTAAGCTTGTTCAAGATGCTCTGGGTATCAAAACCGGACTGAAGGTCGGTCGTAGTTGCCGCCGCAGCAGCTCCACGATTACCGCCATAACCATAGCCATTGCCACCCCATCCGAACAGGGCGAAGAGAATGATCAGAACCCACCAACCATTTCCATCGCTCCATCCACCATTGCGGTTACCATCCGTAACGGCAGCGATATCGGACAGGCTCGGTGCACTATTGCTAAACATAATGTTCCTCCTTATTTTGCACACCGACAGAAAATATCATAAACCCGGATTCAATCTAAGGCCGCGGTCCCTAAATCTAGTCCGAGAATATGAACTAATGAGACTGTTGCTCAGCCTCGAGATTTAGTCGCCAGATGAGTTCTGCGAGGTTCTTATTCATAGCCTCTAGAACATACGAGGAAGTCGGAGGGTCAAACGCGATACGGGTCTTCTGTGACAAATATGTTGCCACGGCTCCTACGTTCTTAAACCCTCCGATAAAATCTTCGAATGTCTGAGAGGAATCAGTAACCGTAAACCCATCAGACGGACCAATCCCATTTTGACTGAGATCAAGGATGGCAGCGTTTAGAAAAACCAGAATATCCTGATCGAATGCGTCGTAGTCTGAACCCAGACCACAAGTCTTCTTAACTGTATCCAAGATGCTTGCTGTTTTGTCAAACGGCATAATTACCATCCTTTACTTAAATATTAGTGAGGAATGTTGAAGAAGTTAGCAGCCTGCTTGGTTGCTTCCTCCGGAGTAATTCCCATAGTGTTGCAGAGGTTCCTTGCAATCTCCTCGCCCTTTTGAGCATCGCCACTCTTTACGACATTCAGCATTGCCTGGGCCTGAGGGTTGTTTGCAATATTAGGATTGGACTGTGCCATGTTGAGAATGGCGTTAAGCGGATTTAGCATTGTTATCACCCTTCTTCATTGCCTGATTAGGCTTAGTGAAAAGATCCTCAATCTGATCAAGACGTTCATCCATATGTGACATCACATCATCGAGAGTGACTGTCGGATTATCGTCCTTAGCGTTAGCAGGAAGATACTCAAGAGTCTGAATCAGACCGTTAGGAGTCCACTGCTTTGCAATGATCTTGGAGAAGTCCTGAAGTGGGAATAGAGCAATGGTCCCATCCATCGGTACGTCATTCGGAGTAATCTGACTCTCATTTTGAACGATTTTACCGAAAATGGTTTGCTTTGGAGCCGGCGTTACATAAGGTAGGTTGACATTCTGGTTGTTTGGCAACCAAGTCTGTGGTGTAGATGGCTGCTGACCAGAAACCTGACCAATATACGGGGTGTACATCTGCGACATGAGAAACTCCTTTCAACGATTTCTCAAATAAAGTAAGAGGGTATCATAGGGACAATTCTGGGTTTAACGATGGGAAGGACAGAAGAACGAAGTTAAACCGAAGAACACTCACGATGTCTTTGAAATAACGAATTGTCCCTATGATACCCTCTTACTTAGACTACTAAGAAATTCTTTTGTACTTAGTAGGATTCGAGCCGTCACCCTTCGAGATGATAATGGTATCGTCCGAAGAATTCTGGTTCGATGGTTGCTCAGGTTTAGGTGTAGGTTGCTGAGGAATCTGAGCGGGCTTTACTCCAGCATAGGCATTCCAGGCTTTAGCGTCTCCATAGAAGAGGTCGGCGTCAAGAACTCCCTTATAGCCGTTTAGTTGACCGTCAGAGCAGAATTGCCACATACACACAAGGCCGTCAGTCTTAGGTGGATGCCACGATTCGGCCATTTTGAAAGTTGGGTGGGATACCGCAGGATATGATGCAACCCATCGTCCGCAGTCCTTATCTACGCCACCTTGATTGAATCGCCAAGGGTTAGCGTAGATAATCGGGGAGACTCCCCAGCGGCTACGGACGACTTTGACCCACTCATTGACCCAGGCAACTGACTGGTTCTCTTCCCAGTCTAGAACAGGAATGGCATCCCCCTTGTAACCGATACAATTATCACAGAAGTAGTTTGCCTCTGCGGTAGCATTACCGGCCTTAGCGTAATGGTATACGCCTCGGAGGATGCCCGCATACTTTGCCTGTTGGAAGTGTGGATCACAGTAGGGATTTACGTAATTCGTACCCTCAGTACCCTTAATCACGACAAAATCAATCTGGCCTTTGACCGTAGTGAGGTTCAGACCGAACTGATATGACGCAATATCAATACCGTGAAGCATGATTTACTCCCATTTTGATTTAGGATTGGGTGATCTGAGTCCAAGCCGATTCGGAGCCGACAACGCCGGGCTCGTAGGTATTGGAGTCCATGGTAGACTCGTAGATATTACCGTACTTAGTCACTCGGTCGCCCTTGTTGTAGATACGACCGCTCTCCCAATCCGGAGCCGTCTCGCCAGAAGAGGAAGGCAGAACCTTGGTCCAATTCTGAGGACTGTCAATCGGCGACGTGGTAGAGCTAGAGGTATGAGTCTCGATGGCCTTATACAAAGTGCCATTATAGAGGACTCGAATACCTACGGGATACACCACGAAATTTCCACTCCATTCGGGATAGAGGGCTGGTACCTTGAGAGCCTCATCGTCAGACAAGGCCTCTGCCTGCATCATAGCAAGTGTGATAGCAGCATCCTGAGGAGTGCCCGCGTCAGGGACAATGTCCCAAACCTGGGTAATGGAGCTACCATTGTCTCGGAATCGAGACTCAGTATGGTAACCGGTCGGAACATTCGTAGGCGGATCGACCTCAATAACAGGACGACCAGTGGACGAATCCGGAGTAAGGATTACCATGTTGTTTACAAGATTGCCGTAAAGCATTTTTCACCTTCTTATTTGTTAGTTCCATTGGCCGATTACTATTGGCTGAACATTAAATGTGTAACCAGCATTCGTAGTCGGATGATAAGATACAGCACCAAAACTTTGCGGCTTTCGCCATTCGGTCTGTATGGTTACTTGATTAATATAATCCAAAGTGTTGTAATACATCTGAGAATATAGCACGTTATATGCTTTGCTATTATTTTCCATTATCAAAGGAATTGGTAATTCAAAAGTTGTTCTTGTAAATAGTACTCCGGGCGTCCATAACCAATTAACATTTTCAAGTGCGGACATCACACACAGCCCGTTTGGAAGACGTATTACTCCCCATTTAATATATGTTGGAGAACTCGGTTTTGCAACATTTCCATCATACGCTGGCGCGCTCATGACAGCGTCGAGGTCATACGAATTAAATAAAAATCTAGAGGCATTAAACGCTATTTTTCCACCGGAAACGTTTCCATCAAAATCCAAACCTTCGGTACTTAGAGTCAATTCGCCTTGACCGGTTGAAGAAGCGCTGCCGTGAATCTGAGCCATCGACTCCAATTTGTTATTAACCGTATCAGCCGCGATAAGAAAATCAGGATTGCCTGAACCTCCGAGCTTCAGTCCATCAGAACTCGGGGCAGCACTCAGAATACCAACGGATCGTCCTTGGTTTGCAATTTCCATAGGTAGAACTCCTGTAGTAATAGATCGAGCGATAGTAACTGTTCCGTCCTTAGTGTCCGTCAAAACACACTCAACGTAATACACTGAGTTGATCGATGCCGCAAAATGGACATTGATCGTACCAGACGCCTTGTCAAGATCGCCTGTAGGGGTTATAGTTACACCTGTAGTACTTCCATCTTGATAATATCGACATACGACAGATTTCGCAAGATTATCAGAATAGATAGTCGTGTCTACCTTATAGGTAAAGCTGGCATAGCAATAACCGCCTGAATAGTCAGCAGTTGTAGAAGTCATTGAGCTAGTACGAATAGCCAGACCATTGGTAAACTTTGGCGGAACGTAGAGAAGCTTCCATACCGCATATAAAGTATAGTCTGAATCGGAAGTACCGTTATATGTCTGACCTGATTGATACTCAGCTATACCAGTCGATGTCTTACTCCAACCAAGAAATTCATAATTCGTGCGAGTTGGTTTCTGAGACGGAATTGTAAGAGCCTCGCCGTACCACTTATCTACTCTACCGGGAGCGCCCGTACCACCATTTGCGTCAAAAGTGACGTAATGATGAGCTAATGCTGGGATCGTGAGATATTGAGTGGCTGAACTCGAACCATTCATATATCCAGATTTATTTGTAACAGTTCCAGAAAGCCAAATATCATACGCGTTATGACCTTTAGTAAATCGTTGAGAAGCAGAAGCAATGTCTTTAGTACTCCAACTACCAGTAGATGTGTTAAAACTGGTGTCAACTACTGACTTTGAACCATTAGCATTAGCATCACCGACAATTCCCGTCCAGATTTGAAAACCCCAACCGCAGTCCTGAATGCCGACAGTCAGTCCGGCCGATACAGATGTAGCATCCTCGGAGGACCAAGTGTTAATATAGCAACGCCAGTGATTGATTGTGTCGCCGTAAATAGTAGCCAATTGATCCTCCTAAAGAATATAAACCAGCTGCATTGATGTGCCAGTATCTCGCCATTGGTAATGACCCAT
>ERZ1034917.1656-NODE-1656-length-12775-cov-5.460299_pt1 | contig 12775 bp, 10 predicted proteins | sample MGYA00520605_ERZ1034917 | MGnify/ENA primary metagenome ERZ1034917 (study PRJEB33766, sample SAMN09781784) | gut metagenome | biome: gut microbiome | host: Homo sapiens | place: Madagascar | study: EMG produced TPA metagenomics assembly of the PRJNA485056 data... | reverse complement strand
CGCCGACTCCGCCGCAGGCGATGCGGCGCTTGCTTCCGTCGCCAACGCATCCACCGGCGGCATGGCCGACGGCGACGGCATCGACTTCGATGACGAGGCGAGCGACGGGCAGGATGAGAGCTCCTCGAACGCTGCGGGCGTCGTCGGCGTGATCGTAGCCGCGCTTGCGGCGATAGGCGCTACCGCCTGGTGGTTCTTGCGCCGCCGCGCGGGCCTCGCGGAAGACGACGAGGACGATCTCCCCGCGCCCGATGAGGATGCGGCAACGCCCGAGAAGGCGGCGGAAGGCATCCGGTTCTGATGGCGCGTTCCAAAGAGAAAAAGCCGATCGTCGAGCACGATGCGCCCACCGCGCAGAACATCGCATTCGAGGACGAAGGGGAAAACCTCTACGCCGAATCGGTGCGTGAGGGGCATGCGATCGACCCGCGCGCGCAGAAGGTCTTCGTGCTCTGCGTGGTGCTCCTCGTGCTCTACTTCGTCGGGCTCATCGTGCCGAAAGACCTGTTCAACCAGGCGCTTCATGGAACCAACGCCGCGGGGTACACCTTCTCGTGGTTTTTATCCGACCTGCAGGATAACGTGAACGGGCTTCTGGGCGTGTTCATGGGACACGATAACGGCGTCGTGCCGTTCTCGTCCACCATGATTCGATTCACCGTCATCGCCATGACGGGCGCGGGGCTCGCGCTGTGCGGCGCGGTGTATCAGGGCTCGTTTCGAAACGCCCTCGTGTCGCCGTCGACTTTGGGCGTGATGAGCGGTGCGTCGCTCGGCATGATGGTGTGGGTCGTGTTCTGCGTCGCCGACGACGGCTCCAACGTGTCATGGCTCGATGGCTACACCGCGCCTGCCGACGACACGCTCGGGTACCTGTGGTCGTCCTACAGCTTGGCGGTCATATCGTTTGTCGGCTGCATGCTTGTCGTGGGCACGGTGCTTGCCGTGATGAGGCTTTCGGGCAAGGGGACGAAGTCTCCCATCATGATCATCATCGCAGGCCAGGTCATCGGATCGATTATGGGCGCGGTGAGCAACTCCATCCGCTACTACTACGTTTATACGGAACCTTACGGCGTGAAGGCGCAGCTTCTGACCGACCTCATCATCGCGTCGTTCTACCGAAACTACACCTGGATCGATCTCATCGCCGTGGGCGTTCCCATCGTCGTCACGTTCCTCGTGGTCATGCGGCTTCGACGCCGCATGCAGTTGCTCGCGTTCTCGGAAGGGGAGGCGCGTACGATGGGCGTCGACGTGAAGCGCATGCAGGCGATCGTCGTCGGGCTGTGCACGGTGCTCACCGCCATCCTTATCTCGTTTTGCGGAACGGTCGGGTTCGTCGGATTCCTCGTGCCGCATCTGGCGCGACGTCTGGTGGGCCCGAACTTCAGCTACCTGCTGCCGGCGGCGACGGCGCTCGGCGGCGTGTTCGTTTTGGGCGCATACGTGCTGCTCATGATGACGCTCGGGTCGAGCTACGAGACCATGGTCGGCATGTTCATATCCATCGGCGGCGCGGTGGTGTTCCTCGTGACCGCCCTGCGTGGGAAGGGAGGTGCGCGCGGTGAGTTCCGCTAGCAAGGAAGAGAAGCGCGCGGCCCGCCACGCGCGCAAGACGACGACGGCCGAGGCCCCCGTAGGCGCCGCTTACACCGCGTCCGACATCGCGCGCCTGAGAAACGGCGCGCCGCTGCCCGCCCGCGCGTCGACGCAGGGCGGCATCAGGCGCCTTGTCGGCATGAAGAAGTCGAACGCGCTCTACCGTGCCGAGCACGACAGGCTCGCCACGAAGGTGTTCCTCTCGCTTCTCGCGCTCGCCGTGCTCGTGTTCTTCTCGCTCGGCGTCATGGGCGCGGCGGGGCAAAGCTATCCGTATTCGAGCGCCTACCAGGTGTATTCGCCCGTGCAGGTGGCGCAGGCTCTCTACGAGCACGCCTACAACGGGCTTGCCGTGATTACCCACGCGTGGCCCGCGCACTCCAACGAGTGGATCCGCGCGAACGTGCCGGGGTACTGGGCCGTCATCGACCGCGCGGGCGTCATCGGCATCACGCTCATCTGCGCGGTGCTTCTGGCGGTATCGGGCATGCTGTACCAAAACGTGTTCAAGAACCCCATCGCGGGTCCGGGGATGCTCGGCGTGTCGAGCGGCGTGAACCTGGGCATGATGCTCATGGTGGCGTTCTACAGCGGGGCGGCGCCCTCGATGGTGGGCACGCGCTACGCCCTCTGCTATGCGTTCGGCGCCGCGATTCTCGTGTTCGTGATGGTCGCGGGACGTAAGCTCTCGGGGCGCGGCAAGCCCTTCGACATCGTGACGATGCTGCTCATCGGCTCGATTCTAAGCCAGCTGCTCGGCTTCATCGTGAGTTACATGACGCTGTTCGTCATGGACGAGTCGGACTACGCCACGTTCTACACCATGTCGCAGATGCTTGTGGTCGACACCTCGATCGTGTCGTGGGTGGCGCTCGGTATCGCAACGCTCGTCTCGATGGTTCCCGTCGTGGTGAATCGCTACCGGCTCAATGTCCTCGCCTTCGACGATCAGGAGGCGCGCATGATGGGGCTCTCCCTCACCAAGATGCGCGCCATCGCGCTCATCTGCGGCGCGATCATGATCTTGGCCGCGCAGATTCACGTGGGCATGGTGAGCCTGGTGTCGCTCGTGGTGCCGTTTCTGGCGCGCGGCTGGTTCGGCTGCGAGTTCAACAAGCAGCTTATCGGCAACGTGTGCATCGGCACGGTGCTGCTGCTTTTATGCCGCGACATCTGCGACCTCATCCCGTTCGTGGGCGACGGCCTGGCCATAGGCTCGGTGGTGAGCGTGGTCGCGATGCCGCTGTTCGTGGTGGTCATGGCGCGGCAGGTGAGGGAATGGGAGTGATTGGATGAAACTGATCGTGCGCGACGCTTCGGTGGGCTACGCTGCCGACAAGCCGCTTCAGAAATACGTCAACTTCAGCGTGGAATCGGGCGAGGTGTGCTGCGTGCTAGGGCCGAACGGCTGCGGCAAGACCACGCTCGTGCGCACCATTTTGGGGATGAACCCCCTGCTTGCAGGCTCGATTACCCTCGATGGGTCGGACGTGTGCGCGTGGAGCGCGGCGCAGGTCGCCGACAAGATCGCCTACGTGGCGCAGCGCCAGACCCAACCGTTTCCCTATCAGGTGAAAGACGTTGTCATGCTCGGGCGCATCGGGCGCACCAACTCCATGAGCGGAAAGCCGAGCCGTCGCGACTACAACATCGTGGAAAACGCGATGGCCGACATGGGCATCGAGCACTTGCGCGAGCGACCTTATGTGGACATCTCGGGCGGCGAGCTTCAGATGGTCATGTTCGCCCGCGCCCTTGCTCAGGAACCGCAGCTGCTCATCTTGGACGAGCCCACCGCGGCGCTCGACTACGGCAACGCGGTGCGCGTGATCGAGAAGGTGCGCGATCTGGCTGAGGCGGGCTACGCCGTCATCGTGATCACGCACAACCCCGACCACGCATTCATGACCGGGGCGAACGTGGCGCTGTTCATGCGCAACCGCAACATGGTGTTCGGCGATGCGTTCTCGGTCATCACGCGCGAGAACATCCAAGATGCCTACGGCATCAACGTGAAGCTGGTGGAGTTCACCCACGACAATCAGGAAGTGATGCGCATGTGCGCGCCGGAGTTCCGAGGCGCGAGCGCGCGTAAGAACGGCGGAAGGTAAGGTTTCTAATCATGATTGACGAAAAGACTGCGGCTGAGGCTTCTGCCCTCGTTATGAAGATCGTCGACAACATCGAGACGGTCATCGTAGGCAAGCGCGAGCAGGTCGAGCTCGTGGTGATGGCGCTGATCGCGCGCGGGCATGTGCTTTTGGAGGACATGCCGGGCACGGGCAAGACGTCGCTCGTGTCGGCGCTTGCGAAGTCGGTCGACTGCCGCTTCTCGCGCATCCAGTTCACCCCTGACGTCATGCCCTCCGACGTCACGGGCTTCTCCATCTTCAACCAGAAGACGCGCGACTTCGAGTTCCGCCCCGGCGGCGTCATGAGCAACCTCGTGCTTGCCGACGAGATCAACCGTGCGAGCGCGAAGACGCAGTCGGCCCTGCTCGAGGCCATGGAGGAGCGCCAGGTCACCGTCGACGGCGAGACGCACAAGCTCGAGGAGCCCTTCATGGTGCTCGCGACGCAGAACCCCATCGAGCAGTACGGCACCTATCCTTTGCCCGAGGCGCAGCTCGACCGTTTCCTCGTGAAGCTCTCCATGGGCTACCCGCTTCTGAACGAGGAGGTCAGCGTGGTGCTCGGCGTTGCGAAGGCGAAGGCCGCCATTCGTTCCGTTGCCACGTCGGCGCAGGTCATCGAGCTGCAGAAGGCGACGGAGCTCGTGTGCGTGTCCGAGTCGGTAGCCCGTTACGCCGTGCAGGTGGTCGCTTCCACGCGAACGGCCGCCGAATGCGCGTGCGGCGCGTCCCCCCGCGGCTCACTCGCGCTTGTGGCGCTCGGTCGCGCGAATGCGCTCATGCGCGGGCGCACCTACGTGATGCCCGACGACATCAAATACCTCGCACCCTATGTTTTGTCGCATCGCATCATCCTGACCCATGAGGCGAAGGTCTCGGGCCGCACGCCCGAGTCGGTTATCGAGTCCATCTTAGCGACGGTCGCGGTGCCGAGCGTCGCGAAGTCTGCGGTTGCCGGGGAATAGCGCGCCGTGGCGAACAGGGGGCATATGAAAGACATCGGCCGCGACCTGCGGGAATCGCGTGCTGCGCGCCGGCGCAAGCGCGACCGCAAGCGGGCCTTGCGCTCGCCCGAGCGCCGCGCGCGCCGCACCGCGGTGGTCAAGGCCTGCGTGTGCCTGGGAATCCTGGCGCTTCTGCTCGCGATGGCGCTCGTGGTGGGCGACTCGGACTACCATGCCACGGCCATCGGGTGGATTCCCTTCTTCTCGGCGGTGCTCATCGTGGTGGGCGCTTTCGCCTATTTGCAGGTGGTGAAGGCGAAGCTCACGTTTTCGGAGCAGAGCGACTTGCGCGACTGCGAGCGCGACTCCGACGTGCGCTTCACGGTGCGCTTCAACAACGCGTCGCCCCTGTTCGTCTTTCGCGTGGAGGCGTGCTTCTTCATTTCGGATTTGTACGGAAACATCGCCTCCGAGGCGTCGACCACGCTCGCTCTGTCGCCGCATGAGTCGTCCGACCTGGGCTTTTCCACGAAGTTCGAACACATCGGCACCTATACGGCGGGCCTTGAGCACATTGTCGTGCACGATTTCCTCGGGCTTTTCTCTGCAACGGTCGAAAACGAGCGCCGCCGCCAGGTGAACGTCACTCCGAAGCTGCAGACGATCGACGACATCCGCTTTTCCGCCGACGCCATGCAGGAGACTACCAAGGCGGCGAAATCGCACGTGGCCGACTCGATGGACTACTCGCATGTGCGCGAGTACGTGCCGGGCGATCCGTTGAAGACCATCCACTGGAAGCTCTCCGCGCGCTCGGACCACTATCTCACGCGCCTGTACGAGGTGTACACCAACCCCGGCGTCGCCGTCCTGCTCGACTTCTTCGGGCCCTCCGACGAGGCGGGCGAGCTCATGGGGATGTTCGACTGCGTGGTGGAATCGGGTTTCTCGATTGCGCGCCACGCGCGCGAGAAGGGCATGGACACCGAGCTGATCTACGTGGACAAGCGCGGCGACGCGCAGTGCTTGGCCACTTGGTCGAAGGAGGACTTGCCGCGCATCGTGGGGGAGATGCCGAAAATGAGCCGCGACGACGCGCTCGCACGGGCGGCGCAAAACGTGCTCAACGACCAAATCTCGTCGCGTTACGGGCAGAACAACCTGGTCATCTGCTCGGCGAATCTAGATTCGGAGATGGTGTCGCTCGCCGTTGAAGCGAAGCTGCGCCGCCGCTCGCCGCTGTTCATCGCCGTGGTGCCGCGCCGTCTCACCGGGCGCGCGCTCGACGCGTACACCAAACCGCTCGCGCGGCTCGACGCGTCGGACATTCCCTACATCGTGCTCTCGAACGCGAACGACCTTCAGGGGGTGAGAGCGTAATGGGTAAGGAGAAATCTCAGGTGGGAGCGCCGTCGACCCCCACGCGCATGCAGCTGTTTTTGCGCGCGGCGCTCGGAGACTTCCTGCTTGTGCTCACGGTGTCGGTGGGCCTTGTGCTCGCGGTGTCCTACGCGTTCAACAGCGTGCCCGACGTGCGCGGCAACGTGTTCGTGGTAATTGCCCTTACGGCGCCGATGCTCGCGATCCTGTTCGCGGGGTCGTGGTCGAAGCGCGCGCTCGCCCCGGCATGTGCGGGAGCCGTCGTCTACGCCATCGCGGTTGTCGCGGTGTGTGCGGCGCTCACGCCCGCAGACGTGCCGCTTTTCGTGGACGCGCAGATAAACGACGACCCTGCAAGCCCGGTGCTTTTCGGGGTGGTGTCGATCGTCGTGCCGGTGGCCGTCTACCTTCTGTCGCGCAGGCGGGTCGGCATGGTCGTCCTGCTCGTGGCGGCGGTGGTGGCGCTCGGCGCGGTGCAGTTCCTCTACCGCGATTGGGCTGCCCATGATGCGGGCACGGCCGTGTCGGTCGTCGTGCTCGTGGCGCTGTTCGCCCTGTTCGCATTCCAGGGCTACCGCACGGGAATTCGCGAGGTGAAGCGCTTGGAGCGCACGGCATTCGCCTGGGCGACGCTGTTCGCCGTGGGCACGTCCCTTGCGTGCGTGGCGGTAGGTGCGCTCCTGTACTTCGCGATCATCACGCCGTTGGGCCTGACCACGCCCGAGATCAAGCCGTTCCAGGACTACTACACGCGCCCCGTCATCGAGTACACGGGCGTCTACGACGAGCAGCAGGTCGACAACCCCGACATCACGACCAACCAGACCAACGACGAGAACAAGGATTCCAACCAAGACGCCGACGGCGGCGAGCAGCAGAAATCGCCCGACAACAACGACGAGCAGGGGTCGAACCCGGTGGCGTCGTTCGTCGAGTCGCTCACGTCCTTCGACATCAACGACTGGAACCAGCAGTTCGCGGCCATAAACTACGAGCAGCTGCGCCTAGGCGCGATCATCGTCGTGCTCATCGTGGCGGCGATCGCCGTGGCGGCGGTGCTCCTGCAGCGCGCCCGTCGCGAGCGGCGCCTGAAAAAGCTTGCAAGCGAGCCGTTAGAGGTGCGCATCTGGTCGATCTACGACTTCCTCACCGGGCGTTTCGCGAAGCTGGGGATCAAACGGCCCGAGACGCTCACGCTCATGGAATTCGCGATGGCGCGCCGCGCGCAGATGGCGCCGTTCGCGCGTGGGACGGAGGGCGTCGACTTTTTGGCGCTGACGCTCATCTATCAGCGCGCCTGCTACGACAAGGGGCGCGTCTCGGAACAGGATTGGCTCGCGGTCGAGCGCTTCTACCGCGCGTTCTTCAAGAATGCGCGCGCCTATGTGGGGCGCCGCCGCTGGCTGCGCGACTTCTGGAGGATGTAGCGCGCAGTAACGTCGCGCCGTTCCTCGCCGAAACGCCTGAGGGCAAAGTCGAGTTCCTCATCGCCACGAGCGCTGCCATCATCTGGTGGGACGTGCGCGGCAAGACATCCGAGAACCCCTTGATCCTCGGACTCGAATAAAGTCGCCGACTCTTTTTTCTACTTCTTCCCGCAAACGCCCGCCGACCGCTTGGCCGACGGGCGTTTCTGCGGTCTGTTGTTCGCGGGCTCGCCAGTCGCGCGGTGGCGGTTTTCGCGCTTCTCCTCTGCTTGCCGAGGGTGCGAAACACCCCACTTTTCTTCCGTTTGTTTCCAAACTGTTTCGCTTGTCGGTTATTCGGCGAACTAGCTTGACGGTTCACTTACAATCGCATACGGCTTTTCTGGGTCGGCGCTGCGCAAACGTATGCGCGGCACCAGGCGGGATAAGCGGGAAAGATTGCACATGAGAAGGGGGACATCGTGTCCGATTTGACCGACCTCGGGAAGGAGGCGGTTTCCGACATCGAGGAAACCGCGGCCGAGGTTTCCAAGAACAACGAGAACAAGCCGTGGTTCAAGCGCCTGTCGCTTACCACCTGGATTTTCATCGCGCTCGCGCTCGGTGTCGTCGCGGGCTTGGCGCTGCAGGGCGCGCCCGACATCGCCAGCACCTATATCAAGCCGCTCGGCACGATTTTCCTGAACCTCATCAAGATGATCGTCGTGCCGCTCGTCATCTTCTCGATGATTGCGGGCATTATCTCGCTTTCCGACATCAAGAAAGTCGGCGCCATCGGCGGCAAGACCATCGTGTACTACCTGTGCACGACGGCATGCGCCATTGTGATCGGTCTCGTCGTCGCGAACGTGTGCAACGTCGGCGGCGGCTATACGCTCACCACGGCCGACCTTTCCTACGAGGCGAAGCAGGCGCCGTCGTTCATCGACACTCTCGTGAACATCTTCCCGTCGAACTTCGTGCAGCCCATGTCCGATGCGAACATGCTGCAGATCATCGTGATCGCGCTGTTCTTCGGCTTCGGTATCCTGGCTGCGGGCAAGAAGGCGAAACCCGTCGCCGACTTCGTGAACGGCATGTCGGAAGTGTGCATCAAGATCATGCACTTCATCATCTCGGTGGCTCCGTTCGGCGTGTTCGGCCTGATCACTCCCGTCGTTGCCTCGAACGGCCCCGACATCTTGTTCCCGCTTCTGAAGCTTATCTTGGTGGCGTACCTCGCCATGATCTTGCACATGGTCATCGTGTACTCGGGGCTTGTGCGCACAATCGCGAAGATGCGCCCGGTCCAGTTCTTCAAGGGGCAGATGCAGGCCATGACCTTCGCCTTCGCGTCCGCATCTTCGGTGGGCACGCTGCCGATTAACATGGAGTGCTCGGCGAAGCTCGGCGTTAAAAAGGAGGTCACGAGCTTCGTGCTTCCGCTCGGCGCGACCATCAACATGGACGGTACCGCAATCTACCAGGGCGTTTGCGCCATCTTCATCGCGCAGGTGTTCGGCATCGATCTGACGCTTGGCCAGCAGATGGTCATCATCATGACCGCTGTGCTCTCCTCGATCGGTACCGCCGGCGTGCCGGGTTCGGGCATGATCATGCTCGCCATGGTGCTGCAGTCGGTCGGGCTTCCGGTTGAGGGCATCGCGCTCGTCGCCGGCGTCGACCGCGTGCTCGACATGATGCGCACCGTCGTCAACATCACGGGCGATCAGTCCGCTGCTGTGTGCGTGAACGCGCTCGAGGAGCGCAAGGAGCGCCGCCTGGCCGCGAAGGCCGCCTAAGGGTCGTCCGCGACTGCATTCACCTGCAACGTTTCCGGGCGCGACGGAACACCCGTCGCGCCCGGCGCGTTCTTGCTGGCAAATGTACTAGAATATGCCCATGCAAAAGTCTTGGACCGACATACGGGAGTCAATTACGACGCCGCTCATGGGCTTCGCGATTATCATACTGTTCTTCGTGTGCTTCCTTTTGGCGATGATGGTCTTGGCCAGCGTCGTCCGCATCTTGATGGGGTAGCGGCATGTGGCAGCGATTCTCGCTTTACGACCTGCGCGTCATCGGCCATTACCTGGGCACGCTGACGCAGCTCTTTGCGGCCCTGATGGCCGTGCCGCTCCTGACGGCGATCGTCTTTCAGGAATGGGAGCCCGCCCGGCGCTATCTCCTGGGCATCGGCATCGCACTCGTCTTCGGCACACTGCTGCAGTTCTTGCGCATCGAGCCGGGGCGCCTCGGACGCCGCCAGGCGCTCGCGGTCACGGGCTTCGCGTGGATCGTGCTCGCGTTCTTCGCGTCGATCCCGCTGTTTCTGTCGGGGCACTACGCCACCTACATGGACGCGCTTTTCGACGGCGTGTCCGGCCTCACCACGACGGGCGCTACCATCGCGCTCGACATCGACCACTTCTCCAACGCCGACAACATGTTCCGCTTCATGATGCACCTGGTCGGAGGCTTGGGGCTTATCGTCGTCGCGCTCTCGCTCGGCATCTTCGGCAAGCGCTCGGGCTCCTCGCTCTACACCGCCGAGGGCCGAAGCGAGCACGTGGTTCCCAACGTCGTCCAGACGACGCAGCTCATTTTGCGCATCTCGCTTGTGATCATCTTCGTCGCTGCGGGGATTCTCACGGCGCTGTGCATCTCAATCGGCATGGAACCGGTTCGTGCGGTGCTGCACTCGCTGTGGCTGTCTATCTCGGCGTTCGACACGGGCGGGTTCGCGCCGATGTCGGAAAGCGTCGCCTACTATAATTCGATTCCTATCGAAGTCGTTCTCGTGCTGCTCATGATCTTGGGCTCGGTCAGCTTCGTCGTCCACGCCGAGGTGTGGAAGGGGCGCCTGCAGTCGTTTTTCGGCGACATCGAGATCCGCACGCTCATCATCTGGCTTCTGGTGATGACGGCAGTCGTTGTGGCGTCGCTTTCGTCGAGCGCCCTGTTCTCCGATCTGCCCGCGATCCTCCGCCGCGGCCTGTTCATGGTGATATCGGCGTTCTCGACCACCGGGCTCCAAAGCGTCACGACCAACCAGCTCACGACGGTGTTCTCGTCGGGCGCGTTCCTCGCGCTCGCGCTGATCACGGCCGTCGGCGGCTCGGCGGGATCGACCGCGGGCGGCGTGAAGCTCTACCGCGTGGGCATCATCTTCAAGTCGATCGTCTCCACGGTGAAAGAGGCCGTGTCCCCCTCGTCCGCCCGCGTGGTGGTTTCCTACAACCATCTGGGACGACGTGTGCTCACCTCCGACGCCGTGAAGGAGGCCATGACCGTGTTCGTGCTCTTCGTGATCACGTATTCGGTCGGTGCGCTCGTTGGCATCGCACACGGCTACGAGGCGACGCAAGCCATCATGGAATCGGTCGCCATGACGTCGAACGGCGGCGTTATCACCGGCATCGTGACGCCCGGCATGTCCCCCTCGCTCGAGGGATTCTACATCCTCCAGATGTGGGCCGGCCGTCTGGAATTCGTGACGCTGCTCGCCGTTTTGGCCGAAATCGTCGTGTCGGTTGTTCCCCGTAAGCGGGTGAAACGTCAATGACCAGGTGCGATACGGCAAATCGAACGGGGCTTTTCCGGTGTGCACCGAGGGTTCTCCTTGCGGCGGCGCTCGTGTTGTGCGCGTGCTTTCCCGCCATCGCCGCAGCAGACGATGGGGGCGCCGACGACGATTCTAACCTCGTGAACCCCCAGCAGCGACCCGACTCGTCGTTCATCTATGACTCGTCCATCGCCGACCTGTCGAATGCCGATTCGTATTACGACAAGCAGACCGTGCAAATCACCGGTGAGGCGGTGGGCGACATCATCGATGCCGGCGACGGTATGGCGTGGGTCACGCTTTCCGAGACCTCGAATTCGAGCAATGCATCGGTCGCGGTGCTGATGACGCGCGAGTCCGCGTCGCACATCGATACGCTCGGCCGCTACGGCACCACGGGGACGATGCTGCAGGTTCGCGGCGTGTTCCACCTTGCTTGCTCCGAGGACCAGGGGTTAAGCGACGTGCATGCGACGAGCGTCGCCGTGGTTGCGAAGGGCTCGCATCACGCCGACGAGTTCCGCATTGAATCGTTCGCTCCGGGCGTGGGCCTTACTGTCGTTGGGTTCGCTCTTATGGCGCTCTTCCGCTACCTGCGGGAACGCCAGCGCTAAGGGGAAGAGGGATTGTTGGAAGACACGGTTGTTACAGGACGCGTCATCAAGCTCGATCGCGGGTTTCCCTTGGTGCGTCTTTCGGACGGGACCGAGCTTCGATGCAAGCACGCGACCTCGCTCGTGAAGGGCGAGCGCGTCCGCGCGGTGATCGGCGATGAGGTGCGTGTCTCGCTTGCCGAAGGCAACGACAAGGCGCTCATCGTCGAGGTGCTGCCGCGTGCGCGCGAGCTCGTGCGAAAGGACCCCACCGAGCGCGCCGTTCCCCAGGTGCTTGCCGCCAACTTCGACCGCGTCATCGTGACGCAACCTTCCGTTGAAGTTAATATGCGCAGGTTGGAGCGCGAATTGGTGCTTGCCCACGAAACGGGCGCCGCCGTGTCCGTCGTGCTCACCAAGGCCGATCTCGCCGAGAACGAGGACGAGGTCGAGCGGGTGCGCAAGCGCGTTTTGGCGCTTGTCGGTTCGAACGTGGAAACGCTCGTCGTGTCGGAGGCCGCGCCCGAAAGCGTCGATGCCGTGCGTGCGCTCGTGCCCGAGGGCACCGTCGCCGTGCTCATCGGGCGAAGCGGGGTGGGCAAGTCGAGTCTGGTCAACCTGCTTGTAGGCAAAGAGGTGCAGGAAACGGGCTCGGTGCGCGAGGTCGACGGCGCGGGCCGCCACACCACGGTGAGCCGCGAGATGGTGGCCATCCCCCACGGCGGCTACGTGGTTGATATGCCGGGCGTTCGCGGTTTGGGCCTTTGGGACGCCGACGCTGGCATAGGCGTTGCATTCGCCGACGTGGAGAAACTTGCCTTGCAGTGCCGCTTCCGCGATTGCAAGCACGAAAATGAGCCGGGCTGCGCTGTTCGTGCGGCGGTCGAGCGCGGCGAGCTCGCGCGCGAGCGATATGAATCCTACGTTTCCTTGAAACGCGAGACTGAGTCGGTCCGCGAACGCCGCGAACAGGCTCGCTGGATGCAGCGCGAGCAGGCCCCGTCGAGTCCGCGTGGCGGGCATTGTTCGGGCAAGTCGGCCGTGCGAAAGTCGGCGGGCACGGGCGGTAGCGCCGGCGGGCGCAAGACGTCTGCGGCTTCGTCGAAGATGCGCCGCAACAAGTCGGGCCGCGGCAGCGGCGGCTCGAGCTGGC
>ERZ1034917.1651-NODE-1651-length-12819-cov-17.830617_pt1 | contig 12819 bp, 7 predicted proteins | sample MGYA00520605_ERZ1034917 | MGnify/ENA primary metagenome ERZ1034917 (study PRJEB33766, sample SAMN09781784) | gut metagenome | biome: gut microbiome | host: Homo sapiens | place: Madagascar | study: EMG produced TPA metagenomics assembly of the PRJNA485056 data... | reverse complement strand
TCCGCATCTCCGACCGCGGCACGCTTTCCAACCTGCTGACCAGCTACAACGGCTATACGCTTTCCACAGGGGTGCTTTCAAGCGAGATGCATACGGGCATCGTCAGCATCCCGCTTGACACCGATGAGCGCATGACCGTGGGGTACATCATGCACAACGAACGCAAGCCCTCGGAACTTTTGGACCGCTACATCGAGGAGCTGCACCGCATCATCGGGGAAAGCGAGGGCGTGACCGCTCGATAGCTGCCCCGCAAGAGCCTCGCCTCGCACAGGAACTGCGTGCGCAAAACGCCACGCAAGCAAAAAAGCCTCGCCCGGCACGTACCGAGCGAGGCTTTGGTTTAGCCAGGCGATAAGCTTAGCGCATGTTGGAGGCGTAAGGAGCCTTGTCCTTGAGCACGACGTCGTGTGCGCCGCCCTCGACGATGGAGGTGGAGCTGATGACGGTGAGCTTGGCCTTATCCTGGAACTCAGGGATGGTGAGCGCACCGCAGTTGCACATGGTGGACTTGATCTTCAGCAGCGTGACCGCGATGTTGTCCTTAAGCGGGCCGGCATACGGCACGTAGGAGTCGACGCCTTCCTCGAAGGACAGGCTCTTCTTGCCGCCCAGGTCGTAACGACCCCAGTTGCGGGCGCGGGCAGAACCCTCGCCCCAGTATTCCTTCATGTAGGTGCCGTTGACCATGACCTTGGCCGACGGGGACTCGTCGAAGCGGGCGAAGTAACGGCCCAGCATGACAAAGTCGGCGCCCATGGCCAGGGCCAGGGAGATGTGGTGGTCGTAGACGATGCCGCCGTCGGAGCAGATGGGCACGTAGATGCCGGTCTCCTTGAAGTACTCGTCGCGGGCCTTGGCCACCTCGATGGTTGCCGTGGCCTGGCCGCGGCCGATGCCCTTGGTCTCACGGGTGATGCAGATGGAACCGCCGCCGATGCCGATCTTGACGAAGTCGGCGCCAGCCTCTGCCAGGAAGCGGAAGCCCTCGCCGTCGACCACGTTGCCGGCACCGATCTTCACGGAGTCGCCGTAGTGCTCGCGCACCCACTCGATGGTCATCTTCTGCCAGTCGGAATAGCCCTCGGAGCTGTCGATGCACAGCACGTCGGCGCCTGCCTCGACCAGCGCGGGGACGCGCTCGGCGTAGTCGCGGGAGTTGATGCCCGCGCCCACGATGTAGCGCTTGTGGCTGTCGAGCATTTCATTGGGGTTGGACTTGTGGCTGTCGTAGTCCTTGCGGAACACCATGTAGACCAGATTACCCTCGGCATCCACCAGCGGCAGGGAGTTCAGCTTGTGGTCCCAGATGATATCGTTGGCAACCTTGAGGGAGGTGTCCTCGGAGGCGGTGACCAGCTTCTCGAGCGGGGTCATGAACTCGGAGACCTTCTCCTCGCCGGTCATACGGGACAGGCGGTAGTCGCGCTCGGTGACGACGCCGAGCAGCTTGCCATGGGCAGAGCCGTCGTCGGTGACGGGCATGGTGGAGTGGCCCGTCTGCTCCTTCAGAGCCACGACCTGGTTGAGCGTCATATCAGGGGAAAGGTTGGCGTCGGACTCGACGAAGCCGGCCTTGTAGTTCTTCACACGGGCGACCATGGCGGCTTCCTGCTCGATGGTCTGGTTGCCGTAGATGAAGCTCAGACCGCCCTCGGTTGCCAAGGCGACGGCCATGTTGTCGTCGGACACGGCGGCCATGATGGCGCTGACCATGGGGATGTTGAGCGAAAGCGGGCACTCTTCCTGGCCCTTGCGGTACTTGACCAACGGGGTTTTCAGGCTCACCGACGCCGGAACGCACGTAGCAGGCGTATGACCAGGTACCAGAAGATACTCGTTGAACGTACGTGACGGCTCGTCGTAATAATAAGCCATGGGAGACGGCTCCTTCTCTCGCAACGGGATTTTCGTTGCTAGCCATTATAGTCACGCCGACGGCCCGATTGCGAGGGCGGGCCGGCAAATAGCGGAGAATGTGGAGAAACGCACGGAGAACAACGCCCGGGCAACGAAAAGGACCGCCGGTTCCCCAGCGGCCCTACCAGGTGCGATATGCGGTTTTGCAGCCTTATCAGCCCAGCCCCGCCCATTTCGCGATGATGGGGGCGTAACCCATGGCGAACACAATGAGCATGCCCACGGGAATGACGTAGGTCACGTAGCCGCGCGCCCATCGCGGGAACTTCAGGCCGCTGCCCGTGTCGGCCTCCGCCAGGAAGCCTTCCCAGCCCCAGCCGTTTTTGCACGTGCAGAACAGCACCAGCAGCAGGCCGCCCCACGGCAGAATGTTGTTCGACACCAGGAAGTCCTCGATGGCCTGGATGTCGCCGATGCCCGGGACCGTGAGGCCCGCCAACACGTTGAAGCCCAGGACGCAGGGCATGCTGAGCACTGCCAGCAACACGCCGTTGACCAGGCATGCCTTCTTGCGCGGCGTCCCCCACTGGTCCATGGTGAAGCTCATGATGTTCTCGAACACGGCGATGACGGTGGAAAGGGCGGCGAACGTCATGAACACGAAGAACAGCACCGCCCACAGCTGACCGAACGGCATCTCGTTGAACACGCTGGGCAGCGTGATGAACACCAGGCCCGGGCCCGAGCCCGGCTCCACGCCGAACGCGAAGCACGACGGGAAGATGACCAGGCCCGCCATCAGCGCCACGAGCGTATCGAGGCCGGCCACGCGCACCGCCTCGCCCGTGAGCGTGTGGTCCTTGCCGATGTAGCTGCCGAAGATGGACATGCCGCCCATGCCGACCGAGACGGTGAAGAAGGCCTGGCCCATGGCCGCGTACACGGCATCGCCGAACGTTGCAAGCTGCTCGGCCAGCGTGGCGCCGGCGAACATCTTGCCGAAATCGGGCATCAGGTAGAAGCGCAGGCCCTCGGCCGCGCCCGGCAGCGTGACCGCGCGCACGCACAGGGCCACGAGCACCACGAACAGGGCCATCATCATGACCTTCGTCACGCGTTCCACGCCCTTCTGCACGCCGGCGCGCGTGACACCGACGCCCACGCCGACGATGATGAGCATGTACACGGTAAGCTGCACCGGATCGGCGAGTAGGCCGTTGAAGACGTCCGCCACCTGGGAACTTTCCAGCCCCACGAACTCGCCCGAGGCGCTTTTCACTACAAAGGCGAGCATCCAGCCGCCCACGGTGGTGTAGAACATCATGAGCAGGTAGTTGCCGACCAGTGCCGGCCACTTGAACGCGTGCCATTTCGTACCCGCCGGCTCAAGCACGTCGTAGCTGCGCGCGATGGAGCGCTGGCTTGCACGCCCGGCGGCGAACTCCATGATGAGGGCAGGAAGCGCGAAGATGCCCAGAAACACCAGGTACATGATCACGAACGCCGCACCGCCGTACTCGCCCGTGATATAGGGGAATCGCCACACGTTGCCCAGACCGATGGCGCAACCCGCGCTCACCAGGATGAACCCAAGGCGGGTTCCGAACTTCTCGCGTTCCATTCGTCCTCCAAACCGCGCGCCGCGGCGCGTAACGCAAAAACGCCCGGCGTAGCGATACGCCGGGCGCTCACAATCAACCCTTGCAGTGTAGCGGAAAGCGGGGTCTGCCGCCAGAAACGTTACCGAACGCGGTCGCCTTATTCCGACCGCAGGGCCTCGACCGGGTCCTTTCGGCTAGCGGCGCTTGAAGGGATAAGGCCCGCCAGGAACGTGAGGAGCACGCTGATGCCCACGAGCACCACCGCCGCCTGCCACGGCAGGATGGCCACGTTGCGAACATCGAACAGCGAATACACGATGGCGTTGGCGGGTATGCAGGCAAGCGCCGTCAGCCCGATGCCGATGGTGCCCGCCGTGAATCCCACGATGACGGTCTCGGCGTTGAACACGCGGCTGATATCGCCCTTGCTGGCGCCGATGGAGCGCAGGATACCGATCTCCTTCTTGCGCTCGAGCACGCTGATATAGGTAATCACGCCGATCATGATGGAGCTGACCACCAACGAGATGGCCACGAACGCCACCAGCACGTAGCTGATCATGTTCACGATGGTGGTGACCGAGCTCATCAGCGCGCCCACGATGTCGGTGTAGCTGACCACCTTGCCCTCTTCGCCGTTCGACTCCATGCGATCGTTGTAGGCGTCGAGGATGTCGATGACGCTTTGCTTGCTGGGGAAATCCTTCGGGTAGATGTCGATGCTGGCAGGCTTGGCGTAATCGGCCCAGCCGAGCTTCTTCATGTTGTTGTCGTAGCTGGACTGCTCGGTGGACATGAGGCTCGCCATGAGCTCGGCAAGCTCCTTCTCGTCCATGTTCATCTGGAAGGCGTCGGCGAACGCGGACTGGTCGATACCCATGGCGCTGGACATGTTGCCGGCAAGCCTGGTCATATACGAGTTCATCGCGGCGGACACCTGCTGTTGCATCGCACCTGCGAACTGGGTCATCACCTGCGACATAGCGCTTTGCATATACGTTTGCATAGCGGCGCCGAGCTGCGTTTGCAGCTGCGAGGAGATCGCCTGCGTCAACGCCGGGAGCAGCTGTTGCTGAATCTGCTGGCCGATCTGCTGCGAAAGCTGATCGCGCAGCTGCTGCTCGATCTGGCCCGACATGCCGCTGAAATCGATAGAGTCGGCGATAACCTGCTGCATGGCTGCCTGCGTGGCGGGATCGGCCAGATACGCCGCTACCGCCGCATCGATGCCGCCGCCCGCATATTCCGGATGCGCCGCCAGCCACGCGGGGTATCCCTGCACGATGCCCATGACGCCGGCGGTGAGCGCGTCGGTTTTGATGGTGGGCTGCACGCCGTCGAAGCTGATGTCCAACCCGCTGAAGTCGAGGTTCAGCTTGCTCATATCGATGGCGCTCGGGTCGATGCTGATAGAAGACGCATCGAAGGCGGGCAAGCTGGAAAGATCCAGATTCATGCCCGATAAATCCATGCTAGCACCCAGATCGGCGCCCTGCAGTCCCGCGGTCAGCGCGCTCTGATCGAACGTGAAGGCGCTCTGCAGCTTCTGCCCGTCGATGGTGAACAGGCTGGACATGTCGAAGCCGTTGCCGTTTTTCTGGTCGCTTTCCTCATCGGCGAACGATTTGCCCGTGATCACGTTCGTTGCCGGGTTCGCCTTCTGATCCTGCACGATCTGGGTGTTCCCCGCCTGGTCGATCAGATGGTTCACCAGGCTAGAGGGGTAGTACAGCCCCGTTTGCAAGGAGGTGATCTTCGCGCCCTCCTTCGGCTTCACGACGCCCGCGATCCTCAGCGTTTCCCCGTTGTCCACCAGGTTCCTCATGTAGGCATCGTCGCCGGACTTGTCCTTCCACACGCCGTACTCGTCATCACGCTGATAGAAATCGGCGGCGTTCACCAGCTTGAAGGTGACGCCCATCAGGTCGTCGTAGGAAAACGACAGGCTATCGCTCGGCGCGTTGACGGCTTCCTCGTTGGCGAAGGCGCGCACCATGCTCTCGAGCTCGGCATGATCGCGCAGACCCATGGAGTAGAGCATGAAATCGCTCACGCTGCCGCCCGGAGTGAGCACCAGCACGACCTCGTTGTAGCTTTCAGGCCAATGACCTGCCATAACGTCGTATTGGCCCTCGACCATGCCCATATTGTCGGGCAGCTTGTAGAAGATGTTGGTGCTCATCATCGACGACATAATGCCGTTCGAAGCCGTAGAGGAGCCCAGACCGATGCTGGCGAACGACTTGTCCGGGTTCACCTGATGCACGGTGCCGGATGTATCGGAGCTGAAAATCTGCGGAGTGACGTTGTACCCGTACTCGATGGAGCTCACGTACGGCTCCACGCCCGATTCGCCCGAGTCGAAAAACTCCTTCAGCGACGCCAGGTCGTTGCTGCCGATGCTGTCGAACGTGCTCGCGATCATCTTCGATTCGTGCACGGGCTTGTCCGAATCGCCATCGGAGGAGCCGTCCTGAGCTTTCTCCGCCGATGAACCTTCCGCGCTACTGCCCAGCCCCATCATGCTGGTCATGTCGAACCCTTGGTCCTGGATCTGCAGCGGGTACTCGGAAAGCGTCTCCTCCTCCACGTTGGCGATATAGCTGTTCACGCCGTTGGCCAGCGACAAGATGGCGGCGATGCCGATGATGCCGATGCTGCCCGCGAACGCCGTCATGAGCGTGCGGCCCTTCTTCGTGAGCAGATTCTTAAACGACAGGGAGAGCGCCGTGAGGAACGACATGCTGGTGCGACGTGCCTGCTTGGCGGCGCGGCGCGGGCTGTTCTCGGCCGCCGGGTCGAACGGGCGGGTGTCGTCGCGGATGACGCCGTCAGCCAGGGTGACGATGCGCGTAGCGTAGCGCTGCGCCAGCTCGGGGTTGTGCGTGACCATGATGACCAGGCGGTCGTCCGCAATCTCAGTGAGCAGGTCCATGATCTGCACGCTGGTCTTGGAGTCGAGCGCGCCCGTGGGCTCGTCGGCCAGCAAAATCTCGGGGTCGTTGATGAGCGCACGGGCGATGGCGACGCGCTGCATCTGGCCGCCGGAAAGCTGGCTAGGCTTCTTGTTGACATGCTCGGCAAGCCCCACGCGGCCGAGCGCCTCGATGGCGCGCTGACGGCGCTCGGCGCGGGACACGCCGGAAAGCGTGAGGGCAAGCTCGACGTTTTCCAGAATGGTCTGATGCGGGATAAGGTTATAGGCCTGGAACACGAAGCCGATGCGGTTGTTGCGGTACGCGTCCCAATCGCGGTCTTTGTATTCGCTTGTGGACACGCCGTCGATGAGCAGGTTTCCGTCGTCGTAATGGTCAAGGCCGCCGATGATGTTGAGCATGGTGGTCTTGCCCGAGCCCGAAGGCCCCAGCACTGCCACGAACTCGTTGTCGCGGAAGGCCACCGACACATGGTCGAGCGCGGTTTGCGTGAAGTCCGCGGTGGTATAGGACTTGCACACGTTTATCAATTGCAGCATGCAGCCGCCTTTCGAATTTGAAGACAATCGTTATGATTATCCCCCGCCGCGCTCCCCATCCGCCGCGCTTTCGCGAAATGCGTGGAATCCGTTACCTTCGGGCGCGCGATTTAGCCGATAGCGGCGTCTGCCGCTTGTGCGACATCGACCATGCAAGCCTGCGCCTGCGACCTTTCGGCATTGCCGGAAAGCACCACCATCACATAGGGATTCCGGTCGAGCGCAATGCCCCCATCGTTGAACACACCGTCGAGCGTACCCGTCTTGTGAGCGAAAACGCTGCCCGCAGGCAACCCTTCAAGCAGCCCAGCGTTATCATGCTGGCCTTTCAGCAAGTCAAGAGCGAACTCACTCGCGTCCGAGCTCACCAGCTTCCCTTGGTAGATCAGCTGCAGCATATGCGCAACATCGTTCGCCGATGTATAGTTCTCGTCGCCTGCGGCAAAATCCATCATCCGACGGTTGAGAGCGGTCTGCGTGAGGCCGATTTCGCTCGCGTACTCGTTCACAGCCGACATGCCGACCGCGTCGATAATCAGATTAGTGGCGACATTGTCGCTATCTTGAATCATGTAAGCGGCAAGCTGGCGATACGTATACGACCCGCCGGCACCCGATGCCTGGATGACGCCCGTACCTCCCACTATGTCCGACGGGCCCACGGTTACCGAATCATCAAGCGATAACGCCCCGGATTGAGCCTGATCAAGCAAAGTTCCCAAGATCGCCAACTTGATGATGCTGGCAGAAACGAAGGGCTCGTCACCGTTCACGTCGACCGACCAAGATCCATCAGCCGACGCGCATGCAACGGCATAAGTCCCCGCATGGGCCCCCGTAGCCTGCTCCAACGCATCCCGCAAGCCCTCGGGCGCCGAAACAGGCGCCGCAGCTTCGCCGGCCCGAGTATCATCGACGCAGTCGACAAGTGCCTCGACATCGGAGGTGCCAGCCACTTCTCCTTGTTTCTCCTGGCCAGAATTGCATCCAGCAAGCAAACACGATGCAAGCAGCACCGTCATTGCCGTCACCCAGACGCCCGCCACCCGCACTGGCGCGCCCATCATAAGCAGAACCCGAACACGACGCCCTCCGCGGTGGAGGCATAGCCGCCGTTATCTACCTCCGGACCCATGTCCCCGAACGACGTTGCGACATTAGGAGCCGAAGAGCGCATCCACCAAACGCCGGGATTGCTCGATCCGGCAATGCTGCGATCAAGCGAAGCGTGACCCTGCTCGCCAGCAACGCCTTGCTGCTTGAACCAAGCGTATTGCGACCCCTCCTTATTATCCACCGTGTCGATATAGCTTTGATCCGACCCCTTATTCCACGCAATGGGGCCAAGGCATTCCACCCAGGAGAACAGCCATACGCTGTCCTGCGTCTCGGTAACGCTTGCGGGCGAAGTGGTCTTACCGGCATTGTTCGACAGCTTGCTCACCGCCACCACGCCAGAACGCATTTCATCGGGAAACGACTGCAGCACTTCCCCGTTCAACCAAGCGCGCATACCCGACGACTTCCAGCCGCCGGAGTTCGAAGCCGTGGGATTCATAGGATGCTCGGCGAAAATTTCCGAAGTCATGAACGTGAACGCCGCGCTTCGCCCGCTCGAGCCCTTGTCTTTGAACACGTCGACGATGAACACGTCTACGTTTCCCATAGATGTCTGCAGCGTCTTCGCTTCGCCGGCAAACGAACCGTCCGGCTTCACGAGGTTGTAGCTTGCCGCCATCTTCACGGCATCGTCGCGATTTTTCGCCGTGCGCTCAATTTCCGCAGCGATATTCGAAAGGTCAGCCCACGAATACTCGGAGATGCCGCTTTTCACCTGCACTTGCTGGGAGACGGCGTTTTCCGCGGCGGATCCCTGCGCCCCGTCGGATTGCTGCTGGGCCTGCTGATCGGTCTGCTGCCGGCTTGCCGTCTCGCTAGACGAGCCACCAGCCGCTTCGATGATGCGGGGCACAGCGAACACGGCTACCGCGATGACGAGAACCGCGCATACCGCCGCAACGGTCGCAACCTGCGGGGAGATACCCTTACTCCGAGAGGCGGTTCCTTGCGCCATCGCCGGGCGAAACCCCCGATTGCCCCCAACATCCTGCGACGGCGATGCCTGCGCGGAGACGGTATCCCCCGCTTGCCGGCCCGAGACATCGCCAGCATACGACGCAGGCTCTTCGTCAAGAACCGGGGCCCCGCAGAACTCGCAGAACCTGGCATCATCCTCAATCGGCTTTCCGCAATTCGCGCAGAACATAGCGCACCCCCTACCGCTAGCCACCAAACAGCATCTGCCACGACAGCAACATGATGGCTCCATAGTAGCCGAACGACAAGCAAAGAAAACAGGCGAATCAGCATCCGGCGCCCCTCCGCCCGGTTCGGCAACTTGCCCTGCGGGACGATTCCCGCCAAGGCGATTGCGATGAATGCCACGGGGCGCCGTTGCCGGTATACTATCTTCATTGCGGCAGGAAGGCTGCTTTAGGGGTTCGAAAAGGAGGAATCGTTATGTACGGATCAACTGGCGTTATGTATGGTTCAACTGGCTCTCACGGGATGTCTACGGCCATCGACATCATTGCGCCCATTTTGGGGATTGCAGCCATTGCGGGGGCGATTGTGCTGTTCATCAAGTTCGCAAGCAAGAAAGCGGATAAGACGAAGCCGCTTACCAAGTTCTTCAGCTTCGATCACCTGTTCATCGAAAGCATCACGAAGTTTCTGTATGTGCTCTCAACAACCTCGATTGCAGCATTTTGCCTGATCCTCCCCTTTATGTCCGCTGCATCGAAATCGGGCGTCAGGGCAATGGGAGCCTTCTTCGAAGGTCTCATCATAGCCGTCTTCGCATTCGTGATTTTCGAGGTTGTCAACCGCCTGCTTTTCGAATGGAGCATGATGTTCATCCGCGGCGCAGTCGATCTGCACGACATCCGCAACAAAATGCTCGGATCGACCGATTCGGCATTCAATGATTCAATCGACTTGAGCGGGATATTCGCTGCAAAACGTCGTTCCAGCGATACCCCGACGAGCAAGGCCGAGCAGACGGTTGCCCAACCCTCCCAGCCCGCACAGCCGACGGTGCCCATCAACCCCGTCGTAACGAGCACATGGGACTGCCCATGCGGAAAGACGGGCAACGCCGGATCGTTTTGCCCCAAATGCGGACACCCCCGGCCGTAGCTTATAAGCCATCACAAATTGACTCGATCCACAAGCAAGGCAACCGCTCTGAACGGATTGCCGTAGTCTTTAGCATCAGGTATCGGTTGCAGGCATAACTGCAGCCGCGAAGGAGGCATCGATGTACTGCGAGCATTGCGGAGCGAAGCTTTCCGAAAATGCACGGTTTTGCCCAACCTGCGGAAGCGCAACCAGCGAACAACCCCCAGCCGACGGCCAAGAATCGGCAAGCGCATCCGGCGCAACGTCCTGTTCCCAAGAGGATACGCCCCGGAAAGCCATCGGAAAGCCCGCCGTGATCGCGGTTTCGGCCGTGGCGTTTGCGCTTATCGCCGGCGGAGTCGCTTTCGGCGCTCTCTCCATCAACAGCCCGGCAAAACCCGCAGACGAGCAAACCCCAACTGAACAAGAGACCCCGGAAACAAAGCAACCGGAAGAGCCGGCGGCGGCCGCGGTGCCGGAGCAAAAGCCGGCACCCGAAGTCGCACCGGAACCAGAACCCACGCCCACACCCGTCAACCCTGCCGCAAAGGCGCAAACCGCCCTGCAAGCGGTCATCGACGACTATCGTTCGCTTGCAGACGATTCCGCTAAACTCAGCAAGGATGACCTAGCTTCTAGACATCCTTACGTGAATTCGATGGCCAGCCCCAGTTATCTTATGGATTGGGCGGACAGCGGCTTCTCGAACGTTTGCTACGCCTTTTCCGATTTAAACGGCGATAACGTCCCCGAGCTGATCATCGGCTGCAAAGACGCGCAGTCCAACACGCAGGCGTTCGACATCTGGTCCTACGTCAACAATGCCCCCGTTCGCGTCGCTTATTCGTGGGAACGTTCGATTATGCGTGTTTGCGCCGGCGGCTATCTTTATGAACGCGGAAGCGGCGGCTTCCAAGACTGGATGATCACCGTGAGCACGCTGAGCGCCTACCCGACCGGCGTCGGCGACGCCTGGACGGACTACACGAACGGTTTCAGAGGTCGCACCGACAACCTCAACGTAGTCGAAAAGCTCGGCATGGAGAGCGGAACCTACGTGAAGATTGATGCGCAGGGTAACAAGACAGCTATCACCGCCGAGCAATTCCAGACCGAGAATCAAACCATCGAGCAGCAATACCCGGCTGACAGCTCCATCGACTGGATTCCGCTCATTTCATAGCGTCTTCGCAGCAATTCGCCCGAGACTCCAATCTGACCTTTTCGCTGTTCATAGAGCTGTCGGGCCTATCGTTAGCGATATTCGGTGGTTTCCGTTTGTACTGCCGCTCGCCCTATTCGCCCCGCTTTCGCGAAATACGTGGAATCCGTTACCTTCTTCGCAAACCGCGAACGCAACCGCCTCAGTTGTCGGCTTTCCCCGTTGCGCCCCTTCCCCGCCTAGCATGCCTGCCCCGGTTGGCGTACTATCGTCTGCGAGCAACGATCCCCGAATGCAAGGAGCGTATATGGAACGCGAATCCGCGTGGAAACGCTACGATGAGGACCAGCTGGCCGAGCTTGAGCAGCTTGCCGCCGGCTATATCGACTTCATCTCCGAGAACAAGACCGAGCGCGAGTTCTCCGCCGCCGCCATCCGCAGCGCCGAAGCCGCCGGCTACGAAAGCCTGGACGCCGCCATCTCCGCAGGCCGCAAGCTTGTCCCCGGCGACAAGGTGTGGGCGACCATGCGCAACAAGGCCGTCATCCTCGTGCAGCTGGGCGCCCGCCCGCTGACCGATGGCATAAACATCCTGGGCGCGCACATCGACAGCCCGCGCCTGGACGTCAAGCAGAACCCGCTGTACGAATCCAGCGAGCTTGCCTTCATGGACACCCATTACTACGGCGGCATCAAGCACTACCAATGGGTCACCGTCCCGCTGGCGCTGCACGGCGTGATCGCCAAGAAGGACGGCAGCGTGGTGGACGTGAAGATCGGCGAGGACGCCGATGACCCCGTCTTCTGCATCTCCGACCTGCTCATCCACCTGGCGAACCAGCAGATGGGCAAAAAGGCCAACGAAGTGGTGGAAGGCGAGGCGCTTGATATCCTGGTCGGCAACCGCCCCCTGGTGGTGCGCGACGAGGACGGCGAGGCCAAGGAGCAGAAGGACCCCGTGAAGGCCTTCGCCCTCAAGCTGCTTGCCGACAAGTACGGCATCGAGGAAGAGGACTTCCTGTCCGCCGAGCTTGAAGTTGTGCCCGCCGGCCGCGCCCGCGACCTGGGCTTCGACCGCAGCATGGTGCTCGGCTATGGCCAGGACGACAGCGTGTGCGCCTACACCTCGCTGGTGGCGCAGCTTGCCGTCGCCGGCGAGGAGCTCGACCGCGCCGCCGTGTGCGTGCTCGTGGACAAGGAGGAGATCGGCAGCGTGGGCGCCACAGGCATGGCCTCGCAGTTCTTCGAGAACACCATCGCCGAGGTCATGGAGCTTGCCGGCGAGGGAGGCATGCTGCCGCTGCGCCGCGCGCTGGCCGCTTCCGCCATGCTCTCCTCCGACGTCTCCGCCGGCTTCGATCCCGCCTATGCCAGCGTGTTCGAAGCGAAGAACAGCGCGTACCTGGGCCACGGCCTGGTGTTCAACAAGTACACGGGCGCACGCGGCAAATCGGGCAGCAACGACGCCCGCGCCGAGTACATGGCGCGCATCCGCAAGATCATGGACGACGCCGGCGTGCAGTTCCAAACCTGCGAGCTGG
>ERZ1034917.1648-NODE-1648-length-12838-cov-3.857545_pt1 | contig 12838 bp, 11 predicted proteins | sample MGYA00520605_ERZ1034917 | MGnify/ENA primary metagenome ERZ1034917 (study PRJEB33766, sample SAMN09781784) | gut metagenome | biome: gut microbiome | host: Homo sapiens | place: Madagascar | study: EMG produced TPA metagenomics assembly of the PRJNA485056 data... | reverse complement strand
TTCTCATTTAATATTCAAGCGGGGGATTATCCTTTTTTGTTTATCCCCAAGCCATTATTGGAGGATAAAACAAAATAGTAAATTTGCCCTTTGCAACATTTACTATGCAATCATCACAAGGCTCGATGCGTTTGTGATGATTAGAAAAAAGAATATATATCTGTGCCGAGATGCAGATATATACTCTTTTTTAAGGGATTCCAAAGGGAACGTTTGGCACACTATTTGCGTGCAAAGTGTAGTGTGTTACACCTTTGCCGACGGGGCGGGTGTTAAAATGTATTGCTCGCCGTATTTGAGCAATACATTTTAACAGACGGCGAAATTACAAAGGGTTGGTCGTCTGCCGCCGGAGTTGGCAGACAGTCAGCCCTGCAGTAATTTGTAGAGTCGTCAATGGGGTATGCTGCTTCGGGGGTCAGCCTTTGTCAAACAGACTGTGCTTCATCATAATAAAGACATTAAAACTTCAAACTATTCTTGCCAGGGAGGAGGGTGAAAGCTTATGACATCAAATAAATTTGAACGGGTTCAACGGTTAAACATGCTGAAATCTATAGGTTTTGAAGATGGTGCTTTGTATGGTTGGACTTTTGATATATCTTTATTTTATCGCGAAATAAGAGCCTGTCAAGACATTATCCGCAAATGCTTCCCCCTCCCGCCGCGACAGCTTGGCTATTTATCGACCGAGCCGCCACGGCGGCAACACCCCCGATTCCTACGCGCACGCTGCCGGTCTGTCAAAAAATCGCGCTTATTTTTGTATAATATTATTCGGTGTAAAAGTCGTTTTTTGTATTGACAAAACCAACTATGTACTATAAAATATAATGGTATTTGCTATTTGGTATATGGTGTTTGATGTATGCCTTAATTAGTTAAAAATTTAACAAACAAAATCAGAAGGAGGGCTTAAAAAATGGCTCGCTTAAATGAAGCATCCGTCGCGAAAATTACGGAAATCTGTGACAGATACGCGTCGGAAAAGACACCGCTGATGATGATTCTGAGCGATATTCAAAACGAATACGGCTACATACCGCTTGAGGTACAGGAGCTTGTTTCCGAAAAGACAGGCATCTCTGTTGCGGAAATCTACGGTGTTGTTACTTTTTACTCGTTTTTCTCACTTCAGCCTAAGGGCAGCTACATTATCGGCTGCTGTCTCGGCACCGCCTGTTATGTTAAGGGCGCGCAGCAGATAATCGACAAGTTTTCGGAAATCCTCGGCATTAAAGCCGGAGAAACCACCGAGGACGGTCTGTTTACCATTGACGCGCTCAGATGTATCGGTGCGTGCGGTATTGCTCCCGCCGTTTCAATCAACGGCAAGGTTTACCCCAAGGTAACGGTTGACGAGGTACCCAAGATTATTGAAGAATACCGTGCGATGGGAGGTAAGGAATAATGATAAAAAGCTTTGACGATTTGAATCAGAAAATCGAGGTCTGTTCCAAGGCGCTTGAAAATAAGTTCACCGGAGAGGACGGCAAGCGTGCCATTGTACTCTGCGGCGGCACGGGCTGTCTTTCCTCCAACTCTGCTGAGATTCAGGCAAAGTTCGAGCGTCTGGTAAAAGAAAATGATATGGAGGACATTGTCAGCGTAAACAAGGTAGGCTGCTTTGGTTTCTGTTCACAGGGACCGTTTGTAAAGATTTATCCCGAGGATACTCTTTACCGTCTTGTAACGATTGACGATGTTGATGAAATATTTGAGCAGGACATCAAAAATCACGAGGTTGTGGAAAGACTTCTGTTTGTTGACCCCGCGACGCATGAAAAGGTTACGGCTCAGGACGACATAAACTTCTATAAAAAGCAGGTCAGAGTGGCTCTCCACGGCTGCGGTCAGATTAACCCGGAGGAAATTGACGAGGCTCTCGGCTTCGGCGCATTCCGCGGTCTTGAAAGAGCGCTCAAAATGGACAGAGCAGACGTTGTTAAAGAGGTTCTTGACTCGGGTCTGCGCGGCCGCGGCGGCGGCGGATTCCCGACCGGAAGAAAATGGCAGTTTGCCTTTGCGCAGCCGGACGGCGAAAAGTACGTTGTATGTAACGGTGACGAGGGCGACCCGGGCGCGTTCATGGACCGGTCTATCCTCGAAGGAAACCCGCTCGCGGTTATCGAGGGCATGGCGATTGCAGGCTACGCCATCGGCGCACAGAACGGCTACTTCTATGTAAGAGCCGAGTATCCGATTGCGGTAAACAGACTTAAAATTGCTATAAAACAGGCAGAAGAGCTGGGACTGCTTGGCGACAATATTCTCGGCACAGATTTCAGCTTCAGAGTACATATAAGGCTCGGCGCGGGCGCGTTTGTCTGCGGCGAGGAAACCGCACTGCTCAACTCTATCGAAGGTCAGCGCGGTATGCCAAGACCAAGACCGCCGTTCCCGGCTGTTAAGGGACTTTGGCAGAGTCCGACAATCGTAAACAACGTTGAAACGCTCGCGACCGTTCCGTATATTCTCAGAGAGGGCGCGGCGAAATTCGTTGAATACGGAACGGAGCGTTCAAAAGGCACAAAGGTGTTTGCGCTTGGCGGCAAAATTAACAATGTCGGTCTTGTTGAGGTTCCTATGGGAACAACCCTCCGCGAGCTTATCTATGACATAGGCGGCGGTATTCCGAACGGAAAGAAATTTAAAGCGATTCAGACGGGCGGTCCCTCGGGCGGATGTCTTACCGAAAAAGACCTTGATACGCCCATTGACTTTGACAGTCTTGTTGCAAAAGGCTCGATGATGGGCTCGGGCGGCGCTATTGTTATGGACGAGGATAACTGTATGGTTGACGTTGCCAAATTCTATATGGAATTTATCTGCGACGAGTCCTGCGGCAAGTGTTCGCCGTGCCGTATCGGTACAAAGAGAATGCTTGAGCTTTTGACAAAGATAACCGACGGCAAAGCCGATATGGAGGATTTAAGACAGCTTGAGGAGCTTTCCGAAACAATAAAGAACGGCGCGCTGTGCGCTCTCGGACAGACGGCGGCAAACCCGGTAACCTCGACGCTGACTCATTTCAGAAACGAGTATATCTCGCATATTGTTGATAAGGAATGTCCCGCAAAGGTATGTAAGCGGCTTACAAGCTACGTTATTGACGCAGACAAGTGTAAGAAGTGCAGCCTTTGTTCAAGACAGTGTCCGGTCGGCGCGATTACGGGCGTTGTCGGAAAAGAACCTTATGTAATTGACCAGAGCAAGTGCATCAAATGCGGAATGTGTATGGCTTCATGTAAGTTTGGTGCAATCAGCAAGAAATAAGGGAGGGAAACGTAAATGGCTAAAATCAATATTAAAATAGAAGGTATACCCTATCAGGTAGAGGGAGGAATGACAATCCTGGAAGCCGCAAAGGCTTGCGGCTATGAGATTCCGTCACTTTGCGCATTCAACCACGGCGAATGTTCAAAAGGCTCCTGCCGCGTCTGTCTTGTCGAGGCAACGGGCGCAAGAGGTTTGGTCGCGTCCTGCGTTTACCCGGTAAACGAGGGTATGGAAATCACAATATCATCTCCCAAGGCGGTTGCCGCAAGAAGAACATCTGTTGAGCTTTTGCTATCCAACCACTCCATGCAGTGTCAGCAGTGTGACAAGAACGAATACTGCGAGCTGCTGCACGTTGCCCGCGTTACCGGCGCAAGAGAGGATATGTTCGAGGGCTCAAAGACCCCGACCACAATCGACCGTCTTACTCCCGCAATCGAAAGGGACACGTCAAAGTGTATTCTTTGCGGAAGATGTATCGAAAGATGTAAAAACGCGCACGGCAAAGGCGTTCTCGGCTTTGAAAACCGCGGCTTTGCAACAATAGTTGCACCGGCGGAAAACCGTTCGTTTGCAAACTCGCCGTGTATTCTCTGCGGTCAGTGTACAAGCGTATGTCCGACAGGCGCGCTTATGGAAAAATCCGAAATCGAGCTTGTTGACGAAGCGCGCAGACAGGGCAAATTCCTTGTTGTACAGACCGCTCCCGCTGTAAGGGCGGCTCTTGGCGAGGAGTTCGGCATGAAAATCGGAACTCCGGTAACCGGCAAAATGGTTGCGGCGCTCAGACGTCTTGGCTTTGACAAGGTTTACGACACAGATTTTGCAGCAGACCTCACGATTATGGAGGAGGCTACGGAGCTTTTGGGCAGAATAAAGAACGGCGGCACGCTGCCGATGATTACCTCCTGCTCGCCCGGCTGGATTAACTATGCCGAATATAATTACGGCGACCTGCTTGAACATCTGTCAAGCTGCAAGTCCCCGCACGAAATGTTCGGCGCGATAGTTAAATCCTACTACGCGGAAAAGAACGGTATCGACCCAAGCAGCATATTCGTTGTATCGATTATGCCGTGTACCGCAAAGAAGGGCGAAAAGGAAAGAGATCAGCTTGTGACAAATGGACTTCGCGATGTTGACGCTGTTCTCACTACAAGAGAGCTTGGAAAACTCATCAAGCGTTCAGGTATCAACTTTACAAAGCTGCCCGATGAAGAATTTGACGCAGACCTTCTCGGCGATTACTCCGGCGCAGGCGTTATATTCGGCGTAACCGGCGGAGTTATGGAAGCCGCGCTCAGAACCGCATACTTCGTTCTGACAGGCAAAGAGCATGAGCTTATTAAGTTTGAGCAGGTTCGCGGCTTTGACGGAATCAAGGAGGCAAGCCTTGACATAAACGGCATGACCGTAAATATTGCGGTTGCGCATGGAATGAAAAACGCAAAGGTTTTGCTTGACGACATCAGAGCGGGCAAGTCCAAGTATCACTTTATCGAGATAATGGGTTGTCCGGGCGGATGTATCGCAGGCGGCGGTCAGCCGTATGTAAAACCGTGCTTCCTTCCGAACGAGGACGACAATATTCTTGACACCTACAAGGAAAAGAGAGCTGCCGCGCTCTATTCCGAGGATGAAAGACAAAAGGTAAGACAGTCGCACAACAACGCTCAGATTAAGGAGCTTTATGACAATTACCTCGGCGAGCCTAACTCGCACAAGGCACATGAACTGCTGCACACAACCTACGCGGCAAGAGAGCCGTTTGCAGCAAAATAAAATACTAAAAAGCACTGCCGCCTGTATCGCAATCCGTGTGATACAGGCGGTTTTTCTTTCTCATCCCTTTCGGCTATTGATTTTTTTGCCCAGAAATGCTATAATAGCATATATAAAACATTAAACAGGAGAATAAAAAATTATGACAGATAAAGAACTGCGCGAAATCAGAAGGCGATTCCGCCCCGATAAAAACAATATTCTCGGCATACGCGGCTGCATTGTCGGCGAAAACCGCGAAATCACCGCCGAGTTTTACCAGCAGATGTCGCTCTGCTCGGTCGAGGAAAGCGAAAAGCTGCTTTCGGTTATGAAAAAATCTCTTTCCGGAGGTCTTGGCACAAACCTTATAGACATCGTATTCCGCACCGAACAGGTCGTATCGAGCGAGGAACACGGACTGCTTATGGCACTTCTCAAATCAGAGCTGCGCGATGATAACGCGGTAAAAACCTTTTTTGAGAGGGTCAAAGAAAACGTACACCTTGACGGCAGCTATGCGATTCTGCTCGCCCTCGATACCTATGACGTTTTCAGCTATACCTCGGACGGCGAAAAGAACGAATCTACAGACGTATTTTCGTACATAGTGTGCAGCGTCTGCCCCATAAAGGCGCTCACGCCCGCGCTGACCTTCCGCGATTATGACAGCTCCTTCCATTCTGTGGACATAAACTCGGTTTTATCCAATCCGGAAATAGGCTTTTTGTTCCCGACCTTTGACGACCGCGCAACCAACATCTACAACGCGCTGTATTACACAAGGAACATTGCGGATATTCAATCTGACTTTGTTTCGGGCATATTCAATGTTGAGCTGCCTATGGCTGCCGCAGAGCAAAAGGAAACCTTTGACCACTGTCTTGCCGAAACGCTCGGCAGCGAATGTGATTTTGAAACAGTCCGCTCCGTACACGAGCAGATTTCCGAAATGGTGCAGCTGCACAAGGAATCCAAAGACCCCGAGCCGCTGACGCTTTCCTGCAATGCGCTCAAAACAGTGCTTGAAGGCTGCGGCGTTGACGAGGAAAAAATCAGCGGTTTTGAGGAACGGTTTGACGAGGGCTTTGGCAAAAGCGCCGAGGTTACGCCAAAAAACATTGTAAACGTAAAGCAGTTTGAGGTAAAGACCCCCGACGTCACAATCAAGGTCAACCCGGAGCGGCGCGACCTTGTATCTACTCAGGTAATCGGCGGGGTCAAATATATAATGATACGCGCTGCCGAGGGCGTCAGCGTAAACGGAGTGAATATCAATATCAACGAATAGGCAAAATTCGGATTCCGATATTCATATATCACGAAAGGAGTGCAGATTAAAACCCGCCGCAAAACGCGGGTGTTAATTCTACCTGTAAGCCATGAAAAAACTTAATGAAATATCGTACTATGAGGTTTTTCTCTGCCTGCTTGTCATACTTATCCATGTTATGTCAGAGTGCATAAGCGGCTATATAAAGGGAACATTTTTGTCCGCCGCGTCCTTTTTTGTGTCGCGCGCGGCAACCTTTGTCGTACCCGCATTCATTATGTCAAGCGGTATAAAGCTGTTCCGCAAGCATAAAGATCGCCGCTTTGACTATCTGCCGTTTATAAAAACGCGGCTTACCAAAATATACCTTCCGTTTTTGTTTTGGGTTGCGGCTTACTACCTCTATTTTGTGTTCAGGCTCAGATATTTTCCGTTCAGCATAAAGGATATGGCGTCATATCTGTTGCTCGGCAATATCGCGTCACCGTTTTACTTTGTGATTATAATTATGCAGCTTTACATCACATTTCCGCTTTGGCTGCGCTTGCTCAAACGCATACCGCCGCTGCCCGCAATCCTTGCGGCGACGCTTGTTACCGTACTTTCGCAGTATCTTCTGCGTGACTTTACACATTCCGACAAGGTTTTTACAAGCTATCTTGTATACTGGATTATAGGCGGAGCAATCGGACTGAATTACGAACGCTTTACCGCCTCGGCAAAGCGGCTGCGAGTTCCGCTCGTTGCCCTCGGCGCGTGCTTTACCGTGCTTTACGCCGGTATGGCATATGCGGAATTTATGGGTCTTTACGGCTCGTTTTTCACCGAGGTTATCAAGCTCCTGTTCAGCATTTTTGCATCGCTTATGTATCTTGCGATTATGCCGCGCGGGGAATCTGCCGTAATTCAAAAGCTCGCGGCGGTCACATACTATGTTTACCTTATTCATTCGCTGATTATATTCGAGGTCAACCACGATATGACCGTTTTGGGAATAACCTCAATATCGCAAAGACTGGTTATCCGCGCCGCGGTCGTTTATACGCTTTCGTTTGCCCTCTGTCTTGCATGGCGAAAAATTAAGTTGTTAAAAAAGTGTTAACTTTGGACAAAACAAATTGACGATTTCGGCAAAAAATGCTAAAATTTATATATAACAAAATTATGATTGGAGGCGAAATAATGTCTGTACGGAATTATTCAACAATATCACCGGAAATATATTCACTTGCCGACAAATGTGTCGCAAGCAGCAAAATCGACCCGTCCCTTTACGATGTTCATCAGGTAAAACGCGGTCTGCGCGACCTTGACGGCAAAGGTGTTGTCACCGGACTTACCGAAATATCAACTATTATTTCTTCAAAGGAGGTCGACGGCAAAACCGTGCCGTGCGAAGGCGAGCTTTACTACAGGGGCGTGGGTGTTTCCGAGCTTGTCCGCGGCTTTGAGGCTGACGGAAGATTCGGCTTTGAGGAAACGGTTTATCTGCTCCTTTTCGGCACGCTGCCGACCGCGGCGGAGCTTGATGCGTTTACGCATATGCTCTGCGAATACCGCATTCTGCCGCGCAACTTTACGCGTGACGTCATAATGAAGGCGCCGAATCCCGATATAATGAACTCGCTTGCAAGAAGCGTGCTTACGCTTTATTCATATGATAAAAATGCAAACGATTCAAGTATTCCCAACGTACTCCGCCAGTGTATTCAGCTTATTGCGAATTTCCCGCTGCTCTCGGTGTACGCGTATAACTCCTACAGGCATTATATAAGAGGCAAAAGCCTGTATATTCACAATCCCTCGCCGTCGCTTTCGACTGCGGAGAACATTCTGCGCCTGCTGCGCCCGGATAAGAAATTTACCGAGCTGGAGGCAAAAATCCTTGACATCGCGCTTGTTCTTCATGCCGAGCACGGCGGCGGTAACAACTCGACCTTTACAACACACGTTGTAACCTCGTCGGGTACAGACACCTATTCATCCACTGCCGCGTCACTCTGCTCGCTGAAGGGACCCAAACACGGCGGCGCGAACATTAAGGTTAAGCTCATGTTTGATGACATTAAAAAGCACGTTCACGACTGGAAGGACGATGACGAAATCCGCGCCTACCTTGCCAAGCTGCTTAACAAGGAGGCTTTCGACCGCTCCGGACTTATATACGGAATGGGTCACGCTGTGTACTCGCTTTCCGACCCGCGTTCGGAGATTCTTAAACGTCATGTGGGTCTGCTCTCTCAGGAAAAGGGACTTACAAAGGAATTTGAGCTTTATAACAAAATAGCAACGCTTGCGCCCGAGGTAATCGGCGAAAAGCGCAAAATCTATAAGGGTGTCAGCGCAAATATAGACTTTTACAGCGGCTTTGTTTATTCCATGCTCAATCTCCCGGAGGAGCTGTACACACCGATTTTTGCAATCGCGCGTGTTGCCGGCTGGAGTGCGCACCGAATCGAGGAAATCATCAACGCAAACAAGATTATCCGCCCCGCCTACAAATCCGTGGCGGACAGTGTGGAATATGTACCTATTGCGCTGAGAGGATAAAAAGGAAATATAAAAAAGTACAAAGGTTTTCCGTATTCAAAATAACGGAAAGCCTTTTTGTTGTATAAGAAAACCACGATGTTGGTAAGTAATATCAAAATTGAGAGGATTATCCTTGTTTAAGGCAAACTGTTGTGCAACCAACGGATAAGCAGGGTATCCATCAGCGATAAACTTAAATGTTTTTGGGGGCTTCACAATATTCTTAAAAGCCATACGCATAGCTAAAATACAAGCTCCGACACCGCGGTTATCGGAAACTCTGTAACCGATGATTGAGCGGGAAACAGCGTCCGTATCTCGCTTTGGTGTAAGGTATGTAATCGGAGTAATGCCATACTTCGTGCTTTATGATGCGCGGATGTTTGTCGGTTTAAAATTTTTGATATTCGGGCGAATACGAATCATCAAAAGCAAATTGCCTGAGAGGTATAAATTTGCAGATAAATTTAAAAAGAAATGAAATTATTTGCAAAAGGAATTGATTTTGTACAAGTAAATAGTGTATAATAGAGTTCATAGCAATAGTCTCCTTTTGGACTGTTCACTTAATTGTAGTGTTAGCAACTCAATTATACAGCAAAAGGGAGGTTATTGCTATATTTTTATGCAAAAATCGTGAAACTTCCCAAAAATCAAGGTTTTAACGAGAGTTAAAATATATAAACAGGTGTGTCTGTTTGACCCTACCAAATAATATAAGGAGGGAATCAACATGAAAACAAAAGCGGAATTGCCGGCTTGCTCGGTGGCAACGGCGGTAGCGTTAATAGGCGGGAAGGCTCCGCTGTGTTTCTGCGTTATAAGACCGTTTGCATTTCGCGCGGTAAGACCGTTTGAGTCACTGTGCAATAAGGCTGTTGGCATTACTGCGCACAAAGGCGTTTAAGAAGGATTTTGTGCGGCTAACCTGCCCGAAAGCGGAGCATTAGAGTATTTCCTCAATGTGAAAGCCCTCCTGGTGCGGAATGTGATCTACAAGCATGGAAAACATAATATACTCGCCGATAAAATCGGATTTTTCGCCCAGCTTGGCGTATTCCGTACTCTGTTTAAGTGAAATCTCTATTTGTTCGATTTCCTTTGTGCTGATAGTGAGCGATGCCCACATCCTGTGGTCCTCCCAAATATCGTGAACTTCATCAAGACGGTCAAGAATTTCGTCCCACTGCCCGGCGTGTGCAAGCTCGTCTATACCTTCGCATTTGTCACTTATTTCACCCGCCATGTGCTGCATAACATATGCGTGTATACCGATAAAGCTGCCCATAATTATAAGTAAAACAAGAGAAATAACAAAAACGCGCATTATTTATCACTGCCTTTCTTTTTTGATATGGGTATAATGACGATTGTGCCGCTGCGGTCGGCGGTCATGCAGAAAACATCGGAGAGCTTTTGCCGCTGTGCGTCAAGCTGCCTGTCAAGCCAGTCGTCATTGTAGCCGAGGCGTTTTAGGTTGCTGCGGTTGACCTTTCCGTTGTCAATAATAACATAGCTGATTTGCGGCGGCTCCGCGTTTATATTCATGTCACCGGCGGTCAGCGGCTTGTTTTTCTCGTTGGGGATAACGCTTACGTTGCCGTTTGTCTCCATAATGACATATTCAACCTCGTCAAGGCTGACCGCGCCATTGTTGCGCACAACCTCCATAAGGTCGTTTATGTTAAAACGCTGTTTTTCCATCTCGCTCTGGTTGATGTGTCCTTTTTCATAGAACACGCTCGGCTTGCCGTAAAAAAATTTGCGTGCGCCAAAGCTTTTGTATGCGCTGAACGATATTATGACCTCCAGTATCAGCAGCAGAAAAATCGCGATAAGGCTGTTTGCAATCGGCTGCGAGGTGTCCTGAATAGGTAGTGACGCAACCTCAGAAATTACTATTGTCACGACAAGCTCCGACGGCTCAAGCTCGCCTATCTGACGTTTGCCAATCAGCCGCAGAGTAAGAACAACAAAAAAATACATTATTATGGTGCGTATGAATGTTATAAGCAATGCGATGCCTCCTTATGTTGAGATATAAAACTTTTCCCAAAACGAACAATGTCCGTATCTGTTATATTTTTCATTATGCCCCAATAAATTTTTAAAATGTATTTACTGTAAACAAAATCTTTGCCGTGAATATAATATTATGATAATATTTCAAAAAAGGAGTGTTTTTAATGGGTATGGAGAGTACATATACGGACAGGGGCGGCCTTACGGTCAGCGTAACGGTTGCAAACCGTGCAATACCGATTGAAGGGGCAAAAGTCACGGTCAGCCGCGATACCGATTCGGGTGAGGAAATCATACGCGTAATGATGACGGACGCAAGCGGGAATACAGAGCGCATATCGCTGCCCGCGCCGCCCGCGCAGAATTCGCTCTCGCCGGGAAACAGCAATGTGTACAGCAAGTATAACGTGCGGGTGGAAAAGGACGGCTATTACACAACCGAAAACATGGGTGTGCCGGTATTTGCGGGAAGGACGTCAATTCAGCCGGTCGCGCTTCAGGCGCTGCCGTTCGGAATGAAAAGCGACGAGGTTATGACGGATACGGAAACCGAGCCGGAGGACCTTTTGCCGGAAACGGAGGAGGGGGAATGATATGATAGGAAGGCCGTTTATTCCGCAGAATATAACAGTACACCTCGGCGCGCCCGATGCGGCGGCAGAGAACGTGACGGTGAGATTTCCCGCGTATATAAAGAATGTTGCATCCAGTGAGATTTATCCGACATGGCCGGAAAACGCGATAAGAGCAAATGTGTATGCGCAGATTTCGTACGCGCTTAACCGCGTCTATACCGAGTGGTACCGTTCCCGCGGCTATGATTTTGATATAACAAACTCAACTGCGTATGACCAGGCGTTTGTGAAAAACCGTGACATTTTTGAGAACATAAGCCGCATTGTTGACGAAATCTTCAATAACTATGTGCGGCGGGCGGGGAATGTGGAGCCGCTTTTTACCGCGTTCTGTGACGGCAGAAACGTGCAGTGCAGCGGACTTTCGCAGTGGGGGAGCGTTGACCTTGCAAAGCAGGGGTATGTTCCCTATGATATACTGCGATATTACTACGGGGACGACATAGAGATTGTGCGCGACGCGCCGATTCAGGATATGCGCGAGAGCTATCCGGGTATTCCGCTGCGGATAGGCAGCTCGGGCGGTGAGGTGCGGCTAATTCAGCAGCGGCTTAACGCAATTTCAAGGGACTATCCGCTTATTCCGCGGATAAGTCAGCCTGACGGAACCTTCGGAGTGGAAACCCAGGAGGCGGTGCGGGCGTTCCAGAGGACGTTTAACCTGCTTGAAGACGGAATTGTGGGAAAGGCTACATGGTATAAAATAAGCTACATCTATACGGCAGTGTTAAAGCTTGCGGAGCTTAATTCAGAGGGAATTAAAATACAGGATGTGCCGACCGAGCTTGACGAGAGCGTGCGCGAGGGCGACATCGGCACTTCGGTAAGAATCATACAGTATTATTTATCATATATTTCGCTTTTCAACAATCAGATACCGCCGCTTGACATTGACGGCATTTTCGGGAATGCTACGCGGCAGTCGACCGAGGCGTTTCAAAAGGCGTACGGCTTGCCGGTAACCGGGATTGTGGATGCTGAAACATGGCGAAAGATAAACGATATATACCTCGGCATAATCCGCGAAAACCCGCCCGATTATCGGATTGACACCTATATACCCTATCCGGGCGAGCCGCTTGTTATCGGCTCGACAGGAGCCGCGGTGAGAGTGATACAGGAGCGGCTTGCGTATATATCGCAGTTTTATGAAAGTATACCGACGGTAGAGGTGACGGGGTACTTCGGAGAGGATACGCAGAACGCGGTGAATGCGTTTCTGACCGAATTCGGACTTCCGCCCAAGGGGTTTGTGGGTCCCGGAGCGTGGCAGAAAATCGAGAAGGTTTATCTGGATCTGCTGAACGGATAAATATTGACATAAGTACTTTTATGA
>ERZ1034917.1647-NODE-1647-length-12841-cov-4.073831_pt1 | contig 12841 bp, 11 predicted proteins | sample MGYA00520605_ERZ1034917 | MGnify/ENA primary metagenome ERZ1034917 (study PRJEB33766, sample SAMN09781784) | gut metagenome | biome: gut microbiome | host: Homo sapiens | place: Madagascar | study: EMG produced TPA metagenomics assembly of the PRJNA485056 data... | reverse complement strand
CGGGGACGGTGATGACCGCCTCCGTGACCGGCTCGCCGAGGTAACTCTCGGCGTCCTTTTTGAGCTTTTGCAGGATCATTGCCGAGATTTCCTGCGGGGTATATTTGTGCCCGTCGATGCTCACGCGGTAGCCCGTTCCCATCTGGCGCTTGATAGAGGTGATGGTGCGGTCATGGTTCGTGACCGCCTGGCGCTTGGCTAGACTTCCGACCATGCGCTCGCCCGTTTTGGAGAACGCTACGACCGACGGCGTGGTGCGCCCGCCCTCGGCGTTGGGGATGATGACCGGCTCGCCGCCCTCCATCACCGCGACGCACGAGTTCGTCGTGCCGAGGTCGATGCCGATGATCCTGGACATATCCGTCCCTCCTTCCTTGAAAAGTTAGCTGTTGATGCTGCCGAAGCCGCGTGTATTCTGCTGCGGCGTGGTCGTGCCGGACGGCTGCCCGGACGAACCGCCATAATAGTCGCTGTAATAATTGCTGTAGGGATCGTAGGGGTCGGCGCTGTAGTCATAGCCGGAATTTAGCCGGTAGCCGCAGCCGCCGAAGAGCGTCAGGATGAACTGTATGACGAGATAGATCGTCAAAATTCGCCACAAAAGCCCGCCGCGGCGGCGCGTACGGTGGTACGTCCACTGGTAGGGGTTCTGCCCATTGGCATTTTGCCCGTTCTGGCGCTGTTCATCCGCGCCGTCCCCAAAGCCGCTGAAATGCACCCAGTACTGCGTGCCGCCTGCGTCGCGGAAGAAGCTGAACGGGTCGTAGGACTGCTGATCGGGGCGCTGCTGATAGGTCGTCTGGTACGTCTGCCACGTCTGCTGCTGCGCTTGCTGCGCCTGCTGGCGGCGGTACGCGTCGGGGTTCTTGATGAGATCATACGCTTCGTTGATCTCGTTCATGCGGCGCGCCGCCTCGGCGTCACCGGGGTGCAGGTCGGGGTGGTACTGCTTGGCAAGACGGCGGTATGCCTGCTTGATCTGCTCCGCGTCCGCGTCGCGCGAAACACCGAGGATCTGATACGGATCGCCGGTCATGCCTGTCACCCCTTCTTTCTAATGATAGTGCTTATTATACAAAGTTTTCGGAAGAAATTGTGAATCAAATAAAAACAATACGATAACAAACCGATAAAAAGCGCGCGGAAGGGCTGCCTCCGCGCACTTTTTTATCAGATGGACCGTGTTTTACTGCTTGAGCTCGCGCAAAACGGCGGTGAGATACTGCCATGTCCGGGCGACGGATGAAATGCTCATGCGCTCGCGCGGGGTGTGGATGTCTTTGAGGTCAGGACCGAACGACACCGCGTCCAGCCCCGGGAGCTTCCCGGACAGCAGCCCGCACTCCAGACCCGCGTGGATGGCTTCCACCTTCGGCTCATAGCCGTACTGCGCGGTGAACACGCGCACCATCGCGTCGCGCAGCGGCGACTCGCGGCGGTACTCCCACGCGGGGTAGCTGCTGGTGTTCGTCGCCGTGCCGTCCAGACCCTCGCACAGCAGGCGGATGCGCGTGAGCAGCATCTGCTTCTGCGTGGCGACGGAGCTGCGCACGCTGAACGTGCCGGTGATGCGGCCGTTTTCCACGCGGAAAATGCCGAGATTGTCCGACGTCTGCACCAGCCCCGGGATGTCCATGCTCATCGCGGCGACGCCGTTCGGCGCAAGGCAGAGGAACGCGCATACGCGGCGCGTGGAGTGCTCGGTCAGGGCGCTTGCGGCTATTCCCTCCGGCGTGAGCGTGAGGTTGATGTTGGGGTCGGCGACGGCGTATTCCGCGCGCAGGGTGCTCTGCATCTCGGAGAGCGCCGCCTGCGCCTTTTCAAAATCAGATTCCGCCAGCGCGAGCACCGCCTCGGCGTGGGCGGGGATGGCGTTCGCCTTCATGCCGCTCACGGCGGACACGACGCGCATCGGTACGCGGTCAAACAGCTCCTGCAAAACGCGCCCCAGCAGCACGACGGCGCTGGCGCGCCCCTTGTCAATCTCCGCGCCGGAGTGCCCGCCGACGAGACCCGAGATCACGAGGCGGTACGCGTTCCACTCGCACGGCTCAACGCCCAGCTCAATGTCTACCAGCGAGTCCGCGCCGCCCGCGCAGCTCACGGTGAGGATGCCCTCTTCTTCGGAGTCGATGTTGAGAAGCCGCCTGCCCGCAAGCAGGCTGCCGTCCAGCGCGATCGCGCCCTCCATGCCGGTCTCCTCGTCGATGGTGAACACGGCTTCGAGCGGCGGATGCTCCAGATCGCTGCTGTCCAGCACCGCCAGCGCCATCGCAACGGCGATGCCGTCGTCGCCGCCGAGCGTCGTGCCCTCGGCGGACACCCAGTCGCCGTCCACGCGGAGCTGAAGCGGCTCTTTTTCCATGTCCAGCGTGCAGCCGGGCGCTTTTTCGGCGACCATGTCCAGATGCCCCTGAAGGATGACTGTGGGCGCGGCTTCATAGCCGGGCGTGGCGGGCTTGTAGATGATGACGTTGCCGACAGCGTCCTGATGGACGCGCAGTCCGCGCTCTTTTGCGAAGCGGACGCAGAAATCGCTGATGGCGGCGGTGTTGCCCGAGCCGTGCGGGATCTTGCACAGCTCCTCAAACCACGAAAATACGGATGCAGGCTGCAAATGCCCCAAAACAGACATCGAAATGCTCCTCCTCATTACGAAAGTTTTTCAAAGTCCTCCGCGCCGTGCTTGCACAGCGGGCAGATGAAATCCGGCGGCAGCTCCTCGCCCTCGTAGACGTAGCCGCAGATCCTGCACACCCAGCCGGTCTGCTTTTGGAGCGCTGCGGGCTTGGGCTTGACATTTTCAAAATAGTACGCATACGTCATGGACGGGACGTCTGAGAGCACGCGCGCCTCGGTGACGTCGGCGATGAACAGCGTGTGCGTACCGAGGTCGATCGTCTGCGTGACCTTGCCGCTGAGGAAGGCGTTGGTGGAATCGGGCAGGTAATAGACGCCGTTCTGTGCCCGCGCCAGCGCCGGAACGCCTGCGAACTTATCGACCTCGCGCCCGGACTGGAAGCCGTAGTGCTTGAAGATGGCAAACGGCGCGTTTTCAGACAGGATGGACACATTGAATACGCCTGTTTTGAGCACCATGTCGTGCGTCAGGTTCTGCTTGTTGACGGCGATGGAGATGCGCTTGGGCGAGTCCGTGAGCTGCGTGACGGTGTTGATGATGCAGCCGTTATCGCGGCTGCCGTCGCGCGCGGTGAGCACGAACAGACCGTAGGAGAGCTTGAACATCGCGTTCGGCTCAACGACCGCGGGTGCGCTCGGCGCAGGCTCTTCGACCGATGCGTGCGCGGGGATGAGCGTTTGGCACAGCGCGTCCGCGATGGCGGTGAGCTGCTCGACCTGCTCGTCCTTCACGCTCGAACGGATGGTGCAGCCTTCGTCGAGAATGGTGCAGTTTTTGAGCTTCTGGAACTCCGCGCGCATCAGACCGCCCGCCGTGGGCGCCCACGAGCCGTTTTCCACCAGCGCGATGGTGCGGTTTTGCAGATTGTGCGCCACGATGTCGTGCACGAGCGTCTCCATGTTCACGAACATCCCGGCGTTGTATGTTGTGGAGAGGAACACGAGATGGCTCGCGCGGAAGCATTCGGAGACGATATAGCTCGGGTGCGTGACAGACACATCATAGAGCTTTACATTGTGCGCGCCGCGGCTTGCAAGCAGCGAGGCGAGGATGTTCGCCGCGTTTTCCGTCCCGCCGTACACCGACGCGTAGGCGATCACGACCGCCTGCTCCTCCGGCTGATACGTCGCCCAGTGGACGTATTTGTCCACGAACCACGCAATGTCGCGCCGCCAGACAGGTCCGTGCAGCGGGCAGATGGTCTCGATCTCGATCGTCGCCGCCTTTTTCAGCAGCGCCTGCACCTGCGTGCCGTATTTGCCGACGATATTCGTGTAATACCGCCGCGCCTCGGCGAGCTTTTCGGTGCGGAACTCGACCTCGTCAGCAAACAGATTGCCGTTCAGCGCCCCGAACGTGCCGAACGCGTCGGCGGAGAAGAGCGTTTTGGTCGTCACGTCATAGCTGACCATGACCTCCGGCCAGTGCACCATCGGCGCCATGACGAACGCAAACGTGTGTCTGCCGGTGCACAGCGTGTCCATTTCCTTTACGACGACGGCGCGCGTGTCCATGTCGAACGTAAAATAGTTGCGGATCATCGCAACGGTCTTGGCGTTGCAGACGACCTTTGCCTCCGGGTAGCGCCGCACGGTCTCCTGGAGCGTCGCGGCATGGTCCGGCTCCATGTGGTCTACGATGATATAGTCCAGCGTCCGCCCGTTCAGCACAAATTCCAGATTCTCAAAGAACTGGCGGCTGACGGACAGGTCCACCGTGTCGAGCAGGACGGTTTTTTCGTCCAGCAGGACGTAGGCGTTGTAGCTCACGCCCTCGGGGATGGGGTAGACGTTTTCAAACAGAGCCAGCCGCCGGTCGCTGGCACCGACCCAGTACAGATCGTCCTGAATTTTTTTGACGCAGTGCATACGATTCCTCCTGAAAATAAAATTAGGAATGATTCTTGTTTTTATCTTAGCATAAAGCTATTAGGAATGCAAGCGTTTTCCGCACAAATCAGCGGTTACTTAGGGACCGCCTAAAATATAGCGGCCCTCGGACGTGCCGCAGCGGATATAGATGGTGGTGTCAGCCAGCGCTGTGCCGCAGACGATCGTGCCGTCCTGCTGGATGGTGAGCGGGCAGCTTCCGGGGCTGGTGTTCTGTACGGTGAACTGCGCAGCGCTCTGGCGCACGCCGCCCAGATATACGGCGATGGTCTGCTCGGCTTCGATCGGACCGAAGCGGTAGCCCGGCTCGATGGTAAAGCCGCGGTAGTAGATGCACAGCCCGGGAATATCGGCGGGAGTGATATACTCATCGCTCGCGCCGTCAAACGCCCAGGCGGGGATGCTGCTCTGCGCGAGCGTGACCGTGTCGTCAAAGAACGGGTGATCGGCAAACGCGGGGCAGGATGCGCGCCACACGTCGTCCTGATAGAGAAGCTCCGCGTCGTAGCGGTACGAGCCGGCGGTAAAATAGCACGCCTGCTCCGCCTTCTGGTCGAGCATTGCCAGCGGCAGGTGCATCCGATACGCTCCGCGGTCGAGCACGACGGTGTGGATGGCACGGCCCTGCATATTGAGCTTGCGGGCGCGGTCGGCGATGCCCTTGGCGGAGCTCACCTGCCAGCAGCTGGTGTCGTTTGGCCGCCACTGCCCGGCGATGACACTCTCATAGTCGAACGTGACGTATTCGTTTCCGATCTGGTAGAAGTTGATGATGTGCCCGCCGGAGGCGCGGTTCGTGCTGGTGTCATACTCGCCCCAGAGGACGTAGCCGGTGTCGGTGTAGTCACCCTCAAGAATATAGCGCGTGAGATTTGACACCGCGCCGCAGCTCGGGCAGCTCGTGGCGAGCGCCCCGGCGGCGGATTTGTTGACGGCCCAGTCGTAGCCGCCGTTGTTAAAATGAATATCGTCCTTCCAGACGGGGGTTTTGCCGTAGCCGGTCTCCACAAGGTACTGAATCATATCCGGCACGGTGCAGATGGCGTCTTTTAACTGGTCGAGCGTATAGCCGCTCATGGCGCGGATCTGCGCCTGCGAATACTGCGGTCTGCCGAGTATGGCGGGGAGGTCCAGCTCATCGAGATAGCTTGCGTAGCCGGACGCGGCGACGGAGGTGTCGCGCGCTTCTGCCTCAGCGGCAAGTGTTCGGAGCGACTGCGCAAGTTCGTTCGGCAGGGTCTTGCCGAAGATGTTTTCATAGAGCGTTTTGCCGTTTTTGCACGCCGCCCGCAGCGCGCAGGCGGAGACGAGCGCCGCGTCGCCGCGCAGGAACGTGCTGTCTGCGCGATACTGCCCGTGCGTGACGCCGAGCCGGTCGGTCAGTGCCCATGCCGCATCCCACGAAAAATCCGTGCCGGACGTGTAGCCCATCGCACGCAGGACGAATGTGAGGTACTGCGCCGCCGTCACGGCGCTGTCAGAGCCGAACCGGCCGCCGCCTACGCCGTTTGTCAGACCTGTGTCATACGCGTAGCCGACGGTCTGCGCCGCCCAGTCGGGCACGTCGGAAAACGGCAGCTCACGCTTTTTGGCAAGCTCTTCATCGCTCACGCCCAGCAGCCGCACGAGCATCGTCACGGCTTCGGCGCGCGTGGCGGCGCGGTCAAGGGCAAAATTCGGCGTGCCGTCGGCGTTTTTGCCCGCGCCCTTCATCAGCCCCAGAGAATACAGCGTCTGCGCGGCGGTCATCTGCGCATCGTCCGCCGCCAGCGCACACGGCGCGAGGCAGGCGAGCAGCGCCAGCGCGAGCAGCATGGATACGATCCTGCGTTTCATGGAATGATCCTCCCTGTTCTTTTCTGTCAGACTCAGTATAGCGCGCAAACCGGTGCAATGCAAGGCACAGGTATTTTTTATTGTTTGCAGGAGCGGCGGCGCGGTATTCACCCCGATCTTTGGCGAACTGATTGACTTTTTCGCGTTTTTTGTTACAATACAGAGGATTGCCTAACTGGAAAGCGATGGCTTTCACAGTCTGCGGCGTTTTTGCGTATGCTGTCATGTGCGCCGCGCGGCAGTCTGATCGAACGGGAACGAGGGTCTGTGTATGAAACAGGTTTTACAGCAGTTTTGCTTTGACGGCGAGCCGGTCGCGTGCGAGCTGTTCGGCAACGGACATATCAACCGCACCTACCGCGTCATTTGCGAAAACGGGAAGGAATACATTCTTCAGCGCGTCAGTCAGGTGGCGTTCCACCACCCGGAGCAGCTCATTGAAAATATCGACGCCGTCACGGCGCATATCGCCCACAAGCCGGAGCTGCACCAGCAGACGCTGCATCTGATCGAAACGAAGGACGGAAAAAAGTTTTACATCGCGCCGGACGGCGAGTTCTGGCGCGCCTACAGCTACATCTCCGGCGGCATCTGCCTGGAAGCGCCGCGCACGCCGCAGGATTTTTACGAGGCGGCGGTCGCATTCGGCGCGTTCCAGCTCGCGCTGGCGGATTTTCCACCGCAGCGCCTTCATGAGACCATCCCGCACTTTCACGACACCGCCGACCGCTTCCGCCAGCTCCGTGAATCGGTGGCGGCAGACGCGGCGGGACGCGTAAAAGACGTGCGGCCGGAGCTGGACTTTTTATTCGCGCGCGAGGAAGAGCTCTGCACGCTCTGCCGGATGCAGGCGGCGGGGGAGCTGCCGCTGCGCGTGACGCACAACGACACCAAGCTCAATAACGTCCTCTTTGACCCCGAAAGCGGCAAAGCCATCTGCGTGCTCGACCTCGACACCGTCATGCCGGGGCTCTCGGCGTGCGATTTCGGCGATGCCATCCGCTTCGGCGCGTCCACGGCGGCGGAGGATGAGCAGGATCTTGACCGCGTGACGATCGACCTCGATATGTATCGGGCGTTCCTGCGCGGCTATCTCGATGCCTGCGGCAGCGCGCTGACCGAGAAGGAGATCGAGGTGCTGCCGCTCAGCGCCAAGGTCATCACCGGCGAGATCGGTCTGCGCTTTTTGAAGGATCACATCGACGGCGATATTTACTTCGGCATCCGCCGCCCGGGGCAGAATCTCGACCGCGCGCACACACAGCTGAGGCTCGTCTCCGAAATGGAGAAAAAGTGGGACGAAATGCAGAATATTCTGCATGAAGTCGCTGGAAAGTAACATAAAAATTGCCCGCCGGAGCGTCCGGCGGGCAAATTTTGAGCGTGTCAAAAAAGTATTTTTTGACACGCTCTCAAACGAAAACCGCTTCGCTGGGTTTCCGTTTGAAAAGGCTCGCAGCCCGCCGCGCGCATAATTTTTGCGCAAGCGCAAAAATTCCACTTCGACGCTTCGCTCTGCATAAGTTCGACTTAGCCAAGAGCGCTGCGCGGAGCTTGCGCTCTTGGAGTCTCACTTAACTTGCAGACTGATTAGTATTTTCTGCGACGTACACGCCGCCGCAGAAAATGATCTGAATCATTTTTGCGCCTGCGGGCGCAAAACTCTGCGAGGCTTTTTCGACAGACTGAAAAATTGCCCGCCGGATGCTCCGGCGGGCAATTTTTGTTTATTTCAGTTCTTCTTCGGGCGGGAGCGTGCGTGCTGCGTGCTCGCAGATGGCGTGATACGTCTGCTGGCTGATGTCGTGCTCCATTTTGCACGCGTCCGCCTCTGCCGTGTGCTCGTCCACGCCCAGCGCGATGAGGAATTTTGTGAGCGTTTTGTGCCGGTCGAGCATCTGCGCGGCGATCGCCATGCCGCTGTTCGTGAGCGTGATGAGCCCGTCATGATCCATGGTGATATAGCCGCTTTCACGCAGGCGCTTGGTGGTATAGGTGACGCTGGGCTTTGTAACGCCCAGATATTCGGCAATGTCAATGGAGCGGATGTAGCCGTGCTTTTTTTGCATCATCAGCATCGTTTCCAGATAATCCTCTGCCGCGCGCAGTACTTTCATGTGGGTGTGCTCCATTCTAAAATAAGCTACCTACACGATAGCACAAATCTTTTTGGATTGCAAGGGGCGAAGTCTGTGAAAAACGCCCGAAAAAATGGTCTTGACAAATGTGGTTAAGGCTGTTAAACTATGGGTCGGTTAGAGAAAACTAACTTTTATTTTACCACCGCTGTTAGAGCGCCTTTACCGCTCCCGCGGCAGGCACTGCGAAAGGAGCTGCAACACATGATGCCGCTTATGCTTGCACCGCTCGGTGAGGAATGTCTGATCCACAAGGTCGGCGGAAGCGCCGAGGTCAAAAAGCATCTGGAGGACCTCGGTTTTACTGCCGGCAGCACCGTGACGCTGGTATCTTCCCTCGGTGGGAATGTGATCGTCAAGGTCAAGGAATCCCGCATCGCCATCAGCGAAGAGATGGCTAGAAAAATAATGGTATAAGCATAGGAAAGGAGAGAGAACTATGAAAACACTCAAAGACGCCAAGATCGGCTCTACCGTCAAGGTCGTCCGCCTGCATGGCGAAGGTCCTGTCAAGCGCCGCATCATGGACATGGGCATCACCCGCGGTACGGAGGTTTACGTCCGTAAGGTCGCGCCCCTCGGCGATCCGATGGAGGTCACGGTTCGCGGCTACGAGCTGAGCCTTCGCAAGGCGGATACCGAAATGATCGAAGTTGAGTAATCAAAAATTTTAATCTCTTGTTAGAGGCGTCTAATTTTAGTTAGAGCACATGAACGAGAAGGAGCAGAACATGGAAAAGCAGATCAAAATTGCCCTTGCGGGCAACCCGAACAGCGGTAAAACGACGCTGTTCAACGCTCTGACCGGTTCGAACCAGTTCGTCGGCAACTGGCCGGGCGTCACCGTGGAAAAGAAGGAGGGCAAGCTCAAGAAGCATGACGACGTCGTCATCATGGACCTGCCGGGTATCTATTCCCTGTCCCCGTACACGCTGGAGGAGGTCGTCTCCCGGAACTACCTGATCCAGGACCGCCCCGACGCTATCCTGAATATCATCGACGGCACGAACCTCGAGCGTAACCTGTACCTGACCACCCAGCTCACCGAGCTCGGTATCCCGGTCGTCATCGCCATCAACATGATGGATGTCGTGAAGAAGAACGGCGACCAGATCAATGTTAAGGAGCTGTCGCGTCAGCTCGGCTGCGCAGTCGTGGAGATCTCCGCGCTGAAGGGCACGGGCGTTATGGAAGCCGCCGAGACCGCCATCAAGGCAGCCAAGGGCGCAAAGACTGTCCCGCAGCACACGTTCTCCGGTCCGGTCGAGCACGCCATCGCCCACATCGAGGAGGCGGCGCTGCACGACCAGCCTGCCGAGCAGCAGCGCTGGTACGCCATCAAGATCTTTGAGCGCGACGACAAGGTCCTCGAGCAGCTCAAGATCCCCGCAGAGACCATGCACCACATCGAGCAGGACATCAAGGCTGCCGAGCAGGAGCTGGACGATGACGCGGAATCCATCATCACCAATGAGCGCTATGTGTACATCGCCGAGGTCATCAAGAGCTGCTACAAGAAAAAGAACGTCGGCAAGCTCTCCGCGTCCGATAAGATCGACCGCGTGGTCACCAACCGCTGGCTGGGTCTGCCGATCTTCGCGGCGGTGATGTTCCTGGTCTACTGGGTCGCCATGGTCGGCGTCGGCGCACCGGCTACCGACTGGGCGAACGACGGGCTGTTCGGCGACGGCTGGCATCTGTTCGGCATCGGCTCGGCAGCGTATTCCGAAGCGGCTGACGCCTACGCAGAAGCCTCCACGATCGTGGACGGCTACGATGCTTACGTTGAAGAAAACGGCGAGCCCACCGACGGCACCTTCACCTACGAGGTCGAGGACGAAGAGACCCTCGCCATCTCCGAAGAGACCGCTACGGTCGCCGATTACAATGACGCGCTTGCGACGCTTGAGGAAATGGGCGACGAGCCCGACCCCGCCGACTACGGCGTGTGGGTTCCCGGCGTTCCCGTTCTCGTCGGCAGCGCTCTGGAAGCGGCGAACGCCGCGGACTGGCTTCAGGGTTTGATCCTGGACGGCATTGTCGCCGGTGTCGGCGCGGTGCTCGGCTTCGTGCCGCAGATGCTCGTCCTGTTCCTCATGCTCGCGTTCCTTGAAGCGTGCGGCTATATGGCTCGTATCGCATTCGTGCTCGACCGTATTTTCCGTAAGTTCGGTCTGTCCGGCAAGTCCTTCATCCCGATGCTCATCGGCACGGGCTGCGGCATCCCGGGCGTTATGGCTTCGCGTACCATTGAAAATGAGCGCGACCGCCGTATGACCATCATGACCACCACGTTCATCCCCTGCGGCGCAAAAGTCCCGTTCATCGCCATGATCGCGGGCGCGCTCTTCGGCGGCAGCGCGTGGGTGTCCACCTCCGCATACTTCATCGGTATGGCGGCGATCGTCATCTCCGGCATCATGCTGAAAAAGACCAAGATGTTCTCCGGCGATCCCGCGCCGTTCGTCATGGAGCTGCCGGCTTACCACTGGCCGACGCTCGGCAACGTCCTGCGCAGTATGTGGGAGCGCGGCTGGTCCTTCATCAAGAAGGCAGGCACGATCATTTTGCTCTCCACCATCTTTGTCTGGTTCACCACCTACTTCGGCTGGACTGAGGACGGCTTCCGTATGCTCTCCGAGGAAGAGATCAACTACTCCATCCTCGCCAAGATCGGCGGCGCGATCGCCTGGATCTTCGCTCCGCTCGGCTGGGGCAACTGGCAGGCAGTCGTTGCTTCCATCACCGGCCTCGTTGCCAAGGAGAACATTGTCGGCACGCTCGGCATCCTCTATGGCGGCGGCGACGGCACGGTCTATCAGAACCTTGCCAGTGCCTTTAACGGCATTACCGGCTACTCCTTCCTGGTCTTTAACCTCCTCTGCGCGCCCTGCTTCGCGGCCATCGGCGCGATCAAGCGTGAGATGAACAGCCAGAAGTGGACGTGGTTCGCCATCGGCTATCAGTGCGGCTTTGCCTATGCCGTTGCCCTTATGGTCAACCAGTTCGGCGCGCTGTTCATCGGTAACGCCAATGTTCTCGGCGTGGTCGCTGCGCTCATCCTGTTCGCCTGCATCGTGTATATGCTCTGCAAGCCGTACAAGGAAGCAAGCAAGCTCACGACAAAGGTCAAGGTCTGATACAGACATACAATCCTTTCTCACATATTGCTTTTTCGCAAAGGGGTGTTATTTATGCTCGGTTGGATCGAGTCAAACTTGGGAACTCTCATCATTTCAATAGTTCTTCTCGCGATCATTACCTCCATTGTAATCCATCTCATCCGACAGAAAAAACAGGGCAAGCACACCTGTGGCGGCAACTGTTCTGCCTGCTCCATGAACTGCGGCTGCCACCGCGAAAAGTTGTGATATGACCAAACACGTCACCGCGACCGAACCCCGGTCGCGGCGATGTGTTTTTCTGCGCACAAATACTATTAGCACTCTCGCTGCGAGAGTGCTAAAATTAACAGTTGGTTCATAAAAAAGACACACAATATCCGATTTTCGGGCTTATGATGCAGACATAAGAAATGAGGAACGGAAAGCAAGATGGTCATGATGTTCCACACGAAAAGCGCCCGCCGGGGCGCATGAAAACTTCTTAAATTCATAGACTATAGCTGATTTGGAGGCATTATTATGTTTGAACTTGTACGCAGAAACAATAATCATCCCGTGAATACCTATAACCCCTTCCGCGATATGGAGGACTTGGAGCGCAGCTTCTTCGGCTCGCCGATGGACTTCTTCTCCAGCCGCGAGCTGGCGGAGTTCAAGACTGACGTCACCGACGAAGGCGACCATTACCTGCTGGAGGCAGACCTGCCGGGCTTTGATAAGAAGGACATCCACATGGACATCAAGGGCAACACCCTCACCATCCGTGCGGAGCGTCACTCCAAGATCGAGGACAAGGACAAGAAGGACAAGGTCGTGCGCGTGGAGCGCTCCTACGGCTCGTACAGCCGCCAGTTCGATATGACCGGCATCGACACCGCCGGTGTCAAGGCAAAGTACGAGAGCGGCGTTCTGAAGCTGACCCTGCCGAAGAAGGTCAAGGTCGAGCCCGAGACCAAGAAGCTCGAAATTGAGTAACACACCGAAAACCGGGGCGTCACAAATGTGACGCCCCGGTTTTTATTGTAATTTTGCCGCGTTTGTGGTAAGCTGGCAGCAGAATCAGGAAGGGGCGATGTGCCTTGAGACGGACGAAATTTTTCTGCTGGCTGCTGGCGCTGGCAATTGTGGTGCTTGCCGCGGGGGCGGTCTGTGCGGCGGAGGTCGCGCTGCCGCTGCGGCTGGACGCGAATACCTCGCAGAACGGCACGGGCT
>ERZ1034917.1639-NODE-1639-length-12913-cov-5.538653_pt1 | contig 12913 bp, 3 predicted proteins | sample MGYA00520605_ERZ1034917 | MGnify/ENA primary metagenome ERZ1034917 (study PRJEB33766, sample SAMN09781784) | gut metagenome | biome: gut microbiome | host: Homo sapiens | place: Madagascar | study: EMG produced TPA metagenomics assembly of the PRJNA485056 data... | reverse complement strand
CATCAGCTGCCCGATTTGGGTTCGGGCAGCTAACAAACAAGCAACCCGAGCCCTAGATAATCAGGCTCATAATTCGAATGGTATGCATGTTTGCGCTGGTCAACGTATCTCCTTTATCGACGGCACCCTTCGATGCCCGTGCTTGGCGCGCCCTTTCGGCTTGCCAGCGGCATCTATAATCGTCCTCTTCGCCCAAGAGTCAATGCCTGGGTTAATTTCGTCACATTCCCTTCACGTTTGGGAGTGCGAGAAGGGACACACGTCGGCGCTTATCATGCAGGGCCCTATCGAACTTTGGGAATGGAGGGCGGGGTGTGTCGTTAAGGTTCCTGTCAAACGATGGCGATAATCGAACGACCCCAATCGTATAGGCACCTAGCGAAATGCGGAGAAAATCAAGCGGTGTCAGCCGTATAGGACCCTATCAGTTTTCGAATGCGGAGATTTCGTCCAAGAAGGCGTCCCCGTAGCGCTCGAGCTTGGTCTGTCCCACCCCGTTCACGGCGAGGAACTCGTCGTCGGTTCGCGGCATGCGATTGCACATGTCGCGCAGCGTGGCGTCGGAAAACACCATGTAGGGGGCGATTTCCTGCTCGCTCGCGAGCCGTTTGCGCAGCGCACGCAGGCGTTCGAACAACTCGCCCGACCCCTCACCTGCCGCCTGGCCGCGTGCACCCGTGCCGCTCGACCCGAACGCGTGCGCGCCGTCGCTCGCAATGCCCCGCCGCTCGCCCTTTCGCGGCGCCCTCTTCATAAAGAGGGCGAACTCTGGAGTTGCGGCCGCAAGGTAGTTCGGCCCAGCACCCACCTTCGGGAACCTTCCCTCCGAGATGTCGAGATAGCGTCCCGCCACCAAAAGCTCAATCACGTCCTTCAGATGCGTCGCCGATGCCTGCGAAAGCGAGCCGTAGACGGCGGTGCCGTCAAGCCTGAAAGACGTTATCTTCTCGTTTTTCGCCCCGCGCAGCACGTCGGCGACCATTCCCTTGCCCCATTCGCCGCGAAGCTCGTGCACGCAGCGCATGACCGCGCGCGCTTCGCTCGTCACGTCGACGCGCTCGAAGGCGTCTTTGCAATTTCCGCAGTTTCCGCAGTTCGCGGGGCCGTCGCCCTGCGACATGTTCTCCCCGAAGTAATGCAAAAGATATTCGCGCAGGCAGCCGCAGGTCAGGCAATACCCTTCCATCGCGGCGAGCATGCGCCGGCGCGTCTGGCGCACGGCCTCGGCCTCCTCGGGCGAAAGCTCCTCGTTGCCCGTTTCCTGTTCGATGAAGAAACGGCAGGTGGAAAGGTCCTTCTCGCTCCAGAAGAGAAGGCATTCCGAAGGCAGGCCGTCGCGCCCCGCGCGGCCTGCCTCCTGATAGTAGGCCTCAATCGAGGCGGGCATGTTGTGGTGGATCACGTAGCGGACGTTCGACTTGTCGATGCCCATGCCGAACGCGTTCGTCGCCACCATGACGGGCGTGTCGTCGCAGATGAACGCCTGCTGGTTGGCGGCACGCTCGGCGGCGGGAAGCCCCGCATGGTAGCGCGTGGCGCGCACGCCCGCGGCGACGAGTGCGTCGCAGACCGCTTCCGTGTCCTTGCGCGTAGAACAGTACACGATTCCCGAATCGCTTTCGTGCTCGAGGGCGTAGGACGCGATGCGGGCGATCTTGCGCTTGGGCTCGAGGCGCTCGACAGCGAAGAGCAGGTTCGGGCGGTCGAACCCGGTGACGATGCGATAAGGGTCGCGAAGCCCAAGCAGACGCACGATATCGTCCCGCACGCGCTCGGTAGCGGTCGCAGTGAGCGCGGCGACGGCGGGGCGGGCGGGCAGGTTGTCGATGAAGTCGCCGATCATCAGGTACGACGGGCGGAAATCCTGTCCCCATTGCGATACGCAATGCGCCTCGTCGACGGCAACGAGCGGAATAGGCGCCTCGCGCGCGAATGAGAGAAATCGCTCGTCAGTTAATCGTTCGGGAGCTACATAGATAAGGTCGAACTCCCCTGCCTGAGCGCGTTCGATCACGCGACCCTGCGCCGTAGGCGAGAGCGTCGAGTTCAAATATGCCGCATGAATGCCCGCTTGCACGAGCGCGCGCACCTGATCGCCCATAAGCGACACGAGTGGCGACACGACGATGGTCACGCCAGAGGTGACGAGGGCGGGAATCTGGTAGCATACCGACTTCCCGGCGCCGGTCGGCATGACGGCAAGCGCATCGCGGCCCGAAAGAAGCGCGCCGATGACGCCTTCCTGACCAGGGCGAAACGCACCGTAGCCGAAATGCCTCCGCAGCGCGGCGAGCGCCTTATCGGGAACGCCGCCCGCCCGCGCGCTTTCGAGTTCGCCCGATGCCGTCATCATGCGTCCTCGCTGCGCGTCACTTCAAAGCGCGCGCCGTCGTACGTGTTGCCTTTCGGGTTGTCAACCCAGGTCAGGTAATCACCGGTCGGCACGATACGATAGCGATAGCTCACCGCATCGCCGTCGCCGTAAAACGTGACGCGAAACTCCACATTGCCAAACGACCGATGCGCCGCCGCATCGGCCGTCTCGTCGGCGCCTTGCTCGACGGGCACGGCGAAATAGACGTATCCCCCGCCCGCAATCTCGCTCAGCTGATAGCTGACGGTATCTTCCCAAACGCCGCTCGATTTCCCCACGCGAACGCCGTCGGTTAGAGGCTCGATTGATATCGAATCGCAAGCGCTCGCCTCGCTCATACCAACGTTGAGGCAGATCACGCGCCCCGATACATCTCCCTGGCGGTAGATCCCGCCGAGGCTCACCACGCCGGACACGATGTTTCGCGTATCGCCCGTGCCCACGGCGTTCTTGAAAAGCTGCAGGTCGCAGTCGGAAAGCGTTGGCGCCTTGCACGAGGCGAGCGGAAGCGCACAGCATGCGAGGCACACCGCGATCGCAAGGAGAACAACCCGCTTCACTACTCCGCCTTTCTGTGGACGCATTCCGACAAGCGTACCCCTCGAATGGGGCACGTGCGCATGATAGCAGGAATATCCCCATTCAAACTCAATTTGTTGACGCGACGTCACACCCACCACGGCAACGGGGCCTCGCGCGTGCCCCTCTGCCAGTCTATGGGCGTCGTCTACTTTCTGCGGCGGCGAATGCTGCGGATTACAAGGGCTGCAGCGATGATTGCGGCGCATCCGCCGAGAGCAAGGGCGAGGACGACCGAGGCATGGCTGGGCGAGGTTTCCTCTTCAACCGTCAAGGTCATTGCAGGCTGCACTGCATCAGCAGACGCATCCGCGGAATCGGGTGAGGTTGCCGCATCGGCGGGCGCTGCCCCCTCGGCATTCGAGTCGCTGCCTGCTCCGATAGGTCCGCTTGAAGAACCTGAACCCCGCGATGAGTCGGACTGCAAATCCCGACCAGGGGTATTGGGGGAAACCGGCTGATCGGGGTTGTCCTCGCCACCCGGGTTGTCGGGCGCTGCGGGGTTGTCAGGGTCCGCCGGCTCCGACGGGTCGGAAGGATTATCCGGATCCGTCGGCCCCGTGGGGTTGTCGGGATCTACTGGTCCAGCGGGATCGTCTGGCGTGGGAGGATTATCGGGCTTGCTGGGATCGCTTGGGTCGTCGGGCTTATCGGGGTTGTCGGGGCCGACGGGGTCGATTGGGTCCCTCTCCTTCACGGTCAGCGTACCAGGGTTGACGGTCGTTTCGAAGTTCGGGCTGGACACGTTCGCGCCGATCTCATACGTACCCGCAGGGGATGACTTATCCGCCTCGCACGAATAGGCAACGGATACGCCCGTCGTCGGTGCAGGGCTTACGAGCGTGGATGTGAACGCGGGGTTCTCCTCCCCCGCAAAACGCTCGGCGTCGTGGACGACTACAAGCAAAGGGGCTGGGGAAACGGTAACGGTAAGCTCGACATCTTTCGCCGCCTCGTAATTGCGGGACGCTGCGGCATGCGCCACCACGCGCGCGGTGCCTGCCGATGTGATAGCGGCATAGCTACCCTGAATCGCAATCGGGCTCGGCGCGCCGTCTTCGTCAGCGACGACCTCGAAGGTGATGGGTGTCATTGCAGTGTTCTCGAACACGATTCCCGTACTTCCGTAGGTTGCCGAGTATTCCGTCTTTCCTTCGATTTTCTGCGAAGCGCGCGAAATCGTATAGTTCTCCGACTTCGAGCCGCTCAGGTTCGGGTTCGTCGTGGACGCCGTCGCCGTGTAGCTGCCAGCATCGATAGGAGCCCTGTTGCTCGGCCCATATTTCGTGCCATTCGCACCGCGATAGGTTATCGCGTAGTCGGAATCCGAAAGACCCGGGGCATTCACGCTCACCCCATGCGCCTCCCCGTCGTATTCCGCATTTTCGGCAATAATCTCAAAGTCGACGAATTTTCTCGAGATCGAGAATTTCGCTGTCGCAAAGCCGACGTAATCGTCTTTGTTAAGCGTCGCCTTCACGCGATAGGTGCCCGCATCGATGGGCGGCGTGCTGCTGGAATAATGCGTCTCCCCCATCCCCATATATGTATAGGAAACGGAGCTTTCGAGGTCGGTGGGGACACCCGCTAGCGAGGGGCCTTGCGGTTTCCCGCTATATACGAAGGAATCGCCCGCGAAGGCAAGCTCAACCTTCTTCGGTTTCACGACAATCGTGAAGTGAGCCTTTGCGGTTTGCTGCTGAACGTTTGAGCTGTCAGTGCACACGATGTCGAAGTCGTAAACGCCCGCGGCTTCCGCCGTGCCCGAAAGGAGCAAATCGCCCGTTCTTCCAATGGCAATAATCCCTTCGGGAAGCTTGCTTCCCTCGGCAAGTGCATACGTGTAAGGAGCCGTTCCACCTGTTGCGGATGGGATCGTCGCACGGTATTTATCATGCGCAGTTGCCACGGGAAGGGCAGCCGAATTGAATACGAGCACCTCGGGCTTCGCTTGGGAAACAGTGGCGCGATCAGAGAAAACCGTCGTCGTAGTACCCAGATACGACTGCGTGACGCGGCAATAATATGTGTCAGCATCAGCATAGCTTACGGTGAGCGTTTCTTCCGTCGCGCCTTCGACGGCTTCGGCCGGCTTGTCTCCCTCAACGCGGAACCACTGATAGCTAAGCTCGTGGCTTGCTGCGGCTCCGCTCGATGCCGCCTCGTGATCGCGCACGCTTTGCGCCGCATCGGCCGAAATTGACAGGGTTGCGCTTTCCCCTTCGTGCACGGAAGCGTTTTGCGGCTGCGCGTTAATCGCAGGCGCATCCGCCTGAACAAACGCGAAGTTCAAGCCAAGCGATGCGTTGACGTTCTTCAAAATGAGCTGATAGGGCCCACCGCCGTAGTCGGAGATATCCAGGTTGGCCGCAGCATCAGCCGCCCCCGCGCTCGCAGTGCTCACGCGGTCAAGATAGCAGTTCTCACTCGGCGTCGCCGTAAACGATGCGCTTCCACCAGGCATAACATCAACTGACGCAGGGTCGACGGTGCCACCTTCCGCCTCCGCCGTCACCGTATACTTCGGAACCTCCCTAAAGCGCGGCACCACCTTCGCATCCGCCTCGGGGTAGAACGTCCAGGTGGCATCGGTGCTAAGCGGCTGCGCGTCCTTTGATTCCCTATCGGCGTAGTCGTACCACCCGACAAATTCATACCCGTCGTAAGGCTCGGCTGAAAGCGTGACCGCGCTTCCCGGTTCCACCTCGTTCACAAGGGCATACCCGCCTTCGGCGTAGTTGGTCGACCCCGCAACGCAACCGCCCTCACGCGGGTCGATGGCAACGACTTCGATCGTTTCCTTCACGTAATACGCCGTGAAAGTCCTGTTGGCGTACGCGGGTCGTGCCATGACGGGGCTGAACCCGACGGGCGCCCCTGTCTCGTCGATCCAGCACTTGAACTTCCAACCCGGGTAGGGAATCGTGATCATCACCGACGCCGAGTTGTACGAAGTGCCGGTTCCCGGGATGACCATGCTGAAGCCCGCGCCCTCGGGATAGGTGGCAACCTGAGCGTCAAAGCCGGTCTCGTAGAAAATGGCCGTCAGGCGCGTGTTCTCGCGCGCGAGGCCAACATGGATGGCGCTGTAGCTCACGATGGCGCCCGCGTCGTCAATCCAATGCGAGAAGTGCATCCCCGGAAAGGGAACGGCCATCGCCACGAACGGGTCTCCTGCGTCGACCTCCGCCGAGGTGCCGACCCCGAAGCTGCCGGTCATAAACGCAAGGCCCCTGAATATCGAGCTCTGCGTCACCGATACTTCGACGGGCTTATCCGCCGCGAACTGCGCGTAGTACACTACGTCGGCGTTCGCTTCGAATTCCCAGATGGGGCTGCTGTTCGCGATTACGTCGCCAGCCTCATCGAGGCTCCAGCCGACGAAGCGGTATCCCTCGCCAGCGACAGCCTGCAACGTCACTTTATCGCCCGAAGAATACGCGCCCGTACCGCGCACCTTGCATCCGCGCGAGCCCATCTTGCCGGCGACGACCGCTTTCGCCGCAACCGACACCTCGTAGGGATCGGCGAAGCATGCGCGAAGGCAGAGCTCGCCATTGTCGATGTCGGAAAGCAAACCCTCGTCGAGCGTGAGCCAGCAATGTGCGTCCTTGCTGAGAAGCGTCGCCGCATCATCGCTGCCAAGGCCGCTCGCGGTGGCGCCTGCCGCCTGGCTGCCTTCGTCAGGTTTCTCATCTTCGGGCGCCACCACATACCAACCCGTAAAGCGCTTGCCGCTCGTCGGCTGGGCATTCAACTCGACCGTGTCGCCGAAGCAATACGTCCCCTCGCCCTTGAGCGCGCCCGCGCCTTCGGGGCTTGCGCTCAGGCTCACCCGATAGCTATCGCGCGTGAAGAAGGCCACATAGGCGGCGTTGTCCGAAACGGCAACCGTGACCTCGGGCAGCGCGCTTATCACGTTGCCCTGCGCGTCCTTCCAACAATCAAAGGTGTAACCTGGCTTGGCGACGGCGGTAAGCGTCGTGCGGTCGTCCTTCCCGAAGGCGCCAAAGCCGCTTGTGTAGCCCGCGTCCGCGGGGGACGCGATGGCGCTCACGACGTAGGAGCCCGTGCCGAAAACGGCCGTCAAGGTGACATCGCCGCGCACGGTGAAACTATAGGTGGCGCTCGTGCTCACGCAGATGCCCTCGGAATACCATCCGATGAAGGAGGCACCCGTATTCGGGGTTGCCGTGACCATGGCCGTTTGACCTGCGGCGTAGGTGCCGGTGCCTTCCACCGTGCCGAAACCCTCGGCGACGTTGGCGGCCACCGTGAACTGTCTTGACTCGAAGACCGCGCGAAGCGTCGCGTTCTCCCAGGGAACGAAATGGTATTCGGCGTCGGTGCTCAGCGTAGCTCCCTTATCGTCAACCCAGCGCTTGAACACGTAGCCTTCGCGCGCATGGGCGGTAAGCGTCGCCGTGCGCCCCGCGCCGATATCCCCTGCGCCTTCGACCCAACCGGCGTCCGCGTTCTCAACGAGAGCGCCCTCCTCGTCGGCCGTGACTGCCGTCGCCGCAACCGTGAAGGCTTGCTCCTTGAAGTGCGCCACGTGGATGTGGCTGCGCTCTTCCCTGCAGGTGAACTCGGGCTCCATCGATTCGAGCTCGCCCGATGCGGTGTACCAGCCGACGAAGGCGTACCCCGGCGCTGCCGTGGCCTTCAGGGCGACGTCGGATCCACGGTCGGCGAACAGCCGGCTCGCCGTGACCATGCCGCCCTCCGAGGGGCTCGCCACCGGCAGGCACACGACGTCGAGGGGCTTGAACGCGGCGACGATCGCGCACTTTCCCGAAATGGCGGACGCCTGCGCCACCAGGGTGCACTCCCTCTCAGTGCTCATGAGTATCCCGTTTTCGTACCAGCCCCAGAACAGGAAGCCCGGGTTCGGCTCGGCTGCAAGATACAGCGTCTCGTCAAGCGCGTACTTGTCGGTGTCGGGCTTCACTTCCTCGCCGTTGCAGGTGACCTTGCCGCCCCAATACGCGTCGGCAGTGATGATGACGTCGGGCCCCTTCTTGAACACAGCGGTGTACGTCTCGTTCTTCGTCGCGCATACACGCAGCTCAGCTTCGGGATAGTGCTTGCCAGAGGAATCTTCCCAGTAGGCGAACCAGTACTTGTCGTTAGGCGTTGCCTTGATGGTGACGTGACGGCCATAGGGCACCTCGATCGAGCTCATGCCAGGGCTCCCCACGATCTCGACTTCGCCATGGGGGTTTATGCCGGGGAGAAAGCCACCGATTTCGACACCGATCTCACATTTCTTCACGACGTAGACGGCCCGCACAAGGGTGTCGCCGTCGGGGATGAGCTCGAGATGCGATTCGTCAGTGCCCATGAGCACGTCGGTCTCGCCGCGATACCAGCCCTTGAAGGTGTACTTCTCGCGCACATCCGCAGAAAGGCTTGCGGAGAGCACGGTCGACTTGCCCACGACGCACACGCCGTCGCCTGTGACGGTGCACTTCCCCGCGAGCTCGACTTGAGGCTCAACCTTCACGGTGACCTGGCATTTACGATTAAATTTAGCCGTTAGGTGCCTGTCAGTTTCGGCAACGAACGTGTAGGTTGGGCTCTTCGAAACCTCGGCGACGCCCTCAAACCAGCCGACGAAATCGTACCCTTCCCCGGCGGTTGCGATGACGGTCGTCTCCGCGCCGTGCCTGACAACTTGCCTGTCGGGCGAGGCGTTGCAGCCGGTCACGATGTCGGCCGCCGCGCCCTCGACCTCAATGGAGGTGGTGATGGTCTCTTCCTTCTCGAACACGGCGGTCAGCTTCACGATGTCGGGCGTAACATCGGTGATGGCCATCTGCATATGCGGCAGAGTCGAGCGCTCGATGCCGTCTTCTTTCCAGCAGACGAAGCGATACCCCGGGTTAGCGATAGCATCGAGCTCGGCGACGGTGCCCTCGAAGTGCACGCCGCCCCCTTTCACGATGCCGCCCGCCTCAGGCTGCGCGGTGGCGATGATTTCGGCCGTATGGTCGCCCTTGGGCTTATCGGGGTCACGGTCGTGCTTGTGGTGCTCGAATATCTCCTCTATCTCTTTGAGGGCTTTCCCACCGACTTTCACGAGGTCCTCGATGGTTTCGGCTTCCCCGACTTCGATGATAGCCGGGATGGCGATCGGGTTGACGAACTCGCCGAAACCGCCAGCCGTCGAGGCCACGATGGCCACGCCGAGCGCCGCGATGAGGGCGGCTTGCAGCGCGATAAACGCCTCATGTCCATCCGAGGTCTCGCGGAAGTGGGCTGTGAGCTGGGTGTCTCCTTCAAGCGTAAACGTGTAGGAGCCATTCTCCGCAACGGGAACCTTGTTGCCCGCCGCATCGGTGACGTAGTCGAGCACGTAATAGGGGGCGGGAATCGCGACGACGGTGACGTGCGATCCTATGCCGTAGAGCCCCGTGGTGACGAAGGAACCCTGCGGGCTTCCGTCCTCGGTGGTGCCGTCGACGGAGAGCACGACGCTCGCCTGCGTGGCGCAGTACCAGGGGGTGATTTCGACCTGCGTTTGCCCATCGAAGTTAGGAACCGTATAATCGCAGGTCAAGCTGTCGCTAATCAGGGTCGTGGCGTCGCCTTCGCCCTCGTACCAGCCGCGGAACTGCGCGTTGTCGGCGGTGGCGTCGAGCGCGACGGTCTCGCCCGGGCTGCGGTAGCAGTTGGTTGTAGTGGGCGTCACGTGGGCATAGCTCTCGGAGGCGTCGGTCGACTTCGCCGGGTTTACGTGCACGGCGACATCCTTCAAGGCGAAGCGCGCCTCGATGCTCATATTCATCTCCGGCTTGAACAGGCACACGCGCCGCTCGCTCAAGCACGCACCCGTTTTCTTGTCATACCAACCCACGAACTCGATGTCGTCATCGAACATGCCGAGCCGTTCGGCGTCGAGCGCGACGAATTGACCAGCGAAGAGGAACCTCGAGCCCGAAACGTTCGGAACCTCAACGCCCTCCATAAGCGCTCTCCCGCCTAAGTCGATCGTCTGCGAGTAATCGACATGCACCGCAACTACCGGGTCGATAGGCTTGCCGGGGTCGGGGTCAGGCTGCTCCTTTTCCCTGAGGATAGCAACGGGATCGCCCTTTCCCTCCACGGTATACGAAACGGTCGCGGAGTTCTCGCTCCCGACGATCAAGTAAGCGCCATCCGAATAGGCCCAATGATCGATTGACCATTTCGAGGAATCGTAGTTGCACGTGATCGTCACCACCTTGCCGGGATAGGTGGCGAACGTCTCTCCGTAATTGCAGTTGTCGGCAACGATAGAGAACGTCACGTTTTCGACTTCGCTCCCATTCGCGAGATTGAGCCGCGCCTTCGGGGAAACCACGATCTCGTCGGCGAACACGGCAGTGAGCACGATGGAGCGCTCGACGGAAAACTCGTACGTTTCCTTCTCGGAAAGAACGTTGCCCTTCTCATCGGCCCAATAAGCGAAGAGCCTGCCGTCGAGCGTCGTTTCGGCGCTCACCGTGCACGTATTGCCCGAAGCAAACTGGCCGCCGCCCGTCGCCGCTTCCCCCAGCTGGGCAGTCGGACTCTTCACGTACACGGAAAACGCCGTGTTTCCCTCTTCTTTCAAAAGGCCCGATGAATAGGCACTACGAAGATGGTCGCCGTCGTTGTAGGTTACGCGCACGGGAGCGCCGTTGTCGGAAGTCTGGAAGGTCGACCCGTTATCGGGGCTGAAGGAGAAGAATCGGCTGAACGCATAATTGCTCGCGAGGTCGGCGTAGTCGAAAGTGTGCTGCGTACCATCATAGTTGAACTTCACTTGCATGCCGCTAAGGGAAACAGCGTCCCCTTTTTGGTACACAAGCTTGTTTGGATCGCTTACGACGCTGACAGACAGATAGTTCGAAGCATCGTAGGGCAAGTCGTAATTGCATGCTTCCCAATCACGTTTGACTTCGCTATTTTGATACAAATCGAGCGAACGTGCGGGAACGAGAACTTTTATAAAGCCATTCGGGAACGTCTGGGAATTGACAAGCACCGCATGGTCGCACTGGAAGTACACGAAGCTGAGCTTGGTTTCGGCGAACGCGCATTTCGGAAGCATGGTGATCTTGGAGTCACGCGGCAAAACAAGCCCGCCGCTCATGTCAGCTTCTTCGAAGCAGTGTTCCCCCAAACTCGAAACGGTTGTGTTGGTTTCAAGCCCCGAAAGACGAAGACTCTTGCAGCCCAAGAACGCATAGGCGCCAATGGAGGCGATTCGGGTATTTGTCGCAAGTCCCGTCTGGCTCAGCTTCTCGCACCTCATGAAAGCGTATTCACCGACAGACGAAACATGCGTATTCGTCCCAAAACCGGTGTCGACGAGGCTATGACAATGCGCGAAAGCGGAGTCCCCGACAGATTCAACCGAGCGATTTCCGGCAAGACCGGTGTCGGCGAGGTCGTGGCACTCCTGATATGCGCCGACGGGGATACTCTTCAATCCCTCCACATGGTCCAAGCCCGTCGAGATAAGACCGCTTCCGTAAAAGCAATTGGAACCAATTGACTCAATGGTTGCAGTCTCTTCGATAGTAAGGCTAGTCAGCTTCTCGCAATAAGAAAATGCGTCCCTGCCGATAGATTCGATATGCATACCCGACAAGCTTATCGACGAAAAGTTCTCGCAATCGAAGAAAGCATACTCGCCAATAGATTTGAGGGCCTTACCCTCAAACCGCACAGATTGAAGATAGGTAGAGCTATAGCACAACCTCTCGGGAATCGAAGTCGCTTGAGAATCGACGATAAGGTTCTTGACTTCCCATGGGTTAACAGAATGCGATTTGGAATCCGACTCGTCGATCGACTCCTTGAGATTGCCCGATTCGTCGCATTCGTACACGGAGCCGTCTGGCATAAGCTTGCCGTATTCGCATATGGGGCGAGCTTGCGCGGCACCGGCCGATACGCCCTGGGCTGTTGAGCCATCGGATGCGTCCGCATCACCGGAGCCGCCAGGCTGAGCCTCGCTGGCGTCCGTTTCTCCACCTGCGGAATCAGAATCGGAATCGCCCTCGAACGCGGAGTAGGCGCCTGCAGCCGAATCGCCTTCACCACCAGCGGTATCAGCTTCGAAGGGGTCGGCGTCACCCCCAGTCGAGGCATCAGCATTCATGCCCTCGTGGGACGCAGCGTAATCCTCCGCAGCATACGACGCATCGCGGGCGATGGGGATGAACGATACGACGAGCGCAAGGGACAAAAACACGCGCAGGGCGATGTCGGAGACGGGGGCCTTCTTCATGAGCTTTCCTCCCTACCGCGAATTTGCAGCGTTAGGCGCAGGCGAACATTTTGCCGATAGTATACAGGATGCTTAAGAAGAAGCCCAGCATGTAGGGCATGGGGACAAAGGCGTTGGCTCCGCTCGCTCCGAACGCCCCGCTTCTCGCTGGAACGAAAAAAAGCTGCGATGGAAAGGTCGTTTCCATCGCAGCTGGAGGGAGAGAACGTGCAAGCTTTAGGCTTCGGGCTCCTCGTTCTTCTTGATGTGCATCGGCTTCATGATGTAGCGATACGCAAGCGCTGCCACAGCGCCGCCGACCAGGGGCCCGATGACGTACACGCAGATGGTGTCCATGATGTTGTTGCCGAAGCAGATGGAGCCCCAACCCACGCATGCAGCCCACAGGCGCGGCATGATGTCGCGAGCAGGATTCAGGCCGGCGTCGGTCAGCGGGCCGATGACGTTGATGAGCACGGTGATGGTGAGGCCGATGAACAGCGGGGCGATAAGCGCGCTCGGCTTGCCCTTGTTCTCGTCGGAGGTCAGGCTCAAGATCACAAGACAGAGGATGAATACGCCGAAACCCTCGGCGAAGGCGCCGACCATCATGGGCACGGTGCCGTTTGCGGTGTTCGGGAACACTTCGCACCAGATGGTGGCCGCGCTGCCGATGGAGTTCGTGGACATGGTGAGACCGTTGTTGGAAAGGTTTTTGG
>ERZ1034917.1638-NODE-1638-length-12925-cov-9.856488_pt1 | contig 12925 bp, 9 predicted proteins | sample MGYA00520605_ERZ1034917 | MGnify/ENA primary metagenome ERZ1034917 (study PRJEB33766, sample SAMN09781784) | gut metagenome | biome: gut microbiome | host: Homo sapiens | place: Madagascar | study: EMG produced TPA metagenomics assembly of the PRJNA485056 data... | reverse complement strand
AGCAAAGATTTGGCCGCATTTTCGATAGATAATGCGGCCGTTCTTGTGGTGGAAGTTAAGAGACTTCAATTAAATATGCTTGCCGCGGAGGAGCACCTTGCAGATGAACGGGGTCTGGTGGCAGTACGGGATGAAGGCTAGGGACGGGACTGGTTTCGTGACGATTAGGTTGGCTAGTTTGCCGACGGTCACAGAGCCGAGTTCCTCAGCGACACCCATCGCATAGGCGGAGTTGAGGGTGCATGCGTTGAATGCCTGAGCCGGGGTGAGGCGCATTCTGATGCAGCCTAAGGCCATCACGAAACGCATGTCGCCGGAAGGTGAGGATCCTGGGTTGTAGTCCGAGGCTAGTGCCAGGCCGAGACCCGCACTGACATATTCCTTGGCCCTGCCGTAGGGGATGCCGAGGAAGAATGAGGAGCCGGGGAGCATCGTCGGCATCGTGCGGGAGTCTCTAAGTGCTTCAATCTCAGCGTCGGTCGTGCGCTCAAGGTGATCGACCGAAAGAGCGTTATGCTTCACGGCCACCTGCACGCCGCCGGAGCAGGCAAGCTCGTTGGCGTGGATTTTCGGTATCAGACCGTAAGCCTCTCCGGCAGAAAGAATTCGATCCGTTTCAGCGACCGTGAAGAATCCCTCGTCGCAGAACACATCAACATATTCAGCAAGCCCTTCGGCGGCGACGGCAGGAATCATCTCCTCGCAGACGAGGTTGACATATTCATTCTGCCGGCCTTTGAAGGCTCTGCCGACGGCGTGCGCCCCGAGGAAGGTCGCCTTGATGGTGGCGGGGGAGTCCTTTTTGACGCGGCGGATCACCCGCAGCATCTTCAGCTCGTCCTCAAGGGTCAGGCCGTAGCCGCTCTTGATCTCGATGGCGCCGGTTCCTTTGGCGATCATCTCCCGCACGCGCGCCATTGTCTGTGAATATAATTCCTCTTCGCTCGTGCGGTGGAGCAGATCGGCGGAGTTGAGGATCCCGCCTCCGCGGGCGGCTATCTCCTCGTAGCTCAGGCCGTTGATCTTGTCGATGAACTCCTGCTCACGGGTTCCGGCGTAGCAGATGTGGGTGTGGGAGTCGCAGAAGGCCGGCATCACCATACCGCCCTCTGCGTCAATTACTTCATCTTGTGGGCCGGGCACCGGGCACTCGGACATATTCCCGAAACCAGAGATTCGTTCGCCCTCGATCGTGAGGTAAGCGTCCCGCAAGGAGCCGACCTCGTCCATCTCGGCGCCTTGCTTGCGCAGAACGCCTTCAGGAACGATTCCGACCAGTTCGCAGATGTGGGTGATTATGGTCATCTTATGAACTCGATAGATTTCTGGATGAGCGGGTGCATATAGACATCATCGCTGATGAACGGCACGACCTTGCGGTAGTCACTGAATATGCCTTCGATGGCCTCCGAGGACTTGTTGCCGGCGATCTGGTGCCTGAAGTCGAGCGCCTGTGCGGCGTTGAACAGTTCTATGGCAAGCACTTCCTCGCAGTTGTCGATGACGCGCACAAGTTTCGTCGCGGCGTTGGAACCCATGCTGACGTGATCCTCCTGACCCTGTGAGGATGGGATGGAGTCCACTGACGCCGGCCAGCAGAGTCCCTTGTTCTGGCTCACGATCGAGGCCGCCGTGTACTGCGGAATCATGAAGCCGCTGTTGAGTCCCGGCGTGGCGACAAGGAATTTCGGCAGACCTCGCTGGCCGGAGATCAGACGGTATATTCGTCTTTCAGAGATGTTTGCGAGTTCGGACATGGCGATCGCCAGGGCGTCCATCGGGATGGCGATAGGCTCTCCGTGGAAGTTGCCGGCGGAGATGATCATGTCCTCGTCAGGGAAGACGTTCGGATTGTCCGTCGCGCTGTTGATCTCGTTCTCGATCACCGACTCGACGTAGCGGATGCTGTCCTTGACCGCGCCGTGTACCTGAGGGATGCAGCGGAATGAATATGGATCCTGAACATGTTCCTTGTGGTTCCTGATCAGTTCGCTGCCATCCAGCAGGGTCATGAATCTGGCCGCGGTGTCGATCTGTCCCTTGTGCGGACGAAGCTGGTGGGTCAGAGGCAGGAACGGTTCGACGCGGCCGTCATATGCCTCAAGGGACATCGCGCCGATCCTGTCGGCCCATTCGGAAAGCCTGTGGCACTGGATGAGCGACCAGATGGCGTGGGCGCTCATGAACTGGGTTCCGTTCAGAAGAGCGAGACCCTCCTTGGACTGAAGGCTGATAGGTTCCCAGCCCATCTCGTCCCAGACCTCCTTGCTTGGTCTGACCTTACCCTTGTAGAGAACCTCTCCGAGACCGATCAGTGGCAGGCTGAGGTGGGCGAGGGGAGCGAGGTCGCCGGAAGCACCGAGGGATCCCTGCTGGTAGACTACCGGGAGAATGTCGTTGTTGAACATGTCCAGGAGCCTCTGGACAGTGATCAGCTGCGCTCCGGAATGGCCGTAGGAAAGGGACTGGGCCTTAAGCAGGAGCATCAGCCTCACGATCTGCGGGCGTACAGTCTCGCCGGTTCCGCAGGCGTGGGACATCACCAGGTTGTGCTGGAGTTGCGAGAGCTGGTCGGCAGGGATGGTCACGTTGCACAGGGAACCGAATCCGGTGGTGACTCCATAGACCGGGCGACCGATGTCCTCCATCTTGCTGTCCAGGTACTTACGGCATTTCTCGATGGCCGCCACGGCCTCCGGGCCGAGTTCGACCCTCTCGTGGTTCTCAATTATCTCCTTAAGCCTTCCAAGGCTCAGATGTTCGTGTGAGATGATGTGTGTCATAGTTCCTCAATCGCTTTTCTGACAATGTTTTCGTCTGTGTGGTTCGCAACTGTCACCGTAAGTTCCGGTGTGCGTTCCATTTCCCTAAGGATGGCATGTTCCGCGCCTTCGTTGCGCGCCCAGCTGCGGCGGGCTATTCCGTTGTTCACGTCCCAGAACAGCATCCGGGTGATGTGCCTGTCCGAATCAGCCGATCCGTCGATCACCATGCCGAAGCCTCCGTTGATGACCTCACCCCAGCCGACTCCGCCTCCGTTGTGGATGGAAACCCAGGTGGCTCCCCGGAAACCGTCGCCGATGACGTTCTGGATGGCCATGTCGGCGGTGAACCGGGATCCGTCGTAGATGTTGGATGTCTCGCGGAACGGGGAGTCTGTGCCGGAAACGTCGTGATGGTCGCGGCCAAGCACGATCGGCGCTGAAATCTCACCCTTGCGGATGGCCTCGTTGAAGGCCAGGGCGATCTTGGTCCTGCCCTCGCAGTCGGCGTAGAGGATGCGGGCCTGCGACCCTACCACCAGATTGTTCCTGCCGGCTTCCTCTATCCAATGAATATTGTCGTTCAGCTGTCCCTGAATCTCTTCCGGAGCCGTTTCCAATTCCTTTTTAAGAATATTCACGGCTATCTCGTCGGACTTGGCGAGGTCTTCCGGCCTCTCGCTCATGCAGACCCAGCGGAACGGGCCGAAACCGTAGTCGAAGTAGAGCGGCCCCATGATGTCCTGGACGTAAGACGGATAGCGGAAGGTGCCGTCTGCCTTTAATATGTCCGCTCCCGCCCTTGAGGATTCAAGGAGGAAGGCGTTGCCGTAGTCAAAGAAGTACATGCCGCCGGCTGACAGCTTGTTGATCGCGGCGACGTGCCTTCTCAGCGACGCGCGCACCGCCTCACGGAATCTCTCCGGCTCCTCGGCCATCATCTTGACGGACTCCTCAAATGTCTGTCCGACAGGATAGTAGCCTCCGGCCCACGGATTGTGGAGCGATGTCTGGTCCGAGCCGAGATCCACAGGAATATTCTCGGCCGCGAGTCTCTCCCAGAGATCCACGACGTTGCCCACATAGGCCAGCGAGACGGTCTCCTTGTTCTCCATCGCCTTTCGGATGCGCGGGATGAGTTCGTCCAGATTCTCGTGCAGCTCATCGACCCAGCCTTGGTCGTAACGCTTGCGGGCGGCGAGCGGATTGATCTCGGCTGTGACGCTCACGACCCCGGCGATGTTTCCGGCCTTAGGCTGCGCTCCCGACATTCCGCCCAGGCCGGCTGTCACGAATAGCATTCCCTTCATATTCTCCCTCGTCCCTGCGATGCCTCTGGCTTTCAGTTGCTTGCGTGCCGCGTTCATCACCGTGATTGTCGTTCCGTGCACGATCCCCTGGGGACCGATGTACATATACGATCCGGCTGTCATCTGGCCGTACTGTGACACTCCAAGGGCGTTGAATCTCTCCCAGTCATCCTGCTTCGAATAGTTCGGGATGACCATTCCGTTGGTCACAACGACTCTCGGCGCGTCCTTGTGGCTCGGGAAGAGTCCCATCGGATGGCCGGAGTACATCGAGAGTGTCTGCTCGTCGGTCATCTCGGCCAAGTACTTCATCGTCAGCCGGTACTGCGCCCAGTTCTGGAATATGGCTCCGTTGCCTCCGTAGATGATCAGCTCGTGCGGATGCTGCGCCACCCTCGGATCCAGATTGTTCTGGATCATCGCCATGATGGCAGCGGCCTGGCGGCTCCGGCAAGGATATTCATCGATCGGTCTGGCGTACATGTCGTAGGACGGGCGGAAACGGTACATATAGATGCGGCCGTAGTCCTTCAGCTCCTGGGCGAACTCCGGCGCCAGTTCAGCGTGGAACTTGGCCGGGAAATATCTCAGCGCGTTCTTCAGCGCCAGCACTTTCTCTTCGGCTGTGAGGATGTCCTTGCGCTTAGGGGCGTGGTTTATGGTCTTGTCGTAAGGTTTCGGCTCCGGGAGCCTGTCCTGCGGGATGCCCGCAAGTATCTCTTCCTGAAACTTATCCATTGATCTTCGAGTTTACGATGTCCAGAATCTCCTTTTCTTCTTTCACGGCCTTGGCTGCGATCTCATCGGCCTCGGCGACCAGCTCGGCGGCCTTGGCCTTGTCGCCAAGGGAAGCCGCGTTGATCTTGACATTGAGTTGCGCTCCGAGCACCGCGCTTCGTGCCGCCAACGCTCCGACACCGGCATCTGAAACTGAGTTCGGATTTCCGGTCTCGGCCATCGCCCTTGTGATCTCGAAGGCCTTGAACGAGGCTTTCATCGTGCGCAGAGGCACCTGTGTGGCGTATAGAGTGGCCTTTTCGATTGCCTCAGAACGTGCAGCTTTCTCCTCATCCGTTCCCTTAGGAAGCCCGAACGCTGCCATAATCTTGTCGAACGCCGCGGTGTCCTCATCGACGAGGCTTACCAGCTCCCGCATTACGGCGTGTCCCTTCTCGGCCCAGTCGGAGAACTCCTTCCAGCGGTCATCCCAGCCTCTCTTGTGGGCTGAAAGATTTGCGACCATTGTGCCGAGGGCCGCTCCTAGGGCTCCCATATAGGCGGAGATCGATCCGCCGCCCGGGGCAGGAGACTCGGATGCCGTCTCCTCGGCGAATCCCTTGAGCGTCATTCTGATGAGCCTCTCCTTAATGGCCATCTGCTCAGGATCTTCCATAAGATATTCAATGACCTTCTCGTGCGGGTTGAACGGCTTGAGGTCGTCAAGGCTCATCGACTTGACTGCTATCTTCATTATTTCTTCGTCCGAGATTCCGAGCGAGCGCTCCTGCTTCTCAAGGTAGAACTTTCCGGCCTCCATCAGCACACGCTTCGGTACCAGTCCGACGATCTCGGCTCCGGTGACCCTGAGTCCTCTGGCGGCGGCGGCTCTGGAGACTTCCTCGTAGGCCACGTGCAGAGGTGTCGTCTTGATGTCGGTGATGTTCATCGAGACCTGAGCGATGCCATATTCATCAATGTACCAACCAATTGCCTTGCACCCCTTGAGGGTTCCCGGCTGCCAGCGGTCCTTGCCGTTCTCGTCCTTGAGGACCTTTCCGGTCAGGCTTCCGCCCTCGCGCATCTTGCGGCCCTTCTCGCGCACATCGAACGCAATCGCCATCGCGCGCCGTGTGGATGTCGTGTTGAGATTATAGTTGACGGCCACAAGGAAGTCTCTGGCTCCCACATTGATAGCCCCGCTCTTCGCCACTGTCTCGTTATATTCCTTAGGCCCGAAGTCCGGTGCCTTGGCAGGATCGGCGATCTTCTCCGGCAGGGCTTCATATTCCCCGGCCCTGCAGACCGCGAGGTTCTTCCTTTCCGGCTTGAACGCCGCCGCCTCGTAGCAGTAGCAAGGGATGCCGAGCTCGTCGTAGATCCTCTTCGCCAGCCCGCGCGCCAGTTCCGCGCACTCTTCCAAAGTCGTCTCCGCGACCGGTACGAGCGGCAGCACATCGCACGCTCCCGACCGAGGGTGCGCCCCGTGGTGATGCCTCATGTCGATCACCTCGCCGGAACACTTGACTCCTTGGAAAGCCGCCTCCAGCACAGCCTCGGGGCTGCCCACGAAGGTCACGACAGTCCTGTTGGTCGCCTCGCCCGGATCCACGTCGAGCACCTTGACGCCCTCCTCGTTGCCGTTGACCGTCACCTTGGCCGAAGCGATGGCCTTAACGATCTGATCAATAACATTTTTGTCTCGCCCTTCACTGAAATTGGGCACGCATTCTATAATCTTTGCCATAGTGGTTATGTGTTTTTAATATGTGGCTATAAATTTATGAATAATTTGCCAATATTCATTGCAAAACCGAAGGGAATCTTCCGATTCTCTTTTAAATATGAACAGAAAATGCGTTTTTCATGGTCGCTGAGCCTGTCGAAGCGACCGATGTCCCCGCCCGGTTCATTTGAACGGCTGCCTTTGGGCTATAATTGCCGGGTTATTCCGCCTTCCGCCAGCGGATGTAGGACTCGTTCCGGTAGGAACGGCGGTGCACGTTGATGCCGAATTCCAGGACTTCTCCTTCTTCAGGAATATATTCTTTACGCCATTGGGCATTGACATTTAAACTGACACAACAGCAAATAAAAACAACAAGATTCGCACACCATTGGGATACAACAATTCGATGCCGCTACTTTTGCCGGCATCGTTTGTATTCGCGTCTGACAACACCACATCGGCGAACGCCGATCTCCGGCCGCGTCTCTCGACCGGACTTGGCTCCTGTTTCTTTCTCATCTTTTCCGTTTTTGCGCGAAGGTATAACTCTTCTGTGCTCACGTCAAGATGGGGTTGCGGTGACGGTTACCCACTGAAAACCCGCAGTTCCGCAGAAACTCATCATTTCGGAATTCCTGCTGTCCACTGCACGGGGTCATCGCTCCGCACAGCGTCTGAACAATCGCCAATGTCACCTTCAGGTTTTGCCAACTGAAATTCATTTCACATATTTGTTTATCACACTGACGGTGTTATGATAAGTCTCCAGTCACCGTTGCCGGCGGAGCGCTGGATGTACCCTTTGGAAACAAGCTGCCTGATGTGCTTGTTGACTGCGGCAACATTTACCCCCGCCTCCTCTGATAATCTTGCAATGGTTATGTCTGGACTTGCATACATCAGATTGAGAATCCTGCTGGTAGTGTTTGTTCGGAATGTGACCCGCTCACCATCAAACCACCAAACATTTTCGCCTCGTTCCGTAAGGAAGCGAATATTGAATGATACCTCCTCCACAAACAGGTTTGTGAAGTAAGTGAGAAACTGCTGTATGCTTCGCTTAGATGCGTGAGCTCCCAATGAAGGGGTGGCTCCGACGGTCAAGTCTGTCTTGTGAAGAGCCTCAAGATATTCATTCTTCTTTCTGCTTCTCACAACAATCATAGGATAGCCGTGCCGCGAGAGGATGTAGTTGACCATCATCCTTGCTATGCGCCCGTTGTCGTCCTCGAAAGGGTGAATACGAATGTAACGATAGTGGAATATGGCCGCAAGCTCGATAGGTGTGAACTTGCCGGAGTGTTCCTCCCCGTTGTACCAATTCACAAGATCTGTCATCAATGCAGGTGTCTCTTCCGGCGACGCATACTCAAAACGGTCTCCGTAACGTGTGATGACACTGTTTGGGCGTGTCTTGTATTGGCCGGCGTGAATGACATAACTGCTGGTCTGCCCGCCGGGTAGATTGCGGTGTACCGTGTAGTCTTCTCGCAGGAGGGTCTTGTGCAAAGTCCGGATGAAGTTCTGTGTGAGTGGTATGTCTTTGAGCCCGGCCTCCTCGGTCATCATTTTCAGGCCAACATTGCTGGCGGTCATTTCCTGCACATCCTTGACTTCCGCTTCTCCGACTACCTTTCCGAAGAGGAGCAGAATCTCGGTCTGTCCATACGTGAGTGTGTTGCCCTCAATATGGTTGCTGTTATAGTTGAAATCAATTGTGAACCTCCGGCTCAACAATTCCCTGTCCCTGTCAGAAAGAGGTTGCAAGGCATTCCAACGGTTCATTATCGCCTCTACTTTATCCATATCATATTGCCTTTAATTTGCGAAATATCGTGTTTAAAGGTATATACCATCTACCTTTTGTCGCATTTGTTTGCAAATATACTCAAGTTTTTCAAAGAATATAAACAGTTTGAACCTAAATGCCTCCGATATGCGCGGCACCGGTCGCCGCTTTACGAGATTCCTTGCAGATCAAGTTTATAGATGGTATCCTTGTCAATGCGTTCGTTTTTGAGAAACATAAGCATATAGATTGGACAATACGTGACAGGACCTTTCACGGAAAGGTTGTCATTGCAGAAGACCATCTCGCTTTCTATTTCATAGTTAGGAACTTTCAGGACATTGTCCATAGCGCTGTGACGCTCGTAGTTTTTGCCGGATTTGATTTCGATCGGAAGAATCTTTTCTTTGTAGGTCACTACAAAATCCAACTCTCCCTGCTTCTTGTTGTTGAAGTAAGCCAGAGAGAAACCGTGGGCTGTCAATTCCTGCGCGGCGGCATTTTCGAATATCCCGCCATAGTTGACATTCATTTCGCCGCGAAGAAGTTTCAGCTGCAATCCATCTGAATATTGGCAGGCGAGGAGTCCGACATCGTTGAGGAACAACTTGAACAGATTTCTCTGCTCGGCCAGTTTCAAAGGATATTTTGGCTCCTCCACATTGTATGTCGGCAGGGCGACACCTGCGTTCCTAACCCACAGGAAACTGTTGCAGTACCGATTGAACTTGAAATTCTCATTGAGATTCTTGAGAATGAAGCGTTTGTTCTTCGAGTTCAGCTCCGAAGGAATCAAATCGAAGATGTCGTTCAGGTACAGTTTATCCCTTGGATCATATTTGGCGATATCCTTCTTGTAAAGTTTGATGATGGCTTTTTGTTCATCTTCCACCAGACGCAGATTGTTGGTGTCAATATATTTGGAGACGGCGGCAGGCATTCCTCCGACCACCAGATAAAGCTGGAACACCTTCATCATCCTTTCGTGCACTATCCTGTCAACCGGAGTTCTGTTCCTGAAACTTTCCTCAAGCGTGCCAATGATAGTCGGAGCGACACCAACGGCAAGCGCAAATTCCTCAAAATCCAGCGGATACATATCGAATATGTCCATATATCCTACCGGCTCGCTTCGAAGATCCTTCAACTCGACACCAAGAAGCGATCCGCTCAGAGCATATCTGTAGCTTCCTTCTTCCACCAGGAATTTTATCAGAGTGACGATTTCCGGATATTCCTGCACTTCGTCAAAGAAGATAAGTGTCTTGCCGGGAATCATTTTCGTCTTGGCAAGCGCTGAAATCCTTAGTATCATCTCTTTAGCGTCCACCGCGCCGTCAAGAAAACCAATGGCGTTTCGGCTTTCGACAAAGTTGATCTCCACAGTGCTGTCGAAATTCTCCGCTCCGAACCTCCTTATGGCGAATGTTTTTCCCGTCTGCCTTGCCCCTGTGAGAAGCAACGCTTTGTTATGATTCTTGTAGAAACTTTCTATCTTATTGTCAATCTTGCGTTTAATCATCTTTTTGTCCGCTTTTCCAAGGCAAAAATACATATTTATGTCCGTTTTTCCAAAGTGAATAAGTGTATTTCTGTCCGATTATTCTATTTTTTTAGGAATTCGATTGATGTCCATACTTTCCTTGATAATCTTAGATCCAAGGACAAATACCTTTGGACGACCATCAGAAAGTTGAACTTTACAAGTAATGACAGTTGTCCTTTTCCCTCCTACAGTCTCAATCCTTCGAGATGCAGATACTTTGACGCTTCTATCAATGCTTAAACAACCATCTTCGTTGAAAGGATTAAAGCCATCACCTGAAATGATGAGTTCCCTCTGTCTTTTAAGTTTTTCTGTGAGAACCGGTTTCATCGGAATCGTGATTCCTTCACTGGATTCTTGAATGGTGCGGTACGTCTCAAGAAGTTCCGCATATTCCACCATGCTTGAATACAAGCCCCACGGAGTAGATAGGTTTTGAAGGTAATGCACATACTCATGGAGCATCACTCCAAAATCGTGTTCAGAGAGTGAATCAAAATCTCCCTGGAAACTAAATGGCAGCTTTATCTCCATAAAGGATGGTCTATAAGAGGCATAGGCCTGATGAAGTTGGTCAGGGTTTGCACCTCCATCTCTTTCCACCAAAATGGCGATATTATGAACCAATGATGTTGTATCCATTATTAATAATTATGCAAGGCTAACCGTTACATATCATTCAGGGAGAGGCTTGAAAGTACAATCTTGTTCTTTCTTGCCAGTTTCTCCTTGGAAGAGAAGTACGCTGTTTTTTCTTCCAGAAGGCCTTTATTGAACTTTTCCAGATTGCGCTTTACCTCTATCACATCGAGAATATTCTCTTTCAGACGATGGGCAACTATGTCCAGTTCTGCCTGTTGATGATGTCCCTCCTTGTCAATGTACCCTTTAGGGTCCCACCACCCTCCGATATCGCGGTATTCCATACTCTCCACAAGTTTAAGCTTGAAGTATCTCTCAAGTATGTCACCAGAATAGGTCTCATAATCATCCTCCATTATTCTGCGCAGTGCCGGATACTGACCGATTTCGATGAGCCGCTGGTTCTTCTCCACATAGCGGAACCAGAAACGGAGGAAGATGTCGCTGATCTCATATCGTACAGTCTGAGTTTTGGGCTTTGCCCATATTGGCCGGACTTTCCGAATCAGGTCATAAGTATCTTCTAGTTTTAATAGTTGCCCGCCTAGACTCTTTCCTCCCAGGTAGTCTTCAATGGAAGCCTGAGTATTATACCCCAACGATATTGCTTGAAGGATCGAGAAGTACGTCGCATACTTCTTTCCAAATTCCTGGATGAGGAGTTTCCTGCCCTCTTCTATCAAGGGAGAATCCTCCTTGCAGATTTTTGCAATCATCTTCCCACAAGTCGTGGCCTTCACATCAATGAACAACTCCACATATTTCGGGATACCGCCAGTAAATGTATATAGTGCAAGAAGATCGTCGTTGGAATAACCCGGAGCGTTGTCCTCCATGATTTGTTTGAGGACTGAAGTGGGGAAAGCCTGCAGTTTGATGGTCGAATCCTGTCTCCCGTAAAGGGGTTCTTTCCTGTCTTTGAAGAGTTTCTCCATCAGGGAATAAACAGAACCGCTGACAACCATATTCACATGGCTCTCCTTTTGGTACTTGTCCCACCAGTTCTGAATATCGCTGTATATGGATGGATTGATCTCCAGGAAATTCTGAAATTCATCAAAGACAAGCGTGTATTTCCGGCGCGTTCCTTCCTCCATTAAGAAACGGAAGACATCACGGAAAGCACTCATCGGAGGGACGAATACCCCTATCTTCTCATGGAGCTCTTCGCAGAATTCCCCGCATAGGACTGATTCACTTTTTTTACCTACGAATAGATATACATAGGTTTCATCCTGATAGGCTTCCTTTATAAGAGTCGTCTTCCCTATACGTCTCCTTCCGGTGACAACAGTAAGTCGAGAATAACTATTGTACGATAGTTCCCTCATTTCGCGCAGTGTCTCCAACTGCTCTTCTCTGTCATAAAACCTCATTTCAATAAAATTTTACAGTCGTAAAATTTACGGCTGTTGCAAAGTTAGCAAAAAGAATCGAATACGCAAGAGTAAAGGTGAAAAAGAGATAGACGGCGGAGTATGTCTGCGGATTCTTCAAGGGAAACAAGAATCAGTCGACAATCCGGCGACAATCCGGCTGCTCTTCCTTGAAGGCTTTCAACCCGTTCTTATGGCGGGTCTTCACTTCCTCGCTGGACTTGATCTCAATAGCAACCTTTGCGTCTCCGATAATGGCGTCGACTTCCTGGTCATTGTATGTGTGCAATAGGAGATTTTCTCACGGCGACGGTAATTAACGTGAGTTCGATGAAAATTAACTAATTGATTATTAGGAAAATAGCGAAAGTTTTTGTAAATTTGTTAGAGCAAATAAACTATTACAAACACTTTCGCTATGACGATCGCCAGAGACAAAATTACGGAAATTTTCTGTATGGCGGATGACTTCTGCCACATTTATGACAGATTTATCAAGATTAACGGACTCGCTCCCAAGCGGGACAAGTCTAAAAGGAAGTACCACCGTGACAGCACGCTGTCCGATGCCGAGGTGATAACCATCATGATACTGTTTCATCTGATGGGCTATAAATGTTTGAAACACTTTTACTTGAATGAAGTTTACAAGAATATGACCGACCTGTTTCCTCACACCTTCTCCTATAATCGCTTCGTTGAACTGGAGCGAAAGGTCGCTGTACCTTTCATCCTGTTCGTCAAGAAGTGCTGCCTGGGCGGCTGCACGGGGATCAGTTTTGTCGATAGTACGGCTTTGCGCGTCTGCAAGAACCAACGCATCCATCTCCACAGGGTTTTCAAGGGACTTGCCCAGCGGGGCCAGTGCTCGATGGGATGGTTCTATGGCTTCAAACTGCACCTCATTTGCAACGAAAAGGGAGACCTCCTGAGCTTCATGGTCACGCCTGGCAATGTGGATGACAGGGAGCCGCTCCGGAACAAGTCCTTCATTGAGCGGATCTTCGGTAGACTTGTCGGAGACAAGGGATACATTTGCAAAGAACTCTTTTCC
>ERZ1034917.1637-NODE-1637-length-12930-cov-5.535612_pt1 | contig 12930 bp, 12 predicted proteins | sample MGYA00520605_ERZ1034917 | MGnify/ENA primary metagenome ERZ1034917 (study PRJEB33766, sample SAMN09781784) | gut metagenome | biome: gut microbiome | host: Homo sapiens | place: Madagascar | study: EMG produced TPA metagenomics assembly of the PRJNA485056 data... | reverse complement strand
TGAAGAGCAGCGTCTCGGGCACCTTGAACCACGCCTTGCCGGTGGCATAGCCGACCGCGGCATCGGTGGAGCCGACGCCCGTGGAGAATGCGCCGAGCGCACCATAGGTGCAGGTGTGGGAGTCAGCGCCGATGATGAGGTCGCCCGCGCCCACAACGCCCTGCTCGGGCAGAAGCGCATGCTCGACACCCATACAGCCGACTTCGTAATAGTGCGTGATACCCTGTTCGCGGGCGAATTCGCGCACCTGCTTGGCCTGCTCGGCGCTCTTGATGTCCTTGTTGGGGACGTAGTGGTCGGGCACCAGGGCGATCTTGGTCGGGTCGAACACCTTCTCGACGCCGATCTTCTTGAAGTTCTTAATCGCGATGGGCGACGTGATGTCGTTGGAAAGCACGAGGTCGAGATCGCATTCGATCAGCTGCCCTGGCTCCACTTCATCGAGATGCGCATGGGCGGCCAGAATCTTTTCCGCCATGGTCATGGGACGTGCCATGTTGACTCCCTCTTTCGTGCAGTTGAACCGTCTGGATAAGCTCGAATATTGTAGCACCGCCCCAGAAACAGCGCGCCCCGCTCGCCCCAAGCATACGCAAGCCGCAAAATTCGCTCTCGAAGATGTTGTTATTTTTCTTATATCCATGTCATACGTAACACTATATAATATGTACAACGTATGACGTAGGAGAAAGGCGCGGAAAATGGCAGATGCAATGGTGTCGGCGCGTATGTCGGCGGAGAAAAAGGACGCTGGGAATCAGATTCTTGAGTCGCTTGGGACGAACGCCTCCCAGGCGGTGAACGAGCTCTACGATTTCGTCATTCGCAACAAGCGGCTTCCCTTCGCGCCAAAACAAGAGCTTGGCCTGCACAAATACACGAAAGAGCAGATCGCCGAAGCCACAAGGGCAGTCAACAGCCTGGTGATTCACGGCGTCGATTCTCGGCTCGCGAACATGGATCTCAAAGAGGTTAAGCGCATGCGCCTCGAGGAGAAATGCAGGATGGAGCTCGACGCATGAAATTACTGGTAGACACCAACGTGCTTCTTGACTGTATGCTGGAGCGAAAGCCCTTCGACAAGCCGGCGTCCCTTTTGATGTTTTTAGGCGAGATTGGCGAGATGGACCTGTTCATGAGCGGATCGCAAGTAACGGACGCCTATTATCTCCTGACGAACGGCGGAAAGCAAGGCCGAGCCAACATCGCGAAGCGCGCGCTGGCGGATGCACGGAAGTTCATTCGCATCGCGCCGATCACAGAGCGGGAAATCGACGCCGCGCTCGATTCAACCTGGGACGACATCGAGGATGCCTGCGTTTATCAAGCAGCGCGGTCCATCAAGGCCGACGCGATCATCACGCGCAACCAAAAGGACTTCGAGAAGTCGTCAATTAAAGTGCTCGACTGCGAGGAGTTCTTCACCTGGTTAAAAGAAGACAAAGGCGTCGAGTACGGCGAGGTGGAGTTATAGCAGAAAGGCCACCAGGAGTGGCCTTTCGTCGATTGGCGAAGATGCAACTTGAATATTGGTTGCGAGAGCCCTCGCCCCACCGCGCTAATTCGTGCTCGAAAGTGCGGTGCAGAGGGCGTCGAGTAGGGTAATCGCGAAGTGCTGGGCGCTTCGACCCTCGCCCGCGTCTTCCCATACGCGCCCCGGAAGCTCGATGGCGATGCGCTGCGGCGTCGACTTTCGCGCGGCGGCGATCGCCTGTTCCAGGCGAAGCGGCAGCGTCGCCTCGTCCTGATACGTCACGCGCGGCACCTTCCGCACGGCGTCCTCTTCGGGAAGCACGATGTGCACGAGCAGCATCGACTCGTCGGGCGCCACCAAAAGCGAGTCGGCCGACAGAATCTTCGACTGCGGGTTCGTCGCAAGCGAAAGATTCGACATGCGCGACGCCACGCTGCGGGCAAATTCTTCGGTCCCGAACAAACAGAGCGCGTTGCTTTCCAGCACGTCCGCCGCACGCGCGAAGCCGAGGTGCACGATTTCGTGAATAGCCGCCTTGCCGACCCATGAGTGATGCAGATTCTGGATGGCCGCATACGTGTACGCGCCCGCGATGCCGTCGGAAGGCAAGCCTAGGTTCAGCTGGAACTTGCGCAGCGCGTCTTCGGTATGCGCGCCGAAGATGCCGTCGATCACGCCGCAGGCGAACCCGAGTGCAGAAAGCACCTGCTGCAGTTCGCGAACGTCGCGCCCATGGAAGTACGGCATGCGCAGATACAGCGTGCGGTCGCCCAAGGAAAACGTCGCGTCGACAAGCGCCGCCCATACCTTTTCATCGACCTCGTCGGTCACGGGCAGACCCGACTTCGCGCAAAATGCGACGACCGCAGCAGCCGTCGCGTCGTCGAACGTCCCGCTAACAGCGCCTTCGACCAGGCATTCCGCCGCAACGAGGCGCTGCTGAACATCCTCGACCGCAGGTCCCTTGTCGTTTCGTTTGATCGTGTCCATGAAAACCGCCTACTTCTGCTACTTCAACCTGTTGACGAACCAGTCGGCCATGGAGACGAGCAAATCGCGCGAAACGGACGGCTCAACCAGGTCGATCAGGCGGTTCTTGGCGATGCTCGTCAGGTTTTCCGCGTACGTGCGCGCGTATTCGATGGAACCGGACTCCTCCATGATGCCCACCGCTTCGGCGAGCACTGCGGGGTCTTTTTCCTTAGATGAGAGAATCTCGATCAGGCGGTCGCGCTTCGGCGAGTTCTGCAGCGCATGGACGACCATGAGCGTGCGCTTGCCCTCGGTGATGTCGCTGCGGAAGTCCTTCTTCGTGGACTCCTCGCTGCCGATGAGGTTCAGCAGGTCGTCTTGAATTTGGAACGCAAGTCCTGTGTCCAGGCCGTATGCGCGCAGCGCCTCGATCTGCGCGTCGGCGCCGCCGCCCACGATGGCGCCGACGGCCAAGGGCACCGCGCCCGAATAATGCGCGGTCTTGTGCGTCGCCATGACGAGGTAGTCCTCGGGCGTGATGTCGTAGCGGCCGTCGCGCGCCCAGCCGATGTCGAGCGCCTGGCCCTCGATCGTGCGGCGCGTCATCTCGATAAGCTCGCCGACCACGCGCACCTTCACCGCGTCGGAAAGCAGCGGGTCATTAATCACCGTGCCGTTGACCAGGGACAACGCAAGGTCACCCATGTTGATGGCAAGGCCTATGCCCTCGGTTAGATGCAGGCAGGGCTCGCCGCGGCGAAGCTCGGCCTCGTCGGCGATATCGTCGTGAATAAGCGCCGCCGTGTGGAAATGTTCGATGGCAGCCGCAGCGCTCGTCGCGAGCTCCATATCGCCGCCAACCGCGCGACACGCTGCGAAGCAGATGAGCGGGCGATGGCGCTTGCCGCCGTTTTTGCTGTAGCGCTTCAGCGGGTCGTAAAGATAACGGTCCATGTCGGGATGAGATCCCGAAGGGATGTACGCGTTGAGGATGTCCCCGATTCTCGATGCGTAGCAGTTCAGGTATTCCTCGAATGACGTGGGGGGTTGCTCGGTCGATGCGATGATGTCGTTGATGGTTTCCATGCGGTCGGTAAATCGCCTGTCTTGGTAGTTCGAACGTTTTCGGCAGGTCAAATCTGGTAGGGGCGGTGGGACTCGAACCCACAAGCCTTGCGGCGGCGGATTTTAAGTCCGCTGCGTATGCCAATTCCGCCACGCCCCCGCGAATTGCCCGTGCAAATCCTATCACAAGCGCGATTCTTCGCACGCCTCATGCGAGACAGCGAGCGTAATACCATGCAGAATGTCGGTTTCGCTCACCGTAAACGCATCAACATGCGCAAAATCAAGCACTTCAAGCAGAATGAGAAGCCCGGCGACCATCACGGGCGCACGCTTGGGGTCAAGCCCGACCACACGTTCGCGATGGGCAAGCGGAAGGGAAGCCAGCCGCTCGTAAATCTCGAGCAACGTCCCCCGGGTGACAAGCGCTTTGTGAACGCGGGACGAATCGTAGGTTTCCATGCGCTCGCGAATGCTGACGACGGTCGTCGCCGTGCCCGCCACCGCGACGACGCGGTCGAGCGAGGCGACTTCCCGCTCGTTTTCGGCGAACCATGAGGCCATCTGATCGTGAATCCACGCGCTCGCCCGAGCGAGTTCCTCAGATGCCGGCGGGTCGCTCGCGAGGAACCTCTCGGTCACGCGCCGGCATCCCACGTTGAAGGAATGCGCGCACGCAGGCGCCGCGCCCCCTGTGCCGACGACAACCTCGGTCGATCCACCGCCTACGTCGACCACCATGAGATGTTCCCCCGAAAAGTCGATCGAAGCGCCCGAAAACGACAGCGCCGCCTCGCGGTTGCCAGGAATAACCGAAAGCTCGATTCCCCGTTTACACAGGCGGGACGCGAATTCGTCCGCATTGCGCGCATCGCGGGCCGCCGAGGTCGCCACCGCGATGGTGCGAATCACCGGGTTTCCGGGTGTGGAGAGGGAATCACGAACAGCAAGGAACCTATCGATTGCGTCCTCGACGCGCTCCATCGCGCAGGGAGCAAGCTCGCCTGTAGCGTCGACCCCTTCGCCCAAGTTCGTGATGGCGTATTCGCGCGTGAGCTCGCGTATTCCCGACTCATCCACGTCAGCGACGAGCATACGGCACGTCACCGTGCCGATGTCAATCACGGCGTATCTTCCCAAGCGCATTATTTTTCCCCGAAAATCGGGCCGAAGAGCTTGGAATACCACGTCTCGGGAGCGGGAACGCTGCCGGGCACGATACTCGCCGTGAACGTCGACTCGTCGTCGAGGTCAAGGCCGTACACCGTGACGGCGTTCTCGCCCTTCGACACCCAGCCGAATTCCTGGTGCGCCCGGTCCTCAACGCCCGCATCGGTCGAAAGCGCGTCGACCGTCGTCTGGATGGAGTCGTTGCGCTGCTCGATGGCGGCATATTCGGCCTGCAGCTGATCGCGCTCGCGCACGGAATGATAGAGCTGCGCCGCCGACGGATAGAGGAACGACGCGGTGAAGACCAGGCAAAACGCCGTTGCAGCCACCGCGATGAACCACGGACGGGTAACGACGCGCGAAACCCGCGAGGACGGCTCGCCACCCGCGCGCGAGGTACGCGAGCGGGACGAGGAGTCCTCGTTTTGCATGCGGGACGAGCGACGATGGGTCGAGCCCATCTCCCCTTTGTACACTGCGGCGCGCGGCCCGCCCTCGCCCGGCGCGGTGGCGCGGTCGCTGCCGCCGTATTGGCGCGCGAACTTGCGGTCGGCCTTGTCCTTGGCGAGCTTGCGCTTCATGCGCTCGATGCGAGAAGCCGGCTCCTCCGCGCACGCGGACTGTTCCGCCTCGGCGTCTTCCGCAGAGTCGTCCCAGGCCAAACGGCGCGTTGCATAGTCGTCCTCAAAGTGCGAGGAGCGAGCGCGCCCCTCCGAGAAATCACGAGTCGAGGAAGAGCGGCGGACGTCGCGCGAATACGTGCGCACGTCGAAAGCATCATCGTCGGTGTAGCGCAGACGTTCTGCCGCGCGGGCGGCATAATCCGCGTCGCGGCGCGAACGGGTTGAATCAGAAGCTCCCGAACGATTGTGAGCAGAGCGGTCCGCAGAGGAATAGCGCGCATCGCGCGCCGTGGAACGCGAGGAAACCGACAAGTGCGAACGGTCGCGCTGCGCGCGCTTCGCCTTGTCAAACGAAAGGATTTTCGCCTGCTGTGTCAACGAAAGGCCCCTTAGTGCATCGTGGTTTGAATAGAGTGTGTGTAATGCAAGAAGCTGTTCGCAGGATACCACACAAACAAAATGCCGGCACGCGAAAACGGTCGGCATTTATGCGGTAGGTTGCTTTATCGAGGGGCGGCTGAGCTGCCCGAAAGCGCGACTTGGTTAGCTAGGTCGCGAACGCGGCCCCTAAAGGTCGAGCTGTTTGATATAAGAATTCCATTTCTCGAAGGACGCATCGCTTATGGCGTGCTCCATGAGGCACGCCTCCTCCTCCGCCGTGTCCTCGGGAATGCCGAGCGCCTTGGTGAGGAACTTGCGCAGAAGCTCGTGGCGCTCAAGCACCGAGGAACCGTACTTGTAACCGTCTTCCGTCAGCGTGACGTCGCCGTAATACGGCTGGTCAGCGAAGCCCTTTTCCTTGAGGGCATTCATTGCCTTATTGACGGAGGCCTTGGAAACCCCCAGCTTGTTCGCGATGTCGACCGATCGCACGGATTTCTCGGTCGTTCCGCCCAGCATGACGATTGCCTCGAGGTAGTCCTCATGCGACATGGAAACCTTTTCCATGCTTCCCCCCAATCAGCGCGCTTTGCACTATAGTAACACAGCGCGGGCAACGCGCGGGCATCTGCAGCCTCGGCTAACTTTAATAGTAGCGGAAGTAGGCGGCGCAGCTGCCCTCGCTCGACACCATGCAGGGGCCTACCGGATTTTCCGGCGTGCAAACCTTGCGGAAGAGCGGACACTCGTTCGGAGCCATGCGCGCGCGCAACACGTCGCCGCAGCGGCAGCCCTTCGGGTCGCGGGTCGGCTCCACGTCGGGCTGGAAGCGGCGCACCGCGTCGAAATCGGCGAATCCCTCACGGATGCGGTAGCCCGACCCGGGGATCTCGCCCAAGCCGCGCCAGGTCGCCGTGCATGTTTCGAACACCTCGTCGATCGCGGCGAGGGCCACGGGGTTCCCCTCGGGCATGACGCCGCGCGAGTATGCGATCTCGATCTCGGCGCGGCCCTCGTGCAGCTGACGCACGAGCATGGCGATGCCCTGCAGCACGTCGACCGGCTCGAACCCGGTGATCACGCCGGGGATGCCGTATTTCTCCGCGAGGAAGCGATACGGCTCGGCGCCGATGATGGTGCTCACGTGGCCGGGCAGGATGAGCGCGTCGAGCTCGAGCGTGGGGTCGCCCACGAGCAGCTCCAGGGCGCCCGGCATGTTCTTGTGCGCCGCGAACACGGTGAAGTTGGAAAGTCCCATGGCCTTCGCGCGCTTGATCGCCATGGCCACAAGCGGCGTCGTCGTCTCGAAGCCGACGCCCACGAAGACGACCTCGCGCTCGGGGTGCGCCTGGGCGAAGGCGAGCGCATCGAGCGGCGAATAGACGATTTCGACTGAACGCCCCGCCGCCTGCTCCGCGAGCAGGCTCGACGTCGAGCCGGGGACGCGCGTCATGTCGCCGAAAGTGGTGATGGTGACGTTCGGGATGCGCGCGAGCGCGATCACCGTGTCGATGTCGCGATTGCATGTGACGCAAACGGGACACCCAGGGCCAGATGCCAGGCGAAGCCCCGCGGGCATCAGATCGCGGATGCCGTTGCGGGCGATGGAGACGGTGTGCGTGCCGCACACTTCCATGAGCGTTGCGTGCTCGGGCGCCAAACGATGGATGGTTTCGATGAGCCCACGTGCAAGCTTAGGGTCCTTGAAGGCCGAAAAGTCGATGTCGGCCACGTGCTCCAAGGTGCTCATACGGCCACTTCTTCCAGTTGTTTCACCAGTTCAATCGTTTCTTTTGCATAGTCGGCGTCGACCACTTCGATCGCGAAGCCGGCGTGCACCAACACGTAGTCGCCGACGTTCGCCTGCGGCGTCAGGTCAAGCGCGACCTCGCGCGTGACGCCGAGGATCTCCGCCGTTGCCAGGTTGTCGGATTTCTTTTCCGTGATAAGCGCGGGGATTGCCAAACACATAGGCTCAGTCCTTTTTTCTCGTCCCATTTTGCGCACATGCTATCACAGCTTGGCCGTAGGAGATGCACCCATCGTTGGGCGGCAGCTCGCGGTTGACGGCCACCGTGAAGCCCTCGTCCTCAAGCGCCGCAAGCGTATGTTCCGTCACGTAGCGGTTCATGAACACGCCGCCCGAAAGCGCCACCGTCGTCACACCGTACACGTTGTAGACGAGCTTCGCCGCGTTCACAATAGCCTCCACGATGGCGTTGTGGAACCGGCGCGCGATGAGCGGCGTGGGGATGCCCGAGCCCATGTCGTCGAGGAGCGCCTTGAACGTGGGCTGCGCGTCGAAGAGCACGACCGAGGTGTCCTGCGCAGTCGAGTTCGAGGTGGCGGTGTTCTTCGTGATGGCGATTGCGTAGCGAGCCGCGGCGTCGGGGCTGGGGTCGGCGGCGGCGTTCGCGCGCGCCCAATCGCCCATCGCGGCCTCCAGAAGGATCGCCGCCTCGCCTTCGTAGGTCGGGTGCTCGCATACGCCCAAAAGCGCGCTTGCCGCATCGAAGAGGCGCCCGACCGACGAGGTCACGGGCGTGTTTATGCCCTGCTCGATCATCTGATCGAACACATCGGTCTGCTCGCCGAGCGCGTCGAGCACGCGCTTTGCCGTCGGGTGCTCGAGCAGGTCGAACTCCCAGAGCGCGCCGTATGCCATGCGCAGGGGGTTTCGCACGCACGCAGCGCCGCCCGGCATGGGGATGTAGGCGAAGTTGGCGAAGCGCTCATAGGCCTGCGCGTTCGCGAGCAGCACTCCCCCGCCCCAGATCGATCCGTCCGCGCCGAAGCCCGTGCCGTCGAACGCAATACCGCACACCGCGCCGCCAAGGTTGTTCTCGCCGATGACCGAGGCGATGTGCGCATGGTGATGCTGCACCTCGACCAGGGGAATGTTCTGCTTTCTCGCCTGCTCACGTGCCCATTTCGAAGCGAGGTACTCCGGATGCGCGTCACAGGCGAGGCGGGCGGCGCGAAGGTCGAAGAGCTTTTCGAAGCGGCCCTTCGCGTCAAGCCAGGCATCGAGCGTCTCGGCGTTTTCCAAGTCGCCCACATGCTGGGAGACAAACGCCTCGGCGCCGCGAACGAAGGCGAACGTGCTCTTCTGCTCCGAGCCCGCCGCGAACAGCACGGGCGCGGAGGCGCCCGCAGGTGCAGGCACATCGCCGATTGCGAGAGAAGCTTCCCCTGAAGCGGGTTCGCCGTCTGCGAGCGAGCCGTCCACCTGCGGCATCTTCAAGGGCACGGGCGCGAACCCGCGCGCGCGGCGAATCATCTGCACCGCGGCGCCCGCACTACCCGCCTCGATGATGCGCACCACCGAGTCGTCGTAGCGCGAGAGGATTGCGCGGTCGTTGCCCACGACGGCGCACGCGAAGCCCCCAAGCTGCTCACGCGCTTGCACATCATCGGTGACTATGGGTTCGTCATGGATGTTTCCCGAGGTCATCACAAGCATCGCAGGTTCGGGAACACCCGCCCGCTCAAGGGCAGCGGCGAAATCGTGGAGCAGCAAGTGTTGCAGGGGGGTAGCGGGGAGCATGACGCCCAGCTCGGGCAGCGCATCGGCGAGGCCCGCGGCGAGCGCCGCGCCCGGGCGCTTTCTCAGAAGCACAATCGGGCGCGCCGGCTCGGTGAGCGCCTTTTCCTCCTCGGGAGACACCTCGCACACGCTGCGGGCCGCGTCGGCGTTCGCCATCATGACCGCGAACGGCTTGCCACCGCGATGCTTCCCCTTGCGCAAACGCGCGATAGCCTCGACGTTTCGCGCGTCGCACACCAGATGAAACCCACCGAGCCCCTTCACGGCCACGACCTGGCCGCGAACGAGCAGCTCAACCGCCCGTGCGATGAGGGCGTCCGATTCCTCGCGCGTCTTTCCCCAGGCGATGCGCCACTCGGACGGCGAATCGCCCGTGACCGCGCCCGTCTCCTCGCTCGGCACGCCGGCGAAGCCATCCCCGGGCGTCGCCGCGCATTCAGGGCGCCACGCAAAAGACAGATGCGGCCCGCATTCGAAGCAGGCGTCGGGCTGCGCGTGGAAGCGGCGATCGGCGGGATCGGCGTATTCCGCAGCACAGCGCTCGCACATGGCGAAGCCCTTCATGGAGGTGCTCGCGCGATCGTAAGGGAGCGAATCGATAATCGTGAAGCGCGGGCCGCAGTTGGTGCAGTTGATGAACGGGTAGCGATAGCGACGGTCGTTCGGGTTGAACAGCTCCGCCACGCAGTCGTCGCAGGTGGCAAGGTCGGCGGACACGAGCGTCGTCTCTTGCGTCGCGCCATCGTCCGAGAAGCGGATCTCAAAGGACGCGCAGTCCTGAAGCGGCACTTCCTTAAGCTCGATCTCCTTCACTTGCGCGGCGGCGGGCGCATTCTCGGAAAGCTCGATCACGAACTCGTCGAGCAGGCGGCTCTCCCCCTCAGCATGAATGCACACGCCGTCAACCGCGTTCAAAACCCATCCGTTGACCAGGTATTTTTTCGCCATTCGATATACGAAGGGGCGAAATCCCACCCCTTGGACGATTCCCGTCACATGAATATCGAGCGCTTCCACCATGCTTCTCACCCTCAATTTCGGACAATAAAGACGCCGCGCCCGTCTTGCAACGGACGCGGCGCGATACGGCAAACGACCTAGAGCTCCGCCAAGATCTCGCGGATGACAGCAGCGAGCGCGCGCAGCGTCACGCCCGAGTTGTCGGGCAGATGCAGATGCACGCAGCGGCGGCCGCGGTTCGCCAGCGTGAGCAGATCGCCCGACGCCTGCGCCTTCGCGAGCGCACCCAAGCTTTCCGCCTCGCGTTTCAAGGGGATGTCCTTCAGCTCGTCGGCCGACAGGATGAGGAACACGCCGCAGTTCGGGCCGCCCTTCTGCAGCTGGCCGGTGGAGTGCAGATAGCGCGGGCCCACTTCCAAGCACGACGCGACGCGGCGGGATTCGCCTACGCCGTGGCGGATGTCCTCGAGCGCCTCGCGACGTCCCTCGCCCGTGAACGGCAGAAACGCGTTCAGCGCGAAGAAGTCGCCCGGCTGGATGCTGCCGAGCAGCGCGCGCAGGGCGCCGCGCACGTCGGTGCAATCCTTGAAGCACGGCGCGAGCCGCACCTCGACCTCGCCCATGTGCACGTCGTCGATGAAGTCCTGCACGAAGTCGGGCTCGGGCTGACCCTCGGCGAGAATCTTTAGCACCTCGGCCTTCGCAGAGGCGACGTCGGGCTGGTCGAACGGGCACACCTTCATGAGGAAACCGCACATCGCGATGGCGTATTCCCACATCACGAAGTGCTCGGCGAGTTCCTCGACCGAGTCGATCTTGAAGTTCAGGCGCGGGATGGCCGGGTCGATGTAGGCCAAGCTCATCTCGAAGTTCTTGCGCTCGTCCCACAGGTCGGTCTTCGTCTGGTACATGATGACGCTGCGATCGCCTGCGTCGCGCGTGAGCAGAAGCGAGTCGACCTCGATGTTCGGCAGGATGCCCTGCCCTTCCTTGCCGAGCGACTCGGCGACGAGCTGTTCGATCCAAAGGCCGAGCACGCGCCCGCGCTTCGGCGTGAGGAAGGAGAACTTGTTGCGCCCTTTGAGGTAGTTGTCGTAGAGGAACGCCGCCAGGTTGATGGCAGGGTTGTCGATGGCGTCCTCGCTGCAACGCTCCTCGGCTTCCTTCGCATGCGCCATGAACTTCTCGAGGTCGATACCCGCAAGCGCGGCGGGCAGAAGGCCGAAGATAGACAGCGCGGAGAAGCGCCCGCCGACGGTGGGCTCGCCGTTGAACGCCGCGAGCCAACCTTCCTCGCGCGCCTGACGCTCGAGCTGCGAGCCAGGATCGGTGATCGCGACCAGATGGTTCGCGAAGTTGATTTCCGGGGCCTGCGCGGCGAACGCGTCGCGCAACGCGCTTGAGAGCAGGCGCGGCTCGATGGTACCGCCCGACTTCGACGACACGATCACGAGCGTAGTCGCGGGGTCGCAGTCCCACAAAAGTTCGCGCATGCGCACGGGCGAGTCGGAATCGAGCGTCTTGAACGAGACGCGGTTGGTCTTCACCGCGTCGGACTTGTTGTATTTCGTGATGGTCATGGGCGCCTGGGTCGATCCGCCCTGACCGATGAGGACGACAGTCTTGATGCCGCTTTCCACCACGTTATCGGCGAAGCGCTGGACCTGTGACAAGTCGCACTGCGGATGCGTCCCCAAATCGACCCACCCCATGAAGTTCTCGGCGGTCTGGCGCGCTTCCTCGGAGAAATCGTAGAGCGATGCGTCCTTCGCCCGCACGCGGCTGGCGACGCATTCCTTCACGAGCGTTTTCGCAGAAGGGTATAGCTTTTCCATGTCGCTAATCAGCATGTAAACCTTCTTTCGGTATCGCGCGCCCGCCCCTCGACGGCACGCACGGCATAGATTATCCTCGAAGGCTGTGATGGAGTTATGGACAAGTGGGAAGACGGCCCTAAATCGCAGGAAAAGGGATAGATTTCGGGAGATTTTGTCAGCATTCGGGCACGCAAAAAGCGCCCGTCGCGAGATGCGGCGAGCGCCTAGCAATCATTTGGAACCTACGTAATAAAAGCGACCTAGAGCCCAAGCGCCTTCTTGAGCGCGCTCACGCGACGACGGCTCACGGGGATCTTCTCCTCCACGCCGTTGAGCGTGAGCAGCAGCGTGCCGCCGGAGACCGATTCGATTTCTTCGACCATGGAAAGGTTCACCAGGTAGCCGCGGTGCACGCGGAAGAACCCGTGCCCGTCTAAGCGCTTTTCGAGCTGGGCCAGGCTCACCGTGGAGAAATAGCGGTCCGTGTCGGTCTGCAGGTACGCGTAGTCATCGCGCGCCATGACGAAGCGAATCTTGTCGATGCCGATGAGGATCTTCTTGCCGCCCTTTTCGACGGGGATGCGCTCGGATTTCTGGGCCTGCACATGCAGCGACACGTGCTCGCGCACGCGTGCAAGCGCCTGGGAGAGACGCTCGGTCTCGACCGGTTTCACCAGGTAATCGATGGCGTTCACCTTGAACGCGTCGAGCGCATGCTCGCTGTAGGCGGTGACGAACACCACCGCGGGCGGGAATTTCAAATGCTGCAACGCCTCGGCGAGCTGAAGCCCGGTGGCTTCCGGCATGTTCACGTCGAGGAACATGACGTCGCAGGGGTATTCCTTCAGCTTCTCGATGGCCTCGCGCACACTAGCCGCCTCGGCACAACCTCGGTCTGGCCAAGTTCGTCGAGCAGGAATT
>ERZ1034917.1636-NODE-1636-length-12945-cov-9.961210_pt1 | contig 12945 bp, 11 predicted proteins | sample MGYA00520605_ERZ1034917 | MGnify/ENA primary metagenome ERZ1034917 (study PRJEB33766, sample SAMN09781784) | gut metagenome | biome: gut microbiome | host: Homo sapiens | place: Madagascar | study: EMG produced TPA metagenomics assembly of the PRJNA485056 data... | reverse complement strand
GAACGCATAAGTTTACACAAAAAACGGCTAACGCTTTTCACAACAAAAAATACGCCCCGCAAATGCGGAGCGTAAATTTTGGTTTGTTTTTAGAACTTAGGGCCTTTGTATTGACGTTTCTTTTCAGGGATAACCCATTCGGCCTTAAGGTTGCCGTTTTCGTCGTAACGATCCGGGAAGATGGCGCGCATGGTGTCGACGATACCGTCGCAAACGCTTGCGTCCACTGCGTGGAAACCGAGTTCTTCGTATTTAAGAGCGTCGCAAACCTTTTGTACGTCTTCCGGACGATAGAAGAAATCACGATATTGAATGTCAGGCATAAGTTTGACGTGGTCAAGGCCGCCTTCTTTTCCTTCTTTGTGAGCCTTGTGGTCAACCATCCAGCCGCCGAGCTTGCCCATCCAGCAAGGAACGGTCATAACTTTCTTGGTTTCGCCGCAGCAATCGTTCATAACCTTCAGCCAGTCTTGGAATTTGACGTTGACTTTGCCGATAGGATAATGTCCGGTAGGAGCGTTGATGGTGGCTGCAACTACGGATTCCGCAATACCTTTGACGTGAATCATAACGGTGCCGCCGTTAGGGAAGAACATTGCAGGAAGTTTTTTAAATCTGTCGATGAAAACTTCTTTCCACAGAGGCATACGTTCAGGCATGCTTCCGAAGATGTACGGCAATTCGAGGATAACTGCGTCCATTTCGTCTCCGCAAACTTCTTTGAGCATAGCGGCTTGTTCGTTTCTGACTCTGATGTAGCAGTGATGCTCGGAAAGGTGAATGTCCGGCATAATTCTGTCGAAATAGCAGAAATAGGAGCTTAAAAGAACGATTTTCTTAACGCCGGCAGCTTTTGCGCCTTCGAACACGTTGCGAGGTTTTACAACCAGTCTTTCGTGGAAGAAGTCGTAAGCAGGAGCTTTCGGGATAACGCGATCGTCCGGACCGACTGCGTAAACGATAGCGTCGTAGCCGTCGGAAAGGATATCTTTCATTTCTTCAACGGTGCTGTCGAAGAGGTTGCCGTATTTTACGCCGACTTCTTTCGGGAACCAGTCGCCGAGAGGGATATCAGGAAGGCTGAGGGTGTCAACGTGCCAACCTTGTTTAAGGAATTCGAGGGTGGAATAGAAGCCCAAAAAGCCCGTTCCGCCGAATATAAACACTTTTTTTTGTTCGCTCATAATTATGAACCTCCGTAAAATATTCGATTAGTTATTTCTCGCTTTCTTCGAGAATGTCTTTATAGCAATCCGCCGGGAAGAAGTTGTGTTCTTCAGGGCTGTGCGTGTCGTACCAGACCTGTGCAAAGAACGGAATGTGGCGAGAAAGTTCGTCGAAATTCCAAGGAGCCGGTTGGCAGCATTCAGGGCACCAGAAGCCTGCTTTCAGCACCGTGTAAGGGCTGGATTCGAAAACGTGCCCGTCGTGGCATTGCCATTTAAGCTTGGTGTAAAGGTCGCCTTTAACCATGGTTTCGGACAAGCATTTGCCTCCGCGGAAAGCGGCAGCTTGGCGCATATCTTCGATGTCGAGTTCGCTGTCAGGCTTGCTTTCGTCGTAGCCGTGGCTGAGGAGGAATTGTTTTGCGTTTTTGATATCTCTTCTGTATTCGTAATCAACGACGTTGCCGTTTTCGTCTTTAATCTGATTGCGGCAGAACAGCGGATATTTGGACCAGTCTTCGCCGATTTCGTCGATTCTTTCTCTGGAGCCGTAGAACGCCTTGATACGGCCGTCGATGTTGTGTTCGATCCAGTATTTAGGGCTGTTGCTGTTTTTGAACAGACGTTGAATGGCAAACTTGCTGATGAGGGACTTCGGAGCGAGAACGCCCAGTTTGAAATACCAGTTTTGTTTTGCCATACGTTTCCAGAAGGTCTGCCAGGTTTCGGTGCGGAAATCCAGGAAGTCGTTCAGAAGATCGGAATCGTAGTACCAGAAGCAGTGGAAGTTTCTGTCAACGTTCCAGTTAGGCTTGAAGAAGTCTTCGGCGTGCGCGCCCATAAGAGCGAAACCGTCGTCGATGGTGTTGTAACCGGTTACGCGACAGGATTCGCCGTTGCCGATATTGTAGCAGTGTTGCCAGAATTTTTGACCGAGTTTTTCTTCTTTTTCTGCCAGAGTACCGTTGGCGTCGTATTCGATGAGGTGGCGAAGCAGCAAACCGCTGTCACGGCTGGTGGCCCATTCGATAGGAACGTTCCAGCAGGTGTGGAACATCAGGCCGTCGGCCATGTTGTTTTTGAAGAGGTTGTCGTGCAGAATGCCGGATTGACGCAGGCTTACCCAGTTAGGCAGTTCGGCTTCCAGAACGTAACGTTCGGCGCGGAGCTTGGTTACGGCATAGAAATCGTAGCAGCTCGGAACGAGCGGATCGCCCACACGGCCCCAAGGATGTTTCCAGGTGCGGTTGCCGTATTCTGCGACGGTGCCGGTATGTACGTATTTGATTTCGTCGGCGCGCGGAGACGCTTTGATGGCGTTGACGAGGTTCACGGTGCCATAGTAGTTGGCTTTTTCGGCCATTTTAGGTTTGTGATCGGAAACCGGCGGAATGATTGCCGCGCAGTGAAGGACGTAATCCACGCCGTCAACGGCTTTGACGCAATCTTCATAGTTGCCGATATCGCCAAACATGATTTCGATTTTGCCGTCGTACATTTTGTCCAAAGCCTTTTTCAAAGCTCTGTTTGCAGGCTTGTCGCGAAGCAAAATACGAATGTCGAAATCCATATCGGATTTCATGATTTCGTGCATTGCACAGCCGCCCATACTACCCGAAGCGCCTGTGATGAAAACTTTCTTGCCCATAGTTGGTAACCCTCTCATTTTTGTTTTTCGTTATGCACACGTGCGTGCGCAAAATGTTTACATAGTTAAGTATAGCATACACTTTTTCATATTTCAACCACATTTACGCTTTTTTTGTATAAAAAACCTCGCAAAAAGGGTTTTTCCGCCGTTTGTCGCGGTTTTTTTCGCGCCAAAAAACGAAAAAGAAAAGCCGAACAAAAAATGCTCGGCTTCGATGTTTGCAAAAAACGACTAACGTTTGCTGAATTGTGGAGCGCGACGTGCTTTTTTGAGACCGTATTTTTTACGTTCTTTAGCGCGCGGATCACGGGTGAGGAACCCTGCTTTTTTGAGTGCGCCTCTAAGTTCCGGTTCTGCAACGATAAGCGCGCGGCTGATGCCGTGACGGATTGCGCCTGCCTGTCCGGTGTAACCGCCGCCGACGACGTTGACGTAAACGTCGTATTTGCCTTCGGTTTCGGTGAGAGCCAGCGGTTGACGAACGATAAACTTCAAAGTGTCAAGACCGAAGTATTCGTCCAAGCTGCGTTTGTTGATGACGATTTCGCCGCTGCCGTTAGGGATGATTCTTACCCTTGCGATAGCTTTCTTTCTGCGGCCGGTGCCCCAGAACTGAACTTTCTTTTTCGTAGTTTTTTTAGCTGCCATAACGAATTACCTCTCATTAAAACTTCAATTCAACCGGCTGTTGAGCTTGTTGATTGTGTTCCGGACCTGCGTAAACGCGCAGTTTTTTGATCATCTTGCGACCGAGGGAGTTTTTAGGAAGCATGCCTTTCACAGCGTTGTAAACGGCAAATTCCGGCTTTTCGGCCATAAGTTTTTTATATTGAGTTTCTTTCAAACCGCCGATGTAACCGGTGTGATAACGATACATTTTCTGTTCGAGTTTTTTGCCGGTCAATCTGACTTTTGCGCAGTTGACGATGATGACGTGATCGCCTGTATCGACGTTAGGAGTGAAAGTAGGTTTGTTTTTGCCTCTGAGCACTGCGGCAACCTGGCTTGCCAAACGACCGAGAACGAGGTCGGTAGCATCCACAACGTACCATTTTCTTTCGACGTCTTCAGGCTTTGCCATATAAGTTTTCATGGTAAAGACCTCCAAAAATTTTTAATAATTGCAATCGTGAAATTATTAGAAAATTGAGGGGCTAATTCAGTTTTCAACGCAACTTTCCCGATTTTTTGCTAAATAATAATATAATATCAAAATTTTTTTGTCAACGAAAAACATAGTGTTTTCGCGCAAAAATTACATTTTTTGAACAAATTCCGTTCAATCTCCGCCGTACACCACGGATTTAAGGTACAATCCCTCCGGCGGCATGGTTTTGCCCGCCAGGGTGCGATCTCTTTTCTGAATGATTTTCGAAACGAACTCGGGCGGATATTTGCCGTAGCCGACGTCCAGAAGCGTCCCGACGACTATTCGCACCATGTTGTACAAAAATCCGTTGCCGGTTATTTCGAGCAAAATATCGTTTCCTTCTCTTTTCACCGTCAGATCGTACACCGTCCTGACGAAATCCTTAACCGTGCTTCCCGTTGCCGCAAAAGCCGCGAAATCGTGCGTCCCCACGACGTATCCGGCCGCTTTCTTCATAAGCTCTACGTCGGGCATTTTGGTCAGCCACACGGCCGAATTTGCCTTCAAAGGGCTTAAATGCGGCGAAACGTACATCTTGTAGAGATAGGTTTTTCGCTTTGCGTCGAAGCGCGCGTTGAAGTCGGAATCGGCTTCTTCGCAAGCCAGAATTCTGACGCCGCTTGGCAAAAATACGTTTACCGCATACGGGATTTTTTCCGTCGGAATAGAAGTTTCCAAATCGAAGCTTACAACCTGCCCCAAGGCGTGCACTCCCGCGTCGGTGCGGCCGCTTGCAGTCATAACCACGGTTTTTCCCGTGGCCTTTTCTACGGCGTTTTCCAACGCTTCCTGCACGGAAGGCAACCCCGCTTGCCTCTGCCAACCGAAAAAGTCCTTTCCGTTGTATTCGACGACTATTTTATATCTCACCTAAAACACCCCCAACCACACGTAGGAGTCAAGCAAAATCACCACGACGTAACCTATGGTTACGAATGTTCCCGCGAAATCACGGTAAGTAACGTGCGGTTTTTTCATTTTGGTGCGGTTTTCGGTGGCGTTATAACACCTTGCGTCCAAAGCAAACGCCAGCTCGTCGGCCCTTCTGAATGCGGATACGAACATCGGCACCAGAACGGGTATCATAGCCTTGGCGCGCTTGAAAACGTTGCCCGTGTCAAAGTCTGCGCCTCTGGCTTTCTGCGCGTTTATTATGCGCTGCGTTTCGTCCATAAGCGTAGGGATAAACCTTAAGGCTATGCTCATTATTATTGCCACGTCGTGCACCGGAAACTTCACTGTTTTCAGCGGCGACAGCAGGCTTTCAAGCCCGTCGGTAAGATCGGTAGGCGTCGTGGTGAGCGTAAGCACGCTTGTGCCCAAAACCAACAAAACGAGCCTTAAAGCCATCATAATGGTGAAATTAACCGCTTTATCGGTTATATCAACGATCCAGAACTTCAGGATTACTTCTCCTTCGTCCACGAAAAATAAATTAAAAAATGCCGTAAACACAACCAAAATCAAAATGCCTTTTATGCTTTTGAAAACCACTCGGAGCGGAACTTTGGACGCCGCAACGACCAGCAGTATAAACGCCGCGGTAACCGCATAACCGAAATAGCTGTTTACGAAGAATATGAACACGACGTACAAAAGCGACAAAAAGATTTTGAACCTTGCGTCCATTTTGTGCACAAACGAGTCGGCCGGATAAAATTGTCCGAAAGTGAAATTATTCATGTTTCACCTCCGCCATAACCGCGCGAACGAAATCCTCGGGCTTCACGACGCTGCCCGAAAGCTTCAAGCCTTTTTCCGAAAGTCTGTCCTTAAGGCGCACCGTCATGGGCGCGTCCAGTCCGACCTTCTCCATTTTTTCCACGCTTTCGAAAAGCTCGTCCGGCGTCTGATCGTAAGCCAGTCTGCCGCCGTCCATAACCAGAATTCTGTCGGCATGGCGGGATATTTCGTCCATATTGTGCGAAATCATTATTATCGTAGGCGTCTTTTCGCGTATGTTTGCGATAAGACGATACATTTCGTCGCGCCCCGTAGGATCCAGCCCCGCCGTCGGTTCGTCCAGAACGAGCACTTTGGGATCCATTGCCAAAACGCCGGCGATGGCCACTCTTCTTTTCTGGCCGCCGGAAAGATCGAACGGGCTTCTGTCCTTGATTTCTTCGTAGTCGAGGCCCACGGTTTCGATTGCCTCTTTTGCGCGCATCAAGATTTCGTTTTCGTCGAGGCCGAGGTTTTTCGGACCGAAAGATACGTCCGCCAGAACCGTCTGATCGAACAGCTGATATTCCGGATACTGGAACACCATGCCTACGGTTCCCCTGAGCTTTTTGAGGTCGCATTTTTTGGTAAGGTCAAAATCAAAAACCTTAACGCTTCCGCTCTTCAAGCGAATTAAACCGTTGAAATGCTGTATTAAAGTGCTTTTTCCGCTGCCTGTTGCTCCGATTATGCCGACGAACTCGCCTTCCTCGATTTCAAACGAAACGTTGTTTAGCGCCTTTTTTTCGTAAGGAGTTTTCGGAGAATAAACGTAGGTCAGATTTTTTACTTCAATCGCCATATTTCCTCCAAAAGCTCGTCTTCGGAAAGCACCGATTCTCTCACCGGAAGCCCCGCTTTTCTGAGCATATCCGCAAGCTCCGCCGCCACCGGAAGCGAAAGCGCGTGTTCCTTAAGTTTTTCGCCGTCGGCAAAAACTTCACACGGCGCGCCGTCCATAACGAGTTTTCCGCCGTCCATAACCAGAATTCTGTCGGCGTCCGCCGCCTCTTCCATGTGGTGCGTTATGTGTATGACGGTCATGTTTTCTTCTTGGTTCAGTTTTTTGAGAACCGCCATAACTTCCTTTCTGCCGTTAGGATCGAGCATGGAAGTGGCCTCGTCCAGAACGATGATTTTCGGCTTCATTGCCAAAATGCCGGCGATTGCTATGCGCTGTTTCTGCCCGCCGCTCATTTTAAACGGAGTGGACTTTGCGTACTCTTCCATTCCGACCGCTTTAAGCGCCCACTGCACGCGGCTGACGATTTCTTCCCTCGGCACCCCCAGATTTTCCGGGCCGAAAGCCACGTCGTCTTCCACGATGCTGGCCACCGTCTGATTGTCGGGATTTTGGAAAACTATGCCGACGTTGCGCCTTATTTCGAAAACCTTTTCTTCGTTCGAAACGTCCATGCCGAGAACTTCGATTTTGCCGTCGGTCGGCTTCAGCAAGCCGTTGAGCATTTTTGCAAGCGTCGATTTGCCGCTGCCGTTCGCGCCGCCGATAACGACGAATTCGCCTTCTTCGATTTCGAAAGACACTCCCCTCACTGCGGGAAGCTTTTCCTCTTCGAAGCGGCGATAATCGTAAGATACGTTTTCGACTTTTATTATGCTCATCTTTCGTCTCCTTGTTATCCCGCATATTATAACACAACAATTTTGTTTTGAAAACGCTTTTGACTTCATTTGGGAAAAACTTGCTTAAAAATATGCGCCGGAAAAGGTTTTTTGAGGTTTGTTCGGAAAGAACGGGCAAAAAGTTTGACTTAAATTTTAGAATTATCTATAATTATCTGTAGCGTGTTTTTCACGCGGGAAATACGAAACATTTTTATTGTAACTTTACAGGAGGTACAAAATGAGCATCATAAAAACCGTTGACGGCAACTATGCTGCGGCCCACGTAGCATATGCTTTCAGCGAAGTTGCAGCAATTTATCCAATCACCCCGTCCTCTCCTATGGCAGAAGACGCCGATGAATTTGCAGCGGCAGGCACAAAGAACCTGTTCGGACAAAAACTTCGTTTGGCCGAGCTTCAATCCGAAGGAGGCGCCGCAGGCGCAGTTCACGGATCCCTTACCGCAGGCGCTTTGACCACCACTTTCACCGCAAGCCAGGGCTTGTTGTTGATGATCCCTAACATGTACAAAATTGCAGGCGAACTTTTGCCGTGCGTATTCCACGTTTCGGCCAGAGCTTTGGCCGCTCACGCGCTTTCCATTTTCGGCGATCACAGCGACGTTATGGCATGCCGCCAAACCGGTTTCGCAATGCTTGCAAGTGCATCCGTGCAGGAAGTTGCGGACCTTGCGCTCGTTTCGCACCTCTCCACTTTGAAGGCAAAAGTTCCGTTCCTTCACTTCTTCGACGGTTTCCGCACCAGCCACGAAGTGAGCAAAGTGGTTCTTCCTGAATACGAAGAAATCAGACCTCTCGTCAACATGGACGAAATCGCGGACTTCAAAGCAAGAGCTTTGAACCCTGAACACCCTGTTCAACGCGGCACCGCCCAGAACCCTGACATCTACTTCCAGAACAGAGAAGCCGCCAACAAGTACTACAACGCGGTTCCTGAAATCGTGGAAGAAATGATGGCAAAACAACAAACCATCACCGGCAGAAGCTATCACCTGTTCGATTACGTCGGCGCGCCTGATGCAGAAAAGGTCATCGTTTCCATGGGCTCCAGCTGCGACACTATCGAAGAAACCATCGATTATCTCAACGCAAAAGGCGCAAAACTCGGCCTTGTCAAGGTCAGACTTTATCGTCCGTTCGCAACCGATCGCTTCGTGAAGGCTATCCCTGCATCCTGCAAATACCTCACCGTTCTGGACAGAACCAAAGAACCGGGCTCCATCGGCGAACCGCTTTATCTGGACGTTTTGGCAGCTCTTCAGGACGAAGGCAAAACCGGCCTTAAAGTTACCTGCGGCAGATACGGCCTCGGCAGCAAGGAATTCACTCCGAGCATGGTCAACGCCATCTATCAGAACATGAACGACAACGCCATCAACCACTTCACGGTCGGTATCGTTGACGACGTAACCGGCAAATCCCTGCCTGTTACCGAAAAAATCAATTCCGCTCCGGAAGGCAGCAAATGCTGCGTGTTCTACGGTTTGGGCTCCGACGGCACCGTCGGCGCAAACAAGAACAGCATCAAAATCATCGGCGACCACACCAACAAATACGCTCAGGGTTATTTCAGCTACGACAGCAAGAAATCCGGCGGCATCACCATTTCGCACCTGCGTTTCGGCGATAAACCTATCCAAAGCCCGTACCTCATCGACAACGCCGACTTCCTCGCTTGCCACAACCAAAGCTACGTCACCCGCTACAATATGCTCGAAGGCATCAAAGAAGGCGGCACGTTCCTTCTCAACAGCATCTGGACTCCGGAAGAAATGGACGCTCAGCTTCCTGCTTCCATGAAGAACATCATCGCCAAACGCCACGTTAAGTTCTACACTTTGAACGGTCAACAGGTTATTGACGAAATCGGAGCCAAAAAAGGCGTCAACACCGTTATGCAAGCCGCTTTCTTCAAGCTGGCCGACATCATTCCTTACGAGGAAGCGGAAGGCTACATGAAAGCCGCAATCAAAAAGACCTACGGCAAAAAAGGCGACGCGGTCGTAAACATGAACTACGCTTGCGTGGACAACGCAATTTCCCACTTGCAGGAAGTGCATTATCCTGAAAGCTGGGCAACCACCACCGAAGGCGCGGCTCCTGTCGCGCTTGCCGACAACGAATACTTCAGAAACTTCGTTGCTCCTATCCTCGCACAGAACGGCGACAGCCTGCCTGTATCCGCATTCGCGGCAGACGGCACCGTCCCTACCGGCACCACTCAGTACGAAAAACGCGGCGTTGCTCCGTTCGTTCCTGACTGGATCCCTGAAAACTGCATACAGTGCAACAGCTGCTCTTTCGTATGCCCGCACGCCGCTATCCGCCCTGTTCTCCAAAAACCGGAAGTTCTGGCCGACAAGCCTGTTGGCTTCGTCACCAAACCGGGCGCAGGCGCAGCAAAAGGTTACGAATATCGTATGCAGGTCAGCCCGCTCGACTGCCTGGGCTGCAAAGTGTGCGTAAACGCTTGCCCGAAAGGCGCTCTCACCATGAAACCGTTCGCGGAAATGGCCGCAAAAGAAACCGACAACTGGGCTTACGCCGCAAAACTTCCTGAAACCGACGCTCCTGTCAAACGCAACACCGTTATGGGCAGCCAGCTCAACAGGCCTCTCTTCGAGTTCTCCGGCGCATGCGCAGGCTGCGGCGAAACTCCTTACATCAAGGTTATCACCCAGATGTTCGGCGACAGAATGATCGTTGCAAACGCAACCGGCTGCAGCTCCATCTACGGCGGAAGCGCTCCTACCTGCCCGTACGCCAAAAACGACAAGGGGCACGGTCCTGCTTGGGCAAACAGCTTGTTCGAAGACAACGCCGAATTCGGCTACGGCATGAACCTCGCTTACGCTCAGAGAAGAGACAGGCTTAAAGATCTCGTTACTTCCCTGAAAGACGCTTGCGCGGCTAACCCTGAACTTAAGGGCGCTTGCGAAGCTTGGCTCGAAAACATGAACGACACCGAAGGCAGCAAGAAAGCCGCGGCAGACCTCGTTGCACTCCTCGAAAAATGCAACGTCGAAGGTTGCGCAAACGCTTGTCTGAAGAAAGAAATTCTGGACGCAAAAGATTGCCTCGTCAAGAAATCCATCTGGATCTTCGGCGGCGACGGCTGGGCTTACGACATCGGCTACGGCGGCTTGGATCACGTTCTCGCTATGAACGAAAACGTAAACGTTCTGGTCGTTGACACCGAGCTCTACTCCAACACCGGCGGACAAAGCTCCAAATCCACCCCGGTCGCTTCCATCGCAAAATTCGCCGCAACCGGCAAACGCATCAGGAAGAAAGACCTCGGCATGATGGCTATGAGCTACGGCTACGTCTACGTCGCGCAGGTTGCTATGGGCGCAAGCCAGAAGCAATATCTCGACGCAATCATGGAAGCCGAAGCTTACGACGGCCCGTCCCTCATCATCGCTTACGCTCCGTGCATCAACCAGGGCCTCAAGGATATGGGCAACAGCCAGCTCGAAGAAAAACGCGCAGTCGAATGCGGCTACTGGCAACTCTATCGCTACAACCCTGCTCTTGAAGCTGCCGGACAAAATCCGTTCAAACTGGATAGCAAAGATCCGCAAGGCAACTATCGCGAATTCTTGCTCGGCGAAACCCGTTACGCAGCTCTGCAAAAAGTCAACCCTAACGCAGAAGCTCTCTACGAACGCAACGAGGAAGACAGCAAACGTCGTCTTGACAAATACAAATCCCTTGCTTCCAAATAACGAAACAAACGAAAAAGACCGAGATTTTTCTCGGTCTTTTATTTTGTTTTAATCGCAATCTATTTTTGTTGAACCATGCCCTGCAAAAGTTTGTAAAAACAAAGGATCGTTTCGTTGATATTTAGATACTGTATTATAGAATAACGCTTTATTATTATACTTCATCGAAACAAAATCCATAGTTAAATACCCATAATCGTTATAATCACTATATCTCCACGAAATTGAGTATGTATAACTTTCCCCATTCTGAAGAGTAATTATTTGGCTATCAATTAGTTTTTTTGAATCCATATCAAATGTTACTGCGAATTTACTTATGTCGAACGAAATAGTTCGGCCGCTTCTGTTCGTTATATTACATGTCATTTTGCACGTCGGAGTTTGTCCATAAAAACCACCACAAGTTGCTTCATAACGATAATCTATTTCATAGCCTTTAGCAACCTCATTGTTAGCTTTTGCTCCACTATATGCGCCTATCCCTATACAAACCAAAATAAATATAATCCAAAACAAACGTTTTTTGTGAAGCTTTTGTTCTTTATCGGTTTTGACGGCAGATGTTTCTTCCATAAATTTTCTCCTGTATTTCTAATAATTCTTACAGCTGTTTATTATTCATATTTTCTAAAGGTATTTTCACCGTTCCTGAAAAAACTTGTTCATATCCTTTTCTTAAGGAATAATGATCATCATAAATAATGTTATTTCCAAACAAATCCAGAGAAATATACTCAACTAAGAAATATATTCTTTCTTGAGTTTTAGGAATATTTTCTCTGCTAACTTGAATATCAAAATTTATTAAGCATTTCTCACCCGCTTTCAACGCATAAAAATTGCTGTCTAATTGTATTTCTGTGTTCCCGATTTTAAACACGATATCAGAAGAATCGAACTCAAATACATTTAGGCTGTTATTTGTAAAACTAATTTCCGTTTGTGCCAAAGCAGTTGCATTTATATCACATTGAGTAAAAACTGTTATGTAATCAATTCGTATTTCATCTTTCAAACAAATTTCTTCATTTTTAATAGCAATCGGTACAACAACTGCTGAACTCTCTTCTTCTAAGGAACCTTCGCTAGGCGAATCTTTTTTCAAATTCTCGTTTCCCATAAATTTATCGTAAAAATTAACTCCAACAATCAATGCTCCAAATATAATCGGGTAATAAGCATTTGTTTTAATCTGAAGTTCAAATGCAGTAGTTATATCTTTTTTTATTAGTAAATAGCAAATTAAAAATGCTAGTGATGCTACGAAGATATTGACTACACAAGAGTTGTAAACCTTTAGTGATTTGTCCATATTATTTTTTAAATCTACTATTTTTTTAAAAGCATGAATACAGATACCGACAGTACTTGCAACAATTACCATACTTGCCGCTGAGGCAATATAAGCTAATATTTGTATTTTTTCCGTCAATTCAAAAGCATTTTGTTTATAATTAAACAATAAAATATCAGTTCCTGAAACCACTTCGATTTGTCCGACTTTAATAAAAGAACCCAAAACGACAATTAAAGTAGCTACAACTGACAAAAGTATCGAAATAAGATACACTATTTTATCATTTGATTTGTTCATATTTTTCCTCCTACCCGGCAATAATTAAATTATATATCACCAAACGGTGAAATGTCAAGAAGATGACACCAATCGGTGATATAGTCAAATTATGTATAAGGAAAGATTCGCAAAAGTATTGAAAGAATATATCGGCGACAGAAGCATAAATCAGGTGGCGAAAGATATCGGCATACCCACGCAGACTTTGCACCGCTACGTCAACTGTCAGCGTGAAATCGGGCTTGAAAGCCTTGTGAAGATTGCGGACTATTTCGACGCGTCGCTTGACGATATCGTAGGGCG
>ERZ1034917.1634-NODE-1634-length-12947-cov-7.647146_pt1 | contig 12947 bp, 10 predicted proteins | sample MGYA00520605_ERZ1034917 | MGnify/ENA primary metagenome ERZ1034917 (study PRJEB33766, sample SAMN09781784) | gut metagenome | biome: gut microbiome | host: Homo sapiens | place: Madagascar | study: EMG produced TPA metagenomics assembly of the PRJNA485056 data... | reverse complement strand
TTCCATGGCTTGTTTTATAAGATATTGTTGAGAGAAGGCTATGATATAAAGATAATGGATGGAGGAAAAGGTCATGCCATTATAAAGAACGTATTATCTAGGTATTTTGATGATGTTAATGATGATAAAGTTAGAGAAGTGATGAATAATATTTCCATGTTTAAGACTTCTTTATGCACTATTAATGAATTTAAATCTACTGTGAGCAAGGATATATTTTTAGAGTGTTTAAAAGCTTATGAAAGTATCAAAGAAAGAGAAGGGTTGTGGGATTTTGATGATTTATCGGTGAAAGTATTAAAATTGCTTACAGAAAATAAGAGAATTTTAGAAAAGTATCGAAGAATGTTTAAATATATACTAGTAGATGAATTCCAGGATTGTGATAATATACAGGTGAGTTTTTTACTTCTTATGAATAAAGACAATGAATTATTTGCAGTAGGTGATGAAGACCAATGTATTTATTCATTTAGGGGATCTAAGCCAGAATATATGGTTAATTTCCATGAAACTTTCAAAGATGGAGTAAAGGTTAAGCTTCTTACTAATTATAGAAGTAAGAATAATATTGTAGAGGTATCAAAGAGATTAATTGATAAAAATGAAAATAGAAATGAAAAAGAAATAATTTCATACTGTGACAGTCATGGAATTGTTCATTATAGTACTCCATACAATGAATATATGCAAGGTGAAGAAATTGCTAAATACATAAAAGAAAATTATCAAGGTACATATGCTGATAATGCAGTTTTATATAGGACTAATATGGAATCAAGAAGTATGATTGATATACTTACAAAAAGAAAAATTCCCTTTGTATTATTGGATAAGGGATATAACTTCTTTAATCATTTTATTTGCAAGGATTTAATTAATTATTTAAAATTATCCATTGATCAATATGATAAAAATGCTTTTGCATGGATAATAAACAAGCCTTTTAGATATATTAGTAAGGAGAATTTAGGATATATAAATAGCTATCAAGAACATAAATCTCCTTTTGATATATTAATTAATAAAAAGGATATGCCACCGTTTCAATGCAAGAAGATTGATGATTTAAGAAAAGAAATACTATATTTAAATAAGATGTCCTTAGGCAGTGCCATACAATACATAATATCTACCATGGGTTATATTGATTATTTAAGGGAATATGCCAGTAAATATGGTCAAAGTCTTGATGATTTAGAGGATGTATTAGAAGAATTTAAAGGAGCAGCAGAAGGATTTAAAACCATTACTGAGTTTTTGATACATGTTAATAATGTGGAAGAACAAATTGAAAGCAGTAAGGCTGTGGAAGATGGTGTAATTTTAAGTACCATTCATGGAGTAAAAGGAATGGAGTTTAATAATGTCTATATTATTAATTGTAATGAAGAAGTAATACCCCATAAATCATCTATGGAAGAAAATATAGAAGAGGAAAGAAGGTTATTTTATGTTGCTATTACAAGAGCAATAAATAATTTATATGTATTTTCACCTAAAACAATGCGAGGAAAGTTTAGAGAAGTTTCTAGATTTATTGCCGAGTCGCATCTTAAAGAAGAAGCTGAAAAGATTGATTATGGCATAGAAGTAGGTGATATGCTTTATCACAGGACTTATGGTGAAGGTAGTGTAATAGAGATAGATAAGGATAAAATCATCATTAAGTTTAAAGATATTTGCCGAAGCTTTTCTTTAAAAGTACTTATGGAAAATAATTTAGTTATATTAATAAATTAATTTTTTAAACATAGTGCATAATAATATTGTCATATAGATATTGGAGGAAGCTTTATGAAAAGTAGAAATACAGTTTTATGTATAATGGCAATAATATTATTTATCAATTTTTTAGTGTTTAAAGCAAATGCTTTGATTTTATCTCCAGAAGAGGCAGAGCGTATAGAGATGCTTTTAAAAGAAAGTGATGCATATGTCCATGATGAAGATAAAAAAGTGTTGGAAGGTTATAGGGAAAAATTATTAAATTATGAAATACTGACTCAGGAAGAAAAAGATTATTTAAGAGAATGTTATTTAAATATGATTAGAAATAAGTTAGGTGAAGAAAAGTTCAATGAATATTGTAAACTTATTGAAAAAAGAAGTAGCAGTGCAGAATTTACTCAACCAGAAAGATTTAGGCTTTATGAGCTGGAAAAAGAGCTTAGGGAAAGTCATTAATAGGCTGTAAATCATTGAATATAGTTAATATATATAATATAATTTAAATAGGCTTATATTGCATTATATAAGCCTATTTATAATGTTAATGAGGTAAAGCTAATGAAAAAAGAATTTAGTGTTGAAGACATAAAATTTTCCTTGGACATTGGTACAAGAACCGTTATTGGATCAGTGGGTATTGTAAAGGGGACAAAGATTGAGGTTATTAAGGAATGTTACGTTGAACACCATGAGAGAGCAATGCTTGATGGTCAGATACATGATATTTCTCTAGTTACTAAAACTGTTAAGTCAGTAATACAAAATTTAGAAAGTGAACTAAATATCAAGCTTGAAAAAGTTAATATTGCAGCTGCTGGAAGATTCCTGCAAACTGTCAATAGTACGGCAGAAATAGATTTAAATAAAGAGGATTCTATAAATAACGAATGGATAAAGACTTTGGAACTTAAAGCTATAAAGGAAGCTGAAGAAAGTATAGAGAAAGAAGTGTCTGGCCAGTTATATTGTGTTGGATATTCTGTAATAAATTATTATTTAAATGGATATATAATATCAAATCTTTTAGGACATAAAGGTGAAAATATATCTGTAGAAATAATAGCAACGTTTCTACCAAAATCCGTAGTTGACTCGCTATATTCAGTTATGGATAAGTGTGGACTAAGAGTGAGCAGTCTGACTTTAGAACCTATTGCAGCCATTGAAGCAGTAGTTCCTCAAAAGTTAAGGTTATTAAATATTGCTTTAGTAGATATAGGCGCAGGAACTTCTGATATAGCTATAAGTGATAATCAAAGTATAGTAGCATATGGAATGGTACCTATGGCAGGTGATGAAGTTACTGAAGTTATAGCAAAAGAATGTTTAGTAGATTTTAATACTGCGGAAATTATAAAAAGGCAGATAAATACTGAAGAAGAAATAAAGTTTATAGATATATTAGGATTTGAATGTTCTAGAAGCTCTGCGAAGCTTAAAGAAGTTATCCGTCCTATGGTTGCAGAAGTTGGTAAAACCATTGGTGAAAAAATTAAAGAGCTTAATGGAAATAAACCTCCTAGTGCAATTTTTGTTGTAGGTGGAGGAGCACATACACCTGGAATTCTTGAAGAAATAGTGCATAATACCAATATACCTAACGAGAGAATAGCAATAAAAGATAGAAATTCAATAGAATCATGTATATCAGAAAATGTTTATGGATCAGCAGGCGTTACTGTAATCGGTATAGCTCTTGTAGGGTTAAAAAATGAAGGAAATGATTTTGTTAATGTATATCTTAATCATATTCCAATAAGCTTATTTAATTCTCATGCACATACTGTAAAGGATGTACTAGTACATGCTGATATAGATCCTACAATGCTTATAGCAAAAAGAGGCAAAAATTTAAGATATACATTAAATGGAGTTAAAAAGATAACCTTTGGTAGCAAAGGGGAAAATGCTATTATTAAAGTAAATGGAGAAGAGGCTGCTATTGATTCTAAGATTAATGATGGTGATGAAATAAATATAATCTATGCAAAGAATGGACAAAACGCAGCAGCTAAAGTTATGGAAATATTAACCAATTATAAAGAAAAAGAAATTTTTATTAATAATAACAGTACAGTTATAGAGCCAATTGCTATAATAAATGATAATAAAGTTTCACTTGATACATATATATCTGACCAGGACATTATTGAAATAATATATCCAAAAAATATTGGAGATGTGAAAAAGTATGTAATAAATACTGAAGGTGATATTTTTGTAAATGAAGTAAAAGCTAATGATGAATATATAATAAAAGATGGGGATAAATTAGTTTTTGAGGATGATATATATATTGAAAAAAATCATTATCATAATATAAGCACATCACTAATTATTGAGCAAGATGAAGAAAGTAAAAGTTATGAAATCAATGGTAATGAATTCAGTGAAAAATTAGAAGATGAAGATATATATGCTATGAAGGTAATAGTTAATGATGAGGAAGTTAAAATTAAGGACATGTCTTCCATGATGTTTGTGCAAATATTCAGTTATATAGACTTTGATTTATCAGAGCCAAAAGGGAATATAGTTCTTAAGCTCAATGGAAAAGATGCAGCATATACAGACATAGTTAATAATGGAGATATTATTAATATTTATTGGAAAAAATAAAAAAAGGGGCTAAAAAGGGTATGAGTAGATTTAAAAATGAGGCAGAAAGTATTAAAGATGAAATTATAGGTATTAGAAGGAGTTTACATGAGAATCCAGAAATAGGATATGAAGAATTTAATACTTCCAAACTTATAAAGGATTTCTTAATAAAAGAAGGAATTACCTATGAGGAATATGCAAAAACAGGAGTATGTGCCTTAATAAAAGGTAACAAGGCTGATAATGGAAGGGTTATTGGTGTTAGGGCAGATATTGATGCTTTACCGTTAGAGGATAAGAAAAAATGTAGCTATGCGTCTAAAATAAAAGGAAAGATGCATGGATGTGGACATGATGGACATACTTCTATATTATTAGGTATAGCAAAACTGATAAATAATAATAGGGATATTTTTGGCGGAACTGTAAAGCTTATGTTTGAACCAGCAGAAGAAACAACTGGTGGAGCAAAGGTAATGATTGAGGAAGGAATATTAAAAAATCCCCATGTAGATGTTGTGTATGGACTTCATATGGAGGAAACTATTGATACAGGAACAATAATGGTGAAAAAGGGAACTGTTAATGCGGCATCTAATCCATTTAAAATAGTAGTTAAGGGAGAAGGAGCTCATGGTGCTTATCCAGCAGCAGCAGTGGATCCAATAGTGGTCAGTAGCCAAATTATCATGGCATTGCAAACTATTGTTAGCAGAGAAATAAACCCAAGTAATCCAGCAGTGGTTACAGTAGGTTCTATTCATGGAGGTACAGCTAGTAATATAATACCTGATGAAGTTGAAATTGGTGGTATAATCAGAACCATGACTAAGGAAGATAGAGAGCATTCTGTGAAAAGAGTGAAGGAAATTGCTGAAGGTATTGCTAGGTCATTAAGAGCGGAGTGTCAAGTTGAAATAGAAGAGTCTTATCCATGTTTGATTAATAATGATGAGCTTGTTGAGAGACTTAGACAAAATGCTGAAAAGGTAATTGGTAAAGAAAATGTATTAGAACAAAAGAATCCTAAGATGGGAGTTGAAAGTTTTGCATACTTTGCCAGTGAAGTTCCTTCAGTTTTCTACTTCTTAGGATGTAGAAATGTTGAAAAAGGGATTATACATCCAGCACATAGCAGTCTATTTGATATTGATGAAGAATCATTGCCTATAGGAATAGCCATTGGCTGTGAATTTATTGTTGATTATTTGACAAGTTGCTAAAATAATATTAATCTAATACAATGGGGAAAATAAAAAGAGTACGGAAAACAGGAGATGATTTAAGTGAAAATAGAAATAGGAACAAATGAAGCAGGGCAGAGACTAGATAAATTTTTAAGAAAATACTTTAAAGATGTACCATTAAGTGCTATATTTAAAGCTTTAAGAAAAGGTGATATTAGAGTTAATGGAACAAAGAAAAAAGAGAATTATGCTTTAGAATTAGGGGATGAAATAGAAGTAAGATACTTACAATCTAAAAAAGAATCTAATTCTAGCAAAGAAGTGAATTTTATAAAAGTAAATTCAGGTTCTATGAAAGTTACTTATGAAGATGAAAATATACTTGTTGTAGAAAAATGGCCAGGTGTTTTAGTACATCCAGATCAAAAAGGTGCAGAACCATCTTTAACTGATTATGTATTATCATATTTAAATGATAAAGGAGACTATATTCCAGAAAAGGAACTTACTTTTACACCAGCACCATGTAACAGATTAGACAGAAATACTTCAGGTACTGTTATTTTTGGTAAAAATTTTGAATCATTAAGAGAAATGAATGAACTGATTAGAGAAGGAAAGGTTAAGAAGTATTATAATGCCTTAGTAAAAGGAAGAATAAAGGATGGACTATATACAGGATATATTTCAAAAAATGAAAATGAAAATATATCAAGAGTTTATGATAAAGAAATGCCAAATACAAAGAAAGTTGCTATGGAAGTTAAGACTATTCAAAGTAATGGAGCGTTCTCATTCTTAGAAATAGACTTAATTACAGGAAGAAGCCATCAAATAAGAGCTCACTTAAGTCACTTAGGAAATCCAATTATTGGTGATATTAAATATGGTGATAAAAAGCTAAACTCATTCTTTGACAATAAATTTGGATTAAATTATCAATTCCTTTATGCTTACAAGCTTATATTTAAAGGAGGAGAAGGAAAGCTTGCTTATTTAAAGAATAAGACAGTAGCAGAAGCACTTCCTCCAATGTTTAAGAAAGTTAAGAGAGAGGTCTTTAAATTCACATTATAAAAGGGGATAATTATGGAGAAAAAATCATTAGGTAGAAGCTTTATGATATTATCTTTTGCAGGAATATTCATTAAGATATTATCAGCGGCATATGTACCGTTACTGACAGCTGTAATAGGTTCAGATGCATATGCTTCTTACTCTATAAGTTATACAATATTCACGTTTATATTAGCCGTGACATCATTAGGGGCTCAGCCTGCTATCACTAAGGTTGTAGCAGAATATAGAGCTGTTGGAAATTCTATTGATGCACTAAGGGCAATGAAGATATCGAGAAAATATATGACAATTATAGGAGTATTTGGGACCATTATATTATTGGTACTAGCAAAGCCCATTGCTTTAGCTAGTACATGGGATAAGTCTATATTGGCTATAATGTTCCTTTCTCCTACAATTTTATTTTCGTGTATATTATCTGTTTACAGAGGGTATATGCAAGGAATTGAGGATATGGAGACTATCGGAATATCACAAATAATTGAGCAGATAATAAATGTTGTTTTAAGTCTTGTTTTTGCAGGTATCTTAATAAAGATTAGTGAAGAAATGGGTATTGCAGGAGGTACTGTAGGTACTACATTAGGAGCAGTAGTAGCAATTATATATATTATTTTTATTTATGAAAAGAGGGAGTACGAAGAAGAAGCGTATTCTAGCAATACTATTGAAAAGAGACATAGTGAAAAGACCATAGCAAGAAAGATATTAATGTATGCATTGCCTATTACCTTAGTGGCAGCATTGCAAAATTCAAGTCCTCTTGTGGATGCAATGATAGTTAAAAGAAGGCTTGCTATATCAGGAATACCTAAAGAAAGTCTAGAAGTTACTTATGCCTATCTTTCATATTTTAATACTTTATTATATGTTCCGTTAGCGTTGGTAACGGCGCTTAGTACAGCTATATTTCCTAAGGTTATTTCAGCTTATACATGTAAAAATCGTAAAGAACTTAGAAGTAATATTAGCTATTCATATAGAATAACGTTTATGATTACCATACCATCACTGGTAGGATTAGCGATTTTAGGTAAAGAAGTATTCAATATGCTCTTTGGTTTAAATGAAGGATATGAATTGCTTATGTATGGCTCAATAGTATTGGTGTTTATGTCCATAACCACTATACAAAATACTATTTTACAAGGGGTAAATAAATTGTACCTTGTTTTATATACAGCATTTATTGGTGTGGTGTTAAAGCTGATACTAGATTTTATATTGGTAGCTATTCCAGAGATTAATATTTTTGGAGCTGTAATTGCTAGTTTTGTATCTTATCTTGTTCCAACTATTATAAATCATAGAAACTTAAGAAAGATATTTAGAGTAAGAGTTCCAATTATTAAGCTGTTATTAGCACCAATTATTGCTTCGTTGTCTATGGGAGTGGTTATAGCAGTTATAAGGATGCCTATGGCTAGATTAATCAATATTTTTGAGGGTGGAAGACTTATGATTAGTGTGGAAACCTTAGTTATGGTAGCAATTGGTGGAATGGTATATCTACTAGTAATGATTTTAATTGGAGGAATAACAAAAACTGATTTAGATTTAATTTCTCCAAAGGTATATAGAATAATGCCAAGATTTTTAAGAAAAATGATGTAATTATTACTTTAAAGATAACTTAATTTATATTAAGTTATCTTTTTTTTTGCATATAAAACATAAAAAATAAACATTATAACATTATGGTAAAAATAAAGATGAGGTGAAGAAGAGTGGGAATTAAATTACAAAATTTGGTGGTGAAATTTGGGGATTTTACAGCTATAAATGATGTAACGTTAGAAATACCAAAGGGAAAGCTAGTTTCTTTACTAGGGCCATCTGGGTCTGGTAAATCTACTACGCTTTTCACTATATGTGGAATACATAAACCTTTTTCAGGGAAAATAATATTTGGTAATAGAGATGTAACTGGCTTAGAACCAGAAGAGTTAGGAATTGGTTTGGTATTTCAAAATTATGCGTTATATCCCCATATGACCATAAGGGAAAATATAGGATTTCCCTTAAAGAATTTAAAATGGAATAAGGATGAGGCAGCAAAGAGGATAGTGGAAGTTGCTAAGACTGTAAAGATAGATGGTCTTTTAGATAGAAAACCATCACAGCTTTCAGGAGGGCAGCAACAGAGAGTTGCTATAGCAAGAGCTTTGGCTAAAAGACCAGATATTCTTTTGCTAGATGAACCTTTGTCTAATTTGGATACTAAACTGAGAGTAGAAACAAGACAGGAAATAAGAAGAATACAAAAGGAAACAGGAGTTACAGCTATATTCGTTACTCATGATCAAGAAGAGGCCATGAGTATTTCAGATCAGATAGTACTTATGAAGGATGGAGCTATTGAGCAGGTATCAACCCCTACTGATATGTATTTAAATCCTGTAAATAAATTTGTAGCATCTTTTATAGGAAGTCCAGAAATGAATTTTGTAAATTTAAAAGTTAAAGATGGTATAGGAGGAATTGATAATTTTACCGTAAATAATCTTCAAAAAGAAAAGAAAAATGTTATTTTAGGCTTCAGAGCTGAAGATGTGGAAATAGCTGATGAAGGAATCGGTGCAAAGGTGGAGACTGTGGAAATACTAGGTAGGGAAAAACTTCTTACATTGAATCATAATGATAGAAAATTCAAGGTTCTAGTTGAAAATACTTTCTCTATTGAAGAGGGTAAGGGAATATACATAAAACCTAAAGTAGGAAAATGTTATATATTTGATGAAAAAACGGAGGAATTTATTAAAAAATGTTAAAGAAAAAATATAAAGGTTATTTATATCTGCTTCCAGCATTAATAGTTCTTTTAGTCTTTGTGTTTTATCCAATAATAAATACAGTGATATTTAGCTTTGATGAAACGAAAGCCAGCGGATTTAAGTTTGGGATAGGATCATACAAGTATCTTTTTAATGATAAGAGATTTAGACAGTCTCTTATAAATACACTGATATATGCAGCTGTAGTGCCATTTTTATCAGTAAGTATTTCGTTACTTTTAGCAAATGCATTAGTACATTTAAAAAATAAAAAATTGCAAAGTATGTTTCAGAGCATATATTTTTTACCTTATGTAACATCTTTAGTTGCTATAGGTATAGTATGGTCATGGCTTTTTAATAGTGAATATGGTGTTATTAATTATTTACTTAGAATTATAGGCTTCAAAGGTATCAATTGGCTTAATGATCCTAAGTATGGCATGGTAGCATTAATTATTTTTGCGGTATGGAAGAGCTTAGCTTTTAATACGCTTATTTTGACTACAGGAATAGCATCTATTAATCCACAGTATTATCAAGCAGCAAAAATAGATCAGGCATCAAGCAGAACCATATTTACTCAAATCACCATAAAGCTTGTATCTCCAATGATAGCTTATACATATATGATAAGTCTTATTGCAGCTTTTAAGGTATATACAGAAGTGTATGTATTATTTGGAGGAAGAACTTTAGATGGAGCAGTATCAACAGTAGTTAGATATATCATTGATAGATTTTATGGTGATCAGGATTTTCCTCTTGCATATGCAGCAGCAGTAGTATTGCTTGTGATTATTCTTTTGGTGACAGGAATACAGAAATATGCCCAAAGAAATAAGATTCATTATTAGAGGTGATTTATTTTATGAATAGAAAGTATTTTTTGAATTTTTTAAAATATATGGCTTTGGTGTTATTTGCCATAATCACTTTATTTCCATTTTATTGGATGATTGCTTCTTCATTAAAGACAAGTTTTGAAGTAATCCAGGTACCGCCAAGCTTGCTACCTAAATCTCTTAAATTTGAAAACTACACTATAGCATTTAAAATGGCTCCATTTGTAAGGTATTTTATTAATACTATAATTGTCACAGTATTAAGTATTATTTCTACAGTTATAATAGCTATTCTTTCGGCTTTTGCTTTTGCTAATTTAGAATTTAAAGGTAGAGATTTAATGTTTGCTATTTTTCTTGCATCAATGATGATTCCAGGAGAAGTACTTATAGTGACTAATTTTAAGACAATATCCAATTTAGGTTGGATTGATACATATAGGGCTTTATTTGTACCATATATGGCTAATGTTTTATACATATATATGTTAAGAGAGTTTTTCTTAACAGTACCAAAGCAGTTATATTATGCAGCTAAGGTTGATGGTGCTGGTGATTGGAAGTTTCTTTGGAGTATATTAGTACCTATAGCAAAACCATCAATAATAACCATTTGTATATTGGTTGGAATAAATTCTTGGAATGCATTTTTATGGCCGTTATTAGTAACCAATAGTGTTGAGATGAGATTGGTAGCTAATGGTCTTACTGCATTCCAGTCTGATGCAGGAAATAGCTATGAATTATTAATGGCTGCATCCACAATAATTACTCTTCCAATAGTACTTGTTTATATATTCCTACATAAGAAAATTATGAGTGGTATATCAATAGGTGGCATAAAAGGATAATAAAGATGAATTTTTAAAGCAAAGTTACACACAATAAATAAAGAAAATATATTAAATAGAGGTGAACAAAATGAAAAAAAGATTTTTGGCATCGTTGCTAACAGTTGTGACAACAATGTCATTGTTTGTAGGATGTAAAAAAACTGACAGTACTACAGAAGAAATTATTACAGAGCTGAATGAACCAGTTTCAATTGAAATGTGGCATTACCTAACAGGGGCACAAGGAGAAGTGCTACAAAGCATTATTGATGATTTTAATAGCACCAATGGTAAAGGTATTACTGTCACTGCTGTAAATCAAGGAAATATAACAGATTTGAATAAAAAGGTGGTAGCAGCAGCTCAATCTAATTCTTTGCCCGCAATTATAAATGTATATCCTGATTTAGCAACAGGGTTAATTCAAGATGGAAAAATCATTGATTTAACTCCATATATTAATAACGATAAAATTGGTATGAAAGATGAAATTAAAAATGATTATGTTAAAGCTTTTATTGATGAAGTATCACAATGGAATGATGGAAGTATTTATGGAATACCATTAACTAAATCAACAGAAGTTGTTTATGTCAATGAAACATTATTAGGTACTTTAGGTTATACAATGAATGATTTAAAGAATTTAACTATGGAAAAACTTACAGAGATATGTAAGAAGAGTAAGGAGGAGTTGGATATTCCTGGTTTTGGTTTTGATTCAAGTTCTAATGCATTTATTTCAACATTGAAAATGGATGGAAAAGATTTTATTGAATTAGATGGAACTATTAATGTTGATAATGAATGGGTGAGAGAATTTATGCAGTATTATAAGGATAATACTGAAAAAGGATATTTTAGAACACCAGGAGAAGATACTTATTTATCAGGACCATTTTCAAATGAAAAATTGCTTATGTATCAAGGTTCAACAGCAGGAGCTGCTCACATACAAACCAATGGACAGTTTGTTTTAGGTATTAGTGAGGTGCCAAAGTTTGAAGATAAATTTAATGCAGTTATTCAGCAAGGTGCATCTTTATTTATAACTAATAATACAACTCCACAGCAAAGATATGCAGCTTATGAATTTATTAAATATGCCACAAATACAGAAAATACAGCACAGTTTGCTGTAGCTACTGGATATCTTCCAGTAAGATATTCAGCAGAAGAAACTACTATAATGAAAGATGTGTTAAGTGATATTGAAAGCATATATGGAAAAGTATATCCAGTGGCGAAGGAAGAATTAGATTATGCTTATTACACACCTGCAATAAACAATGCTCAATCAGCAAGAAATATAATTCAAGAAAAATATGAATCATATGTAAATGGAAGTATAACAGATATAGATACTTTTATTAATGACACTACATCACAAGTTAAAACTTCAATTCAAAGGCAATGAAAATAGAGATAGGATTAATTCCTATCTCTATTTCTTTGTAAATTATTCAGTTTTTATTTTATTCCTTCTTCATATTGTTGGACCATTCTCTTAACCATTTCTCCGCCAACACTACCGCATTGTTTTGAACTTAAATCTCCATTGTAGTCTGAAAATGGAACTCCCATTTCACTAGCAACTTGATTTCTAAACTTAGCTAAACCGTTTTTTGCTTCAGGTACTAATTTTTGTGTCATAAATGATCCTCCTCTATCGGTGAAGTTTTGTCAAAGCTTTAATTTGCTTTGCAGTATTATTATGTGCAAAGTGATATTGAATAACCTATAAAATAGTAACCAACAAAGGAAAAAAATAGAGCCTATTTTAATCGTCTTCTAAGCCGAAAGTACTTAAGTAAGCAAAGATTGCAAAGACTCCTATAACTGTAACTATAACTTTTATTAAGGAGGAGTACATTTGTAAACTGTTAATTATTATTC
>ERZ1034917.1630-NODE-1630-length-12962-cov-5.520183_pt1 | contig 12962 bp, 9 predicted proteins | sample MGYA00520605_ERZ1034917 | MGnify/ENA primary metagenome ERZ1034917 (study PRJEB33766, sample SAMN09781784) | gut metagenome | biome: gut microbiome | host: Homo sapiens | place: Madagascar | study: EMG produced TPA metagenomics assembly of the PRJNA485056 data... | reverse complement strand
GTTCTGAGCGAGTGTGGCGGAGCCAAGGAAGGCGAAGGAGGACGTCCCGGCATAGAAGGTTCTACGCAATGAATTCAGGATGGCTGGCTGGCCTACCCTGCTATGAGCGCGACTTCGAGCCGATGGCGGTTGGACCGAGCGAGGCAGCCAGATTGATTGCCAACATGACGAGGGCTTGTTCTCATTGGCCATTGCAAGAGATAGTGACAGTTCGAGGAATTGGCAAGGTTGTGCTGAGAGATTGCGGCAGCATGCCGACTCGGCAACACAACCAGAGACGTTCCCCGCCTCTTCATCGACTTGCGCGTGAGCATAAGGGCGCTTGGCACCACTCGCCTTCATCGCGGGAGCCATATCGACCGGGCTGGTCCCGCGGAGCCAATGGCTTAAGTCTACCCGCGGCTCTTTCGTGTGAAAGGCTGTTCCTCGTGATTCGCTCTCAAGCCCGCGCCCCGCTAATCCGACGCGGTAGGAGAATCTGCAGTAGTTTCTCGCTGATGCAGCCTCTCATGTCCATTTCGTTGGACATGAGAGGCTGCATATAGGTTTCTAAGCAATATCACACGACGGGCGAATTGCTTTGCTTTCGCAAGCAGGTCAAACGGCCCTTAACCATCCCCCGAAGCTATTAGCTGCCAGCTAAGGAAACTGGGTCAAACGGGCGTATAATTCAAATGTATTGCATTCGTACTAACCTGGAGGGATGCGGAATGGATTACCCCGAGTTGATCAAGAACAACGCCAGTCCGACGGAAATACAGAAGTACCTCGTCGACGGCGAGATGGCGGCCATAACCATCCGCATACCGAAAAACTTGCGAGACAGCGCGAAGGAAGCTGCCGCGCTCAAGGGCATGAGCTTCAGCGCCTTGGTGCGTGCCAGCCTTATACGGGAACTCTCCGAGCAGCCGGGAAAAATCGGCTGACCATCGACGAACTCCGATAACCTAAGCAACCTGAAGCCCCGAAAGGCTGGACAACGTGGACCAGGCATACATCGACAACAAAACGAGTATCATGAAAGACGAGCTCGCCGCGCGCATCGCGAAGGGCGACAAGATGTCCGTTGCGGCATCGCTCTTCTCTATGTATGCGTACAGCGAGCTGAAAGAAGCACTTGAAAGCCTTGACGAATTCCGATTCGTCTTCACATCCGACGCGTTCACGAAGGACCGCCCGAAGAAAGAGCAGCGCGAGTTCTACATCCCCCGCATGCAGCACGAGCAGGGTCTGTTCGGCTCTCAGTTCGAGGTGAAGCTCAAAAACGAGCTGACCCAAAAAGCCGTTGCGAGCGAATGCGCCGAATGGATTAGAAAGAAAGCAACGTTCAAATCGTGTCCGGGCGAAGCGCGCCCCCTTTCGCCTTCGGCTCAAATCGAAAAGCAAGACGATGTCGTCGGCTACATACCCTTCGAATCGTTCGATACGGTCATGCTGGGCGTCCAACCCAGCGGCCAATCCCCCTCCTTTTCCCTAAGACAGGACTCGTCCATGTCGAAGAACCTGCTCGACGCCTTCAACCGCGAATGGGAAAGTGGCAAGCTCGTCGACGTGACCGAATCCGTCATCGACAACATTTCGCTGATGTACCGGGAGAACCCGCCCGAGCTGGTCTACTACCTGGCGCTCTATCGCGTCTTCCACGAGTTCCTGGAGGACGTGAGCGGCGAATCGCTTCCCGATGGGTCTTCGTCATTCAAGGAGACCAAGATCTGGAGCATGCTCTACGACTTCCAGAAAGATGCTGTGGTGTCCATCGTTCAGAAGCTCAACCAGTACAACGGCTGCATCCTGGCCGATTCCGTGGGCCTGGGCAAGACGTTCACCGCGCTGGCCGTTATGGCTTACTACCTCAAGCAGGGCAAGCGCAAGGCGCGCGTGCTGGTGCTGTGCCCCAAGCGCCTGTCGGAGAACTGGACACTGTACAACCACGGCTACAAGAACAATCCGCTTCGCGACGACGACCTGCATTACGACGTGCTCTACCACACCGACCTGTCGCGCAAGAGGGGCACCACCGAAACGGGCATCGACCTGGCGCGCCTCGACTGGAGCAACTACGACCTGGTGGTCATAGACGAGTCCCACAACTTCAGGAACGGCGAGGACACCTCGGCGAAGGAGAACGGCAAACGCAACCGCTACCAGCGGCTCGTCGAGGAGATTCTGCAACAAGGCGAACGTACCCGCGTGCTCATGCTGTCGGCCACGCCGGTCAACAACCGCTTCAGGGACATCCGCAACCAGCTGGCATTGGTCTACCAGGGCGAATCGCAGGTGCTCACCGAGAAGCTCGGATTGGAAACGGACATCGACGATGTGTTCCGCATGGCGCAAGCCAGCTACTCGCAATGGGCCAAGCGCCCCATCGAGGAGCGTACCACCGAGAACCTCACGCAGCTTCTGAACCCCGACTTCTTCCATATCCTCGACCAGATGACGGTTGCCCGCTCTCGAAAGCACATCCAGCGCTACTACGACGCCAACGCCATCGGCCCGTTCCCGAAGCGGCGCAAGCCCATCACGCAGCGCCCCGGGCTGTCGAAGGCTGTCAACGCGCCCACCTACGGCGAGATCGCCGGATCTATCGAGCTGTTGAGCCTGGCGGTGTACTCGCCTTCTCGCTACCTGCAGCCCAGCCGCGCCGCCAAGTACGCCGACAAGAACGGCAACCTCACCACGAGCGGCCGCGAAACGGGCGTGAAGAAGCTCATGGGCACCAACCTGCTCAAGCGCCTGGAAAGCTCGGTGCACTCGTTCCGCTTGACGCTGCAGCGCATCCTGTGCCTCATGCAGCAGCGCGTTGCCCAGATAGACGAGTACGAGCGGCTAGGGACGATGGCGGGCGCGCTCGACGCCGACATCGACGAGAATGACTTCGAGCCCGACGACCTCGATACGCTCGACTTCGAGGTGGGCGGGAAGCAGAAGTTCGACATCGCCGATCTGGACTGGAAGTCGTGGCGCCGTGACATGTGCGACGACATCAACACCATCGAGGGCCTGCTGTTCATGGTCCAGGGCATCGACCCCGCAAGCGACGAGAAGCTCGAAACCCTGCGCACGCTGCTGAGAAGGAAGGTGGCGAACCCCATAAACGCCGGCAACAGGAAGGCCATCGTGTTCACCGCGTTCGCCGACACGGCCGACTACCTCTACGAGAACCTGGCACCCGCGGCGCGGGAGCTGGGCCTGAGCATCGCCGAGGTCACCGGCGGCCAGAAGGGCTCGCGCACCACCGCCGAGGTCGTCTCGGGCAACATGAACGACGTGCTCACGTGCTTCTCGCCCGAGTCGAAGGGCCGCGACCAGGTGATGCCCGGCGCCCCAGACATCGACATCCTGGTTGCCACCGACTGCATCTCCGAGGGCCAGAACCTGCAGGACTGCGACTACCTGGTGAATTACGACATACACTGGAACCCCGTGCGCATTGTGCAGCGGTTCGGCCGCATCGACCGCATCGGGTCGAAGAACGCGGAGATCCAGCTGGTGAACTTCTGGCCCGACATCGAGCTGGACGACTACATCAACCTGAAAAGCCGCGTGGAAAGCAGGATGCGCGGCGTGGTGCTCACCTCCACGGGCGACGACGACCTGCTCAACGAGGACGAGAAGGGCGACCTTGAATACCGCAAGAACCAGCTGCTGCAGATGCAGAGCGAGGTGGTGGACCTCGAAGATGTGGATGGCGGCGTGTCGATAACCGACCTAGGTCTGAACGACTTCAGGTCGGATTTGGCCGAATACTACAAAACGCACCCCGAGATCGAACGCACACCCTCGGGCATCAACGCCGTGGTGCAGGGCGACCAGCCGGGCATCGTTTTCGTCCTCAGAAACGTGAACGAGTCGCTTGAGCAGAGCACGAAGAACCAGATCCATCCGTTCTACGTGGTGCACGTAGCCGACGACGGCGACATCGTGCAGGGATACCTGAAGCCGAAGCAGACGCTCGACTACATGCGGCAAATCTGCAAGGGCAAGGCCGCCCCGGACGACGCAGTATGCAAGGCTTACAACAAGGAGACGAAGAACGGCCGCGACATGCGCAAGGCATCGGAGCTGCTGGCCTGTGCCATCGAGTCAATCGTCGACGAGAAGTCGGAAGAAGCCGTCGACAGCTTCTTCACCGCCGGCACCACCAGCTTCTTGGAATCGGACGTTGCGGGAATCGACGACTTCGAGCTGGTGTGCTTTTTGGTGGTGAAGCCATGTTAGGGTTGCCAAGCACCACAGAGGTCGCCAAGGGCGGGCGCATACCCAAGGAGGCGTTCTACCGGAACCTGGCGCTGCCCGCCAAGGTGAAGGAATCCTTCGTCGCCGATGTGGAGGGGTTCCGCATGGCGAACACGGTGAAGGCGTCGACGGCGAACCTCGCCGAAGGGCCAAACGTCAAGGAGATCGCCGTGCTGCGGGTCGGCCTGAAGGGCGACGGCATCGATCCCGCCGTTTTGGACGAGATCGCGAAAGCGAACCCGCGGAAGATCCTCTTCGCTTGCTTGCGACCCGACGGCACGGCAAGGCTTTCCGCAAGGATCGGAGGCAAAATCGTCTCGACCCCCGACTGGAAGCCCGAAAGCGAATGGCGGCTTCGGCTCGAAGGCGCCAACCTGGACGAAGCCTGGGAAGCCATTCAATCGCAGATCGCCTTCGGTGACACCGGCGGCGCATCGACGAGCGTTACGGAAAGGCTGGCGCGTCAAGCCAAGGTGGAATCGCTCCGCGCGAAGATCGAAGCGACGGATAGGAAATGCCGCACGGAAAAACAGCTCGTGAAGAAGAACGGACTGTTCGCCGAACTCAAAGGATTGGAAGAAGAGCTGCGCGCTCTTGAACAGGAGGAGTAACGCACATGGAGAAGATAGACACCGCCACGCCCGATTTGACGATGGAGAACGAGGCAAAGCTGCTGGATTTGTTCCCCCAGGTTGCAACTGAAGTGATAGGCGAAGACGGCGAGGTTTCGCGCTCCGTCGACTTCGACGCGCTGCGCGAGCTTCTAGGCGATGTGGCCGAAGGCCAGCGCGAGCGCTACCAGTTCACCTGACCCGGCAAGCGCGCTGCGAAGGAAGAGGCGCGCAAGCCTATCAACAAGACGCTGCGTCCCTGCCCCGAGAAGAGCGTCGACTGGGACACAACGGAAAACCTCTACATCGAAGGCGACAACCTTGAGGCACTGAAGCTTCTGCGAGAGACCTACGCCGGCAAGGTGAAACTCATCTACATCGACCCGCCCTATAACACGGGCCACGATTTCGTCTACGACGACGACTTCGCTATGACGAACAGCGAATACATAGCGGAAAGCGGCGAATACGACGAAGAAGGCGGACGCCTGGTCGCCAACACCGAAAGCAACGGACGTTTTCATAGCGACTGGTGTTCGATGATGTACCCAAGGCTTGTGCTTGCCAGGGATTTCCTGAGCAACAACGGCGTTATCTTCATTTCGATTGACGACAATGAGCAAGAGAATCTAAGAAAGATGTGTGACGAGGTTTTCGGTGAAGACAACTTCGTTGCTCAGCTTATTTGGGAGCGAGCCTATTCGCCTAAAAACGATGCGAAATACGTCTCCAACAGTCATGACTATGTTGTCTGCTACGCAAAACAAATTGAGAGCTTTCAGATAGGACGTCTTCCGCGATCCGCAGAAGCCAATGCAAGGTACAAGAACCCCGACAACGATCCGCGCGGCCCCTGGATGTCGGATAATATGACTGTTAAAACCTATAGCCCTTCAACTGATTACCCAATTGAAACGCCCTCTGGGCGAATTGTAGAGCCTCCAGCAGGGCGCTGCTGGAGCCTCTCGCGAAACGCGTTTCTCGAGAGGCTCCAGGACAACAGAATATGGTTTGGATCAGACGGGTCTGGCGTACCTCGAATCAAAAGATTCCTGAGCGAGGTCGAAGGAAGAGGGATGGCACCGACTTCAATTCTCTTCTACAAAGAAGTCGGACATAGCCAGGAAGGCGCAAAAGAAGTTATAGGCTTGTTTGATGACAAGGGATATTTTGACGGCCCAAAACCGACACGTTTACTACGTCGCATCATAACCCTAGCTAATTTAGAAGAAGGCGACATTGTTCTCGATTTCTTTTCGGGGTCAGCTTCCACGGCTCATGCGTTGTTTGCCCAGGAAACCGAGAAAGACACTGGCTATCATTTCATCTTGGTTCAAGTTCCTGAAGAAACGGATCCAAAGCGCGAAGCATCAAAAGATGGCTATTCCACCATCTGCGAAATCGGCGAGGAGCGAATCCGTCGTGCGGGTGCGAAAATCAAAGCCGAAATCGAGGAGGGCAACAAGCAGTCGAAAATCGGAGAGGAACCGAAGGAGGTAGCCGACATCGGCTTCCGCGTGCTGCGCATCGACTCATCAAACTTCAACGACGTGAGCGCAGCTCCCGACCGGTACGAGCAGATCTCCATCGACCTGTTCGTCGACAACCTGAAGCCCGACCGCTCCGATCTGGACATCCTGTTCCAGGTACTGCCGAAGTTCCGCATCCCGCTTTCCGCGAAGATCGAAAAACTGGACATCGACGGCAAGACGGTGTTCGACGTGAACGACAGTCAGCTGATGGCATGCTTCAGCAGCCAGATAGACAACGAGACCATCGAGCACATCGCGCAGATGCGGCCGCTCTACGCCGTGTTCCGCGACGCGTGCCTTGCAGACGACGCCACCGCGGCGAACCTGGAGGAGCTGTTCAAGACGTTCAGTCCCGACACCGTGAGGCGCGTGATCTAGATGCAGCTCAAGTTCAAGAACCAGCGCTACCAGGAAGACGCCTCGCGCGCCGTCGCCGACGTGTTCGCGGGCCAGCCCAACCAGGCGCCCGCCGTGTACCTGCGCGACCTTGGCAAGGCCGCCAGCAGCAAGGGCATGGAATCCATGTTCGAAAACGCCGACCTCGAATTGTCCGACGGCTACGGCAACGCCGCCGTGAGGCTCTCGGCCGCAGAGCTGCTATCCAACGTCCAGGCCGTCCAGCGCGCCAACAGCATAACGCCCTCGGCGAGCCTCGCCCCCGGCCAGGGTGCCGTGAACCTGGACGTCGAGATGGAGACCGGCACCGGCAAGACCTACGTGTACACGAAGACAATGTTCGAGCTCAACCGCCGCTACGGTTGGACGAAGTTCATCGTCGTGGTGCCCAGCGTGGCCATCCGCGAGGGCGTTATGAAGTCGATGCAGGGAACAGAGCAGCACTTCTTCGAGCAGTACGGCAAGAAAATCGACTACTTCATTTACAACTCGAAGCAGCTCAACGAGCTGGACCGCTACTCGCAGTCCAGCGACATCAACTGCATGATCATCAACATGCAGGCTTTCAACACGTCCATGAAGGAGGGCGGCAACTCCAAAGAGGCCCGCATCATCTTCGACGAGCGCGACGAGTTCCAAAGCCGAAGGCCCATCGACGTCATAGCCGCGAACCGCCCCATCGTCATCATGGACGAGCCCCAGAAGATGGGAGGCAAGGCCACGCAGGCGGGCGTGGCGCGCTTCAACCCGCTGTTCGTGCTGAACTACTCGGCCACGCACAAGGACAAGCACGACGCCGTGTACGTGCTCGACGCCTTGGACGCCTTCAACCAGCGCCTGGTGAAGAGAATCGAGGTCAAAGGCTTCGAGCTGAAGAACATGCGCGGCACCGACGGCTACCTGTATCTGAAGGACATCGTGGTTTCGCGCAACACCGCCCCCGTCGCCGTAATCGAGCACAAGGCCGTGGGCGCCAACGGGTCGATCAAGAAGGTCACGGGCCCTTTCAACGTGGAGGACGACATCTACGAGGCCACCGGCGCCACCCGCATGGAGGCGTACAACGGCTTCGTGGTGTCGGAGATCGTGCCCGACATGGAGGGGCGGCTGGGCTACGTGCGCTTCCTCAACGGCATAGAGCTCAAACGCGGCACCGTGTACGGCGACAGCGCCGGCGAGGACATGCGCCGCATCCAGATCCGCGAGACCATCAAAAGCCACCTGGAAAAGGAGGAGGCCCTGTTCCACCGTGGCATCAAGTGCCTCTCACTGTTCTTCATCGACGAGGTGGCCAAGTACCGCGACCTTTCCGGCAACGGCGAGCTCGTGGGCTACGCGAAGGTCTTCGAGGAGGAATACACTGCTTGCGTAAATGAGTTCCTGAACGTGCATTTAGAAGACGAATACACGGCTTACCTGCGCAGCATCTCAGCGCACGCCACGCACGACGGCTACTTCTCCATCGACAAGAAGGGGCATGCCGTCGAATGCAAGTCCGAAACGAAGAAGGAACTCGAAAACGGCCTCGGCATCGGCGGCGACGATGCCGAGCGCGGCTACGACCTTATCCTGAAGGACAAGGAGCGCCTGCTCTCGTTCGACGAGCCTGTGCGCTTCATCTTCAGCCATTCCGCGCTGCGCGAGGGCTGGGACAACCCCAATGTGTTCCAGATCTGCACGCTGAAGACCAGCGGGTCGGAAACCGGCAAGCGCCAGGAGGTCGGCCGCGGCCTTCGCCTGTGCGTCGACCAGAACGGCGACAGGCAGGATCTGGCCACGCTCGGCGAGCAGGACGTGCACCGCGTGAACACGCTCACCGTTATAGCGTCGGAGAGCTACTCGTCGTTCGTGGGCGACCTGCAGAAGGACATCGCATCGAAGCTGCGCGAACGTCCCGTTCGCGTGGACAACGCCCTGTTCACGGGCAAGACGGTGTCATCGAACGGCAGCGAGGACGGCCTGAAGATCACCCTCACCGACGACGATGCCAGGAAGATCCACTACGCTTTGGTGAAATGCGACCTGCTTGACGCCGACGACAAGCCAACCCAGAAGTTCATCGAGGAAGGGCTTGGCGAGGGCTTCGGGTCGCAGCTGCCCGAACAGCTCTCGGAATACACCTACTCCATAGAGCGGCTGGTGAGAAGCGTCTACGACCCCCATGCCCTGGACGGCATGTTCGCGGACGGCAACCAGAAGAAGGTCACCGAGAACCGCCTGAACGACAACTTCTTCAAAACCGAGTTCCAGGCGCTGTGGAATCAGATAAACGGCAAGCACGCCTACACCGTGTCCTTCAAGGATGAGGACCTGCGCGCAGCCGCCATCGAGAAACTCAACAGCGACCTAAACGTCAGCAAGCTCTCGTACACGCTCACGCGCGGCGTGCAGCACGATGCGACCAAGCGCGACCTGGACGCCAAGGAAGCGTTCGGCCAGGTCAGGAAGACAAGCCACGACCTTGAGGTGAAGGCACGGGTGGAGGTTCCCTACGATTTGGTGGGCGAAGTGGCGCAGGCCGCGTCGGTCACGCGCCGCACGGCAGCGGCGATACTGAAGGGCATCCGCCCCGACAAGTTCGACCTGTTCAAGGAGAACCCCGAGGAGTTCATCGCCAAGGCCGGCCGCATCATCAAGGGAGCCAAAGCGGCCATGATCGCTGACCACGTGGAGTATCACGAGATCGACGGCACCTACGACAGTGAGATATTCAGCGAGCGCATGCCGCAGGATATCAGCCGCGCCTTGGAAACCGCCAAGAACGTGCAGGACTACGTGTTCCCCGATTCCAAGGGCAAGCGCGAGTTCGCCGAGGAGCTGGAGGCGCACAGCGAGGTCGTCGTCTACGCGAAGCTGCCCAGGTCCTTCAAGATACCGACGCCGGTGGGCAACTACGCACCCGACTGGGCCATCGCCTTCAAGGAGGGAGCGGTGAGGCACGTCTACTTCGTGGCGGAGACCAAGGGTGCGGTCGAGGAGCTCGACCTGCGCGGCGTCGAGAACGCGAAGATATCCTGCGCGCGCAAGCTGTTCAACAAGATAAACAACAGCGACGTGCGCTACGACAGCGTCGACAGCTACGAGAAGATGCTGCAGATCATCGGCGGGTTGGAATAGCAATCATCAAAGGAGGAACCATGACTGTTAATTCATATTTGCAGGGCAGAGCAAATAACTTGGTTATTCGTGAAACCGAGAAAGAGAAGATTCAGAAATCGGTTGATACCATAAAATCGAGGCTCAGCAGCTATTTTAACAGCGACTTGTCGGATGCTCTGCTTTTCGGGTCATACACGAGGGGGACAATCCTCCCTCGCTCAGTCGACTCGCACTCAGACATCGACATCATGGCAGTATTCAAGAACGACTATGGGTACAAACCGCAAACCTTCCTGGATAAACTCAAAAGGTTTGCTGAATTCTGGTATCCGAACAGCATCGTCGCTCAATCGAGTCCGTCAATTGTTCTGAAATTGGAGCACATCACATTCGAAATCACTCCTGCGTATAAGGACTGGTATAGCTACCACATACCAGCGAGCAAGAGCGACTGGCAAACAACCGATCCGAACGGGTTCAACGACACTCTCGTCGATTGCAACAAGAGCAACGGATACAAAATCAAGCCAGTCGTTCGACTCATGAAGCTATGGAACCTTTCGTTAAACGGCAGAGACATGGCATCCTTCGAGCTAGAGAAGAAAATCGCTGAAGAGATGAAATATGCATATCTCAGCTGCTCTTCCTACACCGAATATCTGAAAAAGGCCTTTTCCGCCATTCAATGGGGTACGAATTGGAAGAAAGTCGACGATGCGGTCCAACATATCGACAATGCTCTGAAATACGAGGCAGATAATATGCCGTGCAGCGCCCTCTCGGAAATCAAAAAAGTTTTCCCGGAGTGATTCCATGAGCACCAGGGATGACCACTCATCAGCATACAAAGTTGCCACGGGTCTCGGCGTAGCCGAAACCGTACTGTTCGCATTGACGGTAGCTTTAAACCTGGCTGCGACAGTGGCTCCTAGCGACATATCGTTCTGCCTGAACATCGCAATCGCGATATCGGCGTTCACTTACTCGGCTATATATATGATCGACGACCTCCATGTGTGGTACCAAGCTGAGAACGGGCGGCGAAGAGGCGCCATTGAAAACGCTTTCCATACTAAGTTGACGCCGATGCGAACGGAAGGTTATTACAACAACGACGCCAGCGATTCTGAAACGAAGTATGTGCTCAACTTATACGAAAGCTGTTATTTCACTGAGGCAATCTTGAAGAAAACGCTTCCGGGGATAATCGCGAAAATTGCGCTGTCAGCAATCGTTCTGGCTGTTTTCATGTTTTGCTTCGATCCTGCGGTAGTGGTGATCTTTGCTCAGGGCATTTTCTCAACTTGCGTTCTCTTCGGCTGCACGGGAAGCATAGTCTGCTATACACGGGTCAAGCGATTGAACGAAATCTTTTTTGACGTGTTTATCACTCGGCAATACAGCGGGAATGGCATCGATGCAATTACGCTCAAATCAGCAGCCCTAGAATACGAAGCCGTGAAGGCGCATTACAAAGTGAGACTTAGTTCTAGGATCTTTAACAAGACCAATGCTCAGCTTTCCCGAAAATGGAGTGATTTGCTGCAAGAAATGAACCCCGCGATCGTTTCGGCGAGCGCATCGTGAGACTCGAATCATTAGGATGCCGATAGCGCATATACCACGGTTCGCGAATTGGCGGTCTGGTACGAGCAGGTCGCGAAGGCGAATACTTTGCACGACCCATCGTATTCAAGTAGAACGAGGTGCTCTCTTACCGCAAGTCGCACTTCGAAAGCGACGAGGACCTGTTCTCCAAGATGAAGAGGGACCTGATTCTCCTGCTCTTCGACAGGCTGGAGACCTTGCAGGCCTACGATATCGTGAAGATCTACTACGACGGCGGGCAGGGTGTGGTCACCGACGCGCTCCACGCCGCCTTCGAGTACGCGCTGAACAAGCAGGCGATCACCTACAGGGACTGCAGCCCCGCGGACTTCCGGCTCCAGCAGATAGCGGACTTCATCTGCGAGATAGAGCTAGCCGCGATCAAGCACGAGACGAACGAAGTCGGCAGAACCGAGAGGATATTCTTCGGCACCAACCGTGACTTCAAGAAGAACTACCTGAAGAAGCTCCGCAAGAAGCGCTTGGAGTAACGGGCGGAGCCGAGCATCACCCTGCGCCGACCTTGGCATCGGGTCCTCACACTGGGCGGTGTTTCAATCCCTCGAACCCCCAGGTAGCTCATAGGTTTACCTGCCCTCGAAATCACGCATAGCGCCTCTTCCATCCGCCATGACCCTCTGTGACCCACGAAAGCTCCCTGCCCCGCCCCGGAATCCGTGACCCAAATTTGACCCCATGGATTCGCGGCAATTTTTGAGACTGAGTGTAAATAGGACGAACTGGAGCAAACTGCGGCAAACTGGAACAAACTGGAGATAGTTTTTAACCATTGAGTGGGAGTAGGCCGATAGGGTTCTGACCTGCATTTTTGAGTGCCGCGCTGTGCCGCTGAGTTTCGTTTCGTACGACAGTCATGGCAAAGCCACCGGCGACGGCGGTGAGTAAATACGATAATCTAGCCTCCGCTCCCATGTTGGAACGGAGGCTTTTTCTTTGCCTATTTACTCCCTTTCACCTGCGATTTCGCCATTTACTCCCCGTATTTCAAGACGGCAAAGCACTGGGCGGTATTCGGAGGAATGGGAGTAAGGATTCATCCCAAATGAGTAGACGCGCGGTTTTTGTCCCCGAGGACGAAACGAGGCCGTTTCGGGGCCCGTGAAACTCAAATCGAACTCAATAGGCTTTTCGGCGGTCTCCGCACGGCGTTTCCCCAGGTCGTTAATGGGGAGTAAAGAATCTCACCGTCTCAAGGAAAACGGGAGTAATCAGGGGAAATGCCGCGGCGTGCTGTCGCGTGCCGTCATATAAGCCACCGCGTCATTTACTCCCCAGGAGCGCCGAAAATGCCTTGACATGCAATGGGGAGTAAAAACTCAGCAGACGCAGGAGCGGGCGGAGCTCACCGCCTAGCCTGGCGTCCTGATTCGGTTGCGCTGGTTGCGAAATGCGGGGAGCCGCTACAGCGAGGCTTTCCAGCCCTCGTATTCGTCGGCGTCGATCTCGCCGTTCTCGA
>ERZ1034917.1629-NODE-1629-length-12970-cov-3.717693_pt1 | contig 12970 bp, 9 predicted proteins | sample MGYA00520605_ERZ1034917 | MGnify/ENA primary metagenome ERZ1034917 (study PRJEB33766, sample SAMN09781784) | gut metagenome | biome: gut microbiome | host: Homo sapiens | place: Madagascar | study: EMG produced TPA metagenomics assembly of the PRJNA485056 data... | reverse complement strand
TCCAAACGGAAGATCAGCCGCAGCAAACTGTTGAAAATCATACGTCTGGTATTGATTGTGGTATTACTGATCGCGATTGCCGGCCTTTATTTTCTGAATATTCGCCGTACCAACACAATCGACAACAGCCGCTTCGATCGGACGATTTCCCAGTTAATGAACGCGGTAAATAAAAATGTCAACGGCAATTTTCAGAATAGTTTTGTCACGCCCGAAACGACGGCAGAATTTTCTTCTTTCCACCGGAGTATGGGGCCAGCGAAAGACAGCCGTTCGCTTTATACCTCTTCGCTCAATTCAACACCGGAAGGCAAAACAGTAAATGTTTCTTACCGCAGTGATTTCAATGATGGAACTGTTGTTGTCGAAAAATTTATTCTTCTGGAACAGGGAAAAAAACCGATCCAGATATCGGAGTACAAAATCGAATATCTATCGCTACCGCTCCTGCCCGGGAATGTTCTGACGCCTTATTCCGGGCCAAATGACTATCAAAAAGAGTACGACGCAACTCTGGCGGCATTCGACCATGCTGACGAGAGCTTTTTTATCCGCCACCAGCCATTCTCCGTCAGAATTGAGTCTGAAGCTTTTTCCCGCTTTGAACAATGGGAAAACGCTTATGGCGAAGTTTCCGAACGCCAAGTGGAAACGGTATTGTACCGCAAAGGAGTACCTCATATGAATGACGGGGAATTTCTTGCTGTTTCCTCTGTCGTAACCATGACGAAACGGGATTATGAATACGAAGGTGCAGATACTGTCTATCTTTTCCGACATCCTCTCCTGACCCAAGGCGAATGGTCAGCTTATGCATACGTACCGGGGACACCGTTGATTTCCCAACGTCCTGACGTCAAAAAATAGTCAGTTTCCTGATGATATAATTGTAAGATTTAGAAATAACATGGAGGACAAAAGCTATGGCGATGAAGAAGTGGTTTGCCGGCTTAGCGCTGGCATTATTGGGCTCTGTTGTTCCGGCACAGGGAATAGATTACGGCCCAAATACTTATAGTCTGATCGCTGAACACCTGAACCAGGGAGGTACATTTTACCAGATTATCGACTTCGCCCCGGTTTGGCAAAATCTTCCGAAAATTCTCCGATCAGAAGCGATAATTTATGCAGAAGCACTTTCCGGGCAAGACGCCGGGCCGGAGTTGCTTTCTGTCTTTGATACGATTGAAAACAAAATTATTCCTGAACTGCAATTAAAAAGAATTGCCGGATCTGGAATCAGCCAGTCTTATAGCGGCCAGTTACCTGATGGGACGAATTTATACAAAACGAAACAATTCATTTTAGTTTACCAATCAGACGGCATGCTTCCTCTGCTGGATATTGTCAATGGGCAAAGCTTTGCATTTTCTGAGCTGCATCGCTTCCCGGAAACGACATTAACAGCCGTTACGTTTTCACTTAACATTGAAAAAGCTGTTAAGTTGTTTCTGCCCTATACCCTGTCATATGTTGATAAGCCGGAAGAGGTTCAGAAAAAGTTGGCGGAACCCATCCCTGAACTGGATAATCTGTCTCTGAACGACCTGTTCAAGCACTTCTCCGGCAAAATGGAATACTGTATGGCTATGGTTCCATCCGAACTCGAAGGGAAAGATACTCTTGCCTACATGTTTTCCTGCCCTGATCCAGAAGGGAAAATTTTCTCTCTGATTAAGGAAGAGCTCGAAAAAGAAGAGAAGGAAAATCCAACTGAGCAGAAACTATACACCATTACTGACAATTCCATTACATTCCAGTTGCCGTTTCCCTCGGAAATTCTGCCGTTTGAACTTATCCCGGAAATCTACAGTGCCGACGGCCGTCTGCAATTTGCCTCCACGACAAGCTATCGTGCCTTAGTGGAAAGCGGCAGTTCTCTGGCCAACTCCCCGGATTTTCAGGCTTTCAGCAAAGATCTGCCGGAAGCAGGTACCATCCTTTCGTACGTCTCGCCGAATGCTTCGACTGCTCTTGCTGAAGTCTTTACCAATATGCCGATTGTAGATTTCTCTGGCGGAATGCTTGCGAGTATGGGATCCCCTTTGCACAAGCTTGGTTTTGCGAGTGTAGGCAATATTGTTGACGACGGCATCATCACTGAAATGAACACCAATATTGATGCGGGCTCTATGCAGGCTCTGGGACAAGCAGCACTTCAATTCTATGCCATGGCGCAACCGTTTATCCTCGACAAACTTTCGGAAAAAGCAGTTGAAAATGACGACGCCTCGTTTCTCGCGCAGGATTTTGAAATGGATGCAATAGACGACAGTATGCTTGCGTTTTCCGACGCCTTGGCGAAATATGCTGCGGAAAACAATAACGCGTACCCTGAATCGCTTGAAGCTTTTCTGGAAGCATACCCGGCAATTTGGACAGAAATGACTAACAGCAACATGCCGGAAAATTATACCATCGGCTATTTCCCGGGAATTACTCCTGCCGACGGCAATAAGCCGGTCATGTATCTTCTGCCGGAAGATGGAACGTATCTGGCGGTTCTCTTCGCTGACGGAAGTGTCGGCGGATGGAATTTGAATGAGATGCCGATATCCAGCGCCAAGGGCGTCGTCTCCTTTTTGCAGACTCAGGAAGAATATTCGGAAGAAGTTTTGAATGAACTCGTCATATTGGCTGAGGCCATCAAGCCTTTTTCTGTAACTACTGCAGGAGCCCAAGAAAAAACGGCTATCCCTGATGCAAAAGAAGCTCCGGCAGAAGAAAAAACGGCTGCCCCTGATGCAAAAGAAGCTCCGGCAGAAGAAGGAACTGCAAAGTAAAAATTTTCAGGAAGGCGCAAAAAGTGTCTTCACGTCATACTGGTTCAGTATGATATAATCGGATGGGAACGATTCGTTTTCACCTATTACCTGGGTGGAGAATGACGTTCCTGTCCCTGTTTTCAGTGTAGATAGATTTTGGAGGATCTGAAATGGCGGACATCAGAGAATTGACATTCACCAGGCCGACGGTATCGCCGTCGCTTCTTGCTGCGGATTTTGCGAATCTTGGCGAAGCAATCCAGGAGGTTGAACGTGCCGGGGCGGACTTGTTGCATCTGGATGTAATGGATGGTCATTTTGTGCCAAATATTTCTTTTGGTGTGCCGGTGCTAAAAAGTATTCGCAAAACGACACAGATGATTTTTGACACGCACCTGATGATTTCCCATCCGCTGACATATATTGAAGCATTTCGAAATGCAGGAAGCGATCACATTACATTTCATCTGGAAAGCGCGGATGACCCGGAACAGGTCATTAATAAAATTCGTGAATCCGGCTGTACGGTTGGGATTTCTTTGAAGCCGGGGACTCCCCCGGAGGCGGTTCATCCCTGGCTTCCACAGGTCGATCTGGTTCTGGTCATGACCGTCGAGCCAGGTTTTGGAGGCCAGAAATTCATGGCGAATATGATTCCGAAAATCCGGGCGCTGCGGGAACGCATCGCGGATCTGGGGCTGCCGATTCACCTGCAAGTTGACGGCGGCATTGATGAAACGACTGCGCCGCTGGTTTTGGATGCCGGGGCAAACATGCTGGTTGCCGGAACTGCAGTCTTCGGCCATCCGGCTGGAATGGCTGAAGCCATCAAAAAGTTGAAGATTTCTCTCCGTTGAGGCTGAAAAAAAGAGAAATTCTATCGTTTGATGCTTGATTTTCCTTTAAAGAGGTATATATCTGCACTCAGAAGAAGATTATAACGAACCATAGACAAGAACCAAGCGACAGGAGCAACATGAAATATTATTCTGAAGACCACATTTGGATTGACGTGGAGGACGAGGAAGGAATCGTTGGCATTTCTGCTTTTTTAGCTGAAGAACTCGGGCCGATCACCTATGTGGAACTCCCGCGCGAAGACGAGGATTTTATCATTGGGGATCGCCTCGGCGTCATTGAGACGGCGAAGGAATCCATGGATTTATATTGCCCCGTGAGCGGAACAATTTCCGCAGTCAACGATTGCCTGGAAGATGATCCTTCGATTATTGATTCTTCGCCGGAAGTCAAAGGCTGGCTTTTCAAGCTTTCCAACATCGATATTTCCGAACTGGATGACATGATGAATGAAGCTGGCTACAACAAATATATTCAAAGCCTTCTGAAACAGCGTTGACCCCTACAGAACGAAGGGAGAAATCATGGATTTTTATGAAACAGTCAATACCCGGCATAGTGTTCGGGGATATCGAAATGACCCGGTAGCGCCGGAGATCATCAATCGAATTGGCGAAGCCGTGCGAATGGCCCCTTCCGCCTGTAACCGCCAGCCATGGAAATTTCTGATTGTCGGTAATCGCGCATTGCGGGAAAAAATCTGCGAAGTGTATACTGCCCCCTGGCTCAAGGAAGCTCCATTCATCATCGTCGCCCTTGGCGATTCTGAAAATTGCTGGAAACGGTTCGACGGAGAACCAATTGTTAACGTTGACGTTGCCATTGCGATGGAACACTTGGTACTTGCTGCTGCGGCAGAAGGATTGGGAACTTGCTGGGTCTGCGCATTTGAAGTTGAAAAAATGAATCGTGTGCTGGGGATTACGTCTCCGTGGAATGTCGTTGCAATTTCCCCACTTGGCTATGCAACCGATGCGGAAGAAGCAGCCCCGCGCCGGCCTCATAAGAACACGGAAGAAGTTTTTCAGGTGATTTTGTGAAAAGACAATTACAAGTATCCGGCAGTAACTGGGAATATCTCCACCGCGCCGGCAAAGGGACTCTCCTGGTCAATGGTGATCCCCTCCTGGAAATTTCCGGTTGTATTGTCAATGGTAACCAGGAAGCTGATGCGTTGGTCAAACGGGAGCGTACTCACGGCTCTGCAGATGGGCGCAGTGCCGAATTGGAGTTGGATACAATCATCCCTTTCGGCTCAGAGCCGACTGTTCGCCGCTGTATAACGATGGTTGACGGGATGGCCCGCGTTGTCGTAGACGTTTCCGGCGGCGAAGGCGGGAAGGTCGGCAAGCTGGATTTTGATACGTTAACACTACCTGGCCCTTGGAAAACTTTATTTCTGGTCCGACAGTTACCGGACAATGGCAAAAAAGCACTTACCGGGTTGGAAACAATTGCGCTCGGTTCCGAAGAACAGGTTTTTTTTGATGCAGAAAAGCCATTTTTACTGTTTTGTGCAGAACGCCCGGATGGAACCAAACTGGAAATAGGAACCGGTGATGACGTCTGGCGCTGGCAGCAGCCGGCTGCCCTTGGTGGGCACAGTGCATTCCGCATTGAAGGTTCGGCAGCAGGACTTCGCGTGATTCGGACGGTCCTGAATTACAGCAAAGAAGAAGAGGAAACTGCGGAGCGTCGGCCCTGGCGTTTTAAATGGTATTTTGCCTGGACTGTCACACATTCTGTGGAAGAAGCCACCGGGCAGAAAAAAATACTGGCAGTCAATGATCCAGAGCTTCTCCACGCCGCGCGAGGAGAAGCGGTTTGCTTGAAAGCTTCGGCAGTTCGTAAGTGTCTTCGGAACCGGATCCGTCGGGTTGCCAATGGGGAATCGGTAATATTCCGGGGGTTCGCCCCGGTCAGTTGCTGCGATGCGGCCCATGTATTAAGGCCGAAACGGGAAACGCTGTCTCACTGGGATATGCAGGAATATCTGGATATGCTGTTGTGGGGGAATCGGGAATTAGCACCGGAGGGAACATTGTGTTTTGAATTTGACGGCGATAATTGTATGGTGCTTCCTTCCCTGCAACGATTCACCCGACCACTGCAGGCAGAAAAAGTCAGGCCATCAGAAGAAGCTTTCCGTGACCCGATACAGGAAGCGGCAGAAAAACGCAAGTTCAGATTATAAAGAACAAACAGCTTGTGCGGGAACTGCCGTGCAGGCTTTTTTTCGGAAGACCCCTGTCTGCACAGCGGAAGAGTCTTCCGCCAGACAAAAAAAAATAACATACCTGACAAGGGGTTGAAAATGGAAAACGAACTCAATTTGAAACATCTCTATTGGAACAGCCCGGACTGGGTGGGATTCCGCCGCCTGGCGCCGCGTGCGACATTTTACCATTTTGACAGTGTGCAGGAAGCGCTCAAACGTACCCGTCAGTCATCGCCATGGATCATTGACCTGAATGGGCGCTGGAAGTTTAACTATACAGAACTTGCCCCTGCAAATCCCGGCTGTGATGCGATTTATGATCACGATTACGCGGCTTGGGACGAAGTAGACGTCCCTGGATGCTGGGTCATGCAGGGATACGACCATCCCCATTACACCAATATCCAGATGCCGTTTTCGGAATTGCCGCCGAAAACACCGCAACGCAACCCGACCGGAACCTATTACCGTACGTTCACCGTCACCGGCAAATTTCTTTCCCGCCAAAGTTTATTGCATTTTGATGGCGTAGAAGGTTCGTTTCTGGTATACGTCAACGGCAAAACTGTCGGTGGAGCAAAAGATTCCCGTACGGCAACAGAATTTGATATCACCGCTCTTCTGAAAGAAGGAGAGAACACCATTATTGTGCAGGTCATTAAATGGTCGGATGCCACCTATCTGGAAGACCAGGATCATTGGTACTTACCGGGGATATCCCGCAGCGTTTATGTTGTCAGCCGTCCGTTAAATCACATTGCCGATGTCTTTGCGGTTGCCACACCAGTGGATAATCGGGTCAATGGCAAAGTTACAATTGAGTTAGCCGCAGGGTTTCCGATCCGTGTCTCTGAAGGATGGCGTTTTCGCGTCAGCCTTTTTGATGCCGCGGGAACCGCCAAAACACCGGTACTGTACAGCGGCAAAATTACACATTGGCAGGCGTGGGATGCTGATGGGCCGGCTCAGCTTGACCCGAGCCGTAAACGGGTAAAAATGGTTCTTGACGTGCCCAGAATCGCATTGTGGAGTGCAGAAGAACCGAACTTATATACCCTTGTCATCGAATTGATAGACGGCGAACGGAAAGTTGCGGACACGACGGCAATCCGGATCGGGTTCCGGGACTTTGAAATTCGCGAACGGCAACTCTGGATCAACGGGAAACCAATCTTTATCAAGGGAGTTAACCGTCACGATCACAACGATACGACCGGGAAAGCTGTATCATTGGAAGATCTGGAACGGGATGTGAAATTGATGAAACAGTTCAATTTCAATGCGGTTCGAACCAGCCACTATCCGAACTGTCCGGAATTTTACGATCTCTGTGACGAATACGGTTTGTACGTGATTGATGAAACGAACCTTGAACACCATGCGTTCTATACGGACTTCAACAGCAATCCGATGTGGGCTCTGGCCTTTCTGGACCGAGCGGTAAGAATGGTGGAGCGAGATAAAAACCACCCCTGTATTTACGCGTGGAGCCTGGGCAATGAGTCCGGCTGCGGTGCAAATCATGCGGCAATGGCAGGATACCTGCGGTATCGCGACCCATCGCGAACAATCCATTATGAAGGGGCTATTTACACATCATTCCCAAATAAAATTTCCAATCGCAACCTGGAGTTGACCGATTACATCTGCCCGATGTATCCGGAAATTGATGCAATTGTAGACTGGGCGAAAAATAATGGCGACGATCCCCGTCCGCTGATTATGTGTGAATACAGCCATGCAATGGGCAACAGTAATGGGAGTTTATCCGATTACTTTGCCGCATTTGAAAAATACGCGCCACTGCAAGGGGGCTTCATCTGGGAATGGGTCGACCATGGGATTCGGAAAACAACGCCGGATGGCAGAAGTTACTGGGCGTATGGTGGCGACTTTGGCGACACCCCGAACGATGCGAACTTTGTAGCGGATGGATTGGTGTTTCCGGATCGTACCTGTCATCCTGCTATGTGGGAATTCAAAAAGCTTGCCCAGCCTTTCGGGATTGTCATGCTGGATGAAACATCGCTGCGGTTCCGTATTACCAATAAACAACTCTTTGCGACGCTGGATGCGTATCGACTGTGCTGGACGTTGACATGTTCAGGCAATGCGGTTGCGTCGGGAGAAGTGGAATTGCCGGAAGTAAAAGCCGGAATGCATTATGATTTTACGATTCAGCCGGAAGATGGAGCATTTACGGCCAAAGGAGCATACCTGATCCGCTTCCGGATGGAAGAAAAATATGACCGTAAATGGTGTAGTGCCGGCTATGAAGTTGGTTTTGAAGCGATTGTCTTGAGTTATACCGGCATGGAACTGCCGGAGCCGGTCGCTTTGGGAACGGCGCTTGCAATCGGGCAGGAAGCCACGAATTTCGGAACTATTGCCGTAGATGGAGAAACGGTAACACAAGGGTCGCCGAAAGCGATTTTCTTCCGTGCGCCTCTGGATAATGACGGCTTAAAACTGATGCCGGAATCCCTGGGAAGCAGTGGATATCGGGTGCTGACCCGCTGGTTATTCGCACAGTACGATAAATTCCATGCGGAAACAGTGGAATATTGCCCGGAATCTGAAGGAATCAAGCGAATTGAAAACTATGTATCCGGCAATGGAGAAGCCAAAATCCGGGTAGAGATGGCAACGCGGAACCTGGATCAATCCAGTGCGTTATGGACATGGAAGTTCGATGTGCCGCAATTAAAAGTTGATTTACCGCGGGTTGGTTTTTCACTGGCAGTAAATAAAGCGTACAGCGAAGTAGAATACTATGGTTTAGGTCCGGTAGAAAATGCAATTGACCGCAAAGCTGGATGCTGGGCCGGAAGATTCCGGACGAATGTGGATGAACTATACGTACCGTACATTATGCCACAGGAAAATGGAAGCCGCACCGAAGTCCGTGAGCTGGTAATTCGGCGAGCGGATGGCAATGGCTTGCTGTTCATTGCACCGGAAGGGATGATCTTCACGTTATCGCGGTATACGATTGAAGAATTGACTGCAGCAAAACACACGGTTGACTTGGCGGGAGGAGATACACTGGAATTACGTATCGACTTGCGGCAACGAGGGGTTGGCACGGGCAGTTGCGGGCCTGACACCCGGCCGGAATACCGGGTAGAAGGCGGAGTATATCGTTTCCGGTGCATTATTGTAGCTCTGAATAAGGACGCTGTCGCTGCAAAAGTTGCGCAAGCAATCCGGACAAAGTACGGCATCTGATCAATCCTGAATAATCTTTCTGGCGTTTTTTGAGCTAATTCATAGAAAGGCAATTGCGAAGCAATGCTTCGCGCCCAAGTGTTATCCGGCGTTTGGCTGGCAGTAAAGACTGCTACAGCCAAGCGCCGGAAATTTAATATTGTTGCTCCTGAAAAAAGACTTTAACTCATTGATTATCAATAAAAATTTGATGATTACTGGTATATTATTGCAAGAAAAGCCGTTTGAAGCGAAAGAAATCTTGCAAAATGCTGACGAAGAGTAAAGATACGATCAAGGTTCAAAGCATTGGGTTCAACCCCCTTGTTGCATAATCTTGTTTCCCTCCCCGTCATGTGATGGGAAAACAACTTGCCGATGCAATTGACCGGCAGAGTTCTGAAGACGGTTTGTCGGTAAGCTTTTGTGCAGATAGCGGTCGTCCCTCCAGTCCGGTTTGTTTGATAGTCGCGCTGCATGATCTCAAATTGCAACCGCAACCGGTAACAACACATCCCAAATATGCCAACGACATAAGCGATGAAGCAATTCTTGATGAATGGTTTGAAAGTCCTTACTGACAGTATTTTCCGATGGGACTTATTTTGAGCATGAAAATCCGGCCGCTCCGCCCGTCCGACGATGCCGCACTGGCGCAAAAAACTTGCCAGGGGTGGCGCAGAAAAAATGCTTGAAGAAAAGCGGCCGCGCGGAAGATGAACTGAATGTGATCTTTGCGGCCGCGGGATCAATAATCCGGAAGTTGATGCGGAGCTGTGCCGAATTTTTAAGCTCGCATGGATCCAATTGATCTGCCAATTGAATCCATGCTACTCGAACAGGTTTGGCAAAGAAAGAGTGCAGGCAGGAAAGACCCTCTTAAAAGGTTTCTCCTGCCTGCATTTAACTTTTGTATAATCGACTAAATTAGAATTCGACTTCAAGAAGAAGGGCTTCACCGGGCGCTAACCAGGTGTGTTCCCCGCCCCAATTATAGGTTTCTCCTTTCCGCCATTTGGAAACGATTCTTACCGCTTTCGGAGGATTACGCCAATTCAGTTGAATCGGCTGAGACTTTTTCAGGTTCTTATTCAGGATCATAAGATAAGAGAAGTGGTTGGCGGCGTGCTTAAATTCGCCGATAGCAAACGGGCCGCCAGGCATATCGATCAATAAAGTTGAATCATCCGGAGGTGTCAGTTCATGATTATTTGCTGCGTCTTCAGCGGGGAAATGGTAAACTTTCGTAGAAGTCAACTGATTCAATGTTGGGGCAAGAGCAAGGACACAGTGGTTGACATAACGCATATCTTCCCAGAGGGGAGTTTTATGATGGAATTGATCGATAGGAGAAAGCCGGTAATTGCCGATATAAGGAGCCAGATAAGTAAAATAAGCGATACCGCGGGCTCCGTAAAGGAGAGAAGAAAAGACCTCAAAGCTTAGATCTGCCCGACTGGGGACTCGGTAATTGAAATGGCCGACGCTCAATACGACGGTCCAGAACGGTTTATTGTATTTCAGAGAAGCGTCGCGAAACGTAGAAAGATTTGCCCAGTATCCACCGCGGAGATTGTCGTCATCTTCCATGATCCCATAAAAATCATATCCGAATGAACGCGTAGGGACTTCGTGGATAAATCGCTCGACATATTCCTGGTAATCCTTTGTTTGCAGCATGGGCGGAGGAGCATAATTGGGGAGTAGATTAATGTAAACTTCTTTGTCCGGAGCAAATTCGGCGTAAATTTCAGCCAGTTTGGCCAGTTCCGGAAATTTGCCTGCCTGCGGTTCATCTACGATGTAATAACCATATACAGCGGGATGGTTGTTGACTTCGTCAAGGAGTTCCCGGATATCGTTTTCAGCCTTTTCCTGATCGATATTATCGAATGAGTGACCGTTATTTGCTCGTTTGTCGGTAACGAAGGTAACGAGTCCGGCATTGTAAATTTCATCGAGTTTTTCAATCGGATAGAAGCCTGCGACAGTAAGTCCGCAGTCATACATATCATTGAAGATTTCCTGACTCGGCACTTCCGGGGGAATCGGTCGGCCGCCATCCCATGCGATCAGCGGAAAAAAGTCGAGCCCTTTTCGCGGTTCTCTGTCGTTGTCCTCTGCGAAAGAAGCGCTGACGGCCGTCAAAATGATTATAGCCCAAACGCCCATACGATACAATGAGTGATGCATGATATTTTCCCTTTCTGGCGAACTGTTTCCATCCAAAAAACAGGGGATAGTATAGTATGCGAAAAATAAAAAGTCAACAGCATGAATGGCAAAAAAAACGGGGAATCGCGAAAGCGAAATCCCCGAAATGATTGCATTGCTGAGAAAATGACGGAAAATCGACGGATTATTTCTGGAATAAAGCGTCGAAGTATTTCTGATCTTCTTCAAGGTCGTAATATTCATGGAATGCCCAGCCATCAGCGCCCCCAAGAGTAGCGGCTTTCATTTGCTGGCGTACTAACTCATAGGGATGGAGGGTATCGCTGGCATAATCCCGAAGCTGCATCCAGAAGTAGATTTTCTGATCGGGATAGGCAACCTTCTTGATTGCTTCCGCCTGTTCCATGATTTCCCACGGCATTTGCTGCCAGATTCCGACAATGACGCGGTCAACAAAACGGTTTTTCAGCCATTCATCCCAGTTCAAAACGGAATGCGCTCCGAAAAGACCTTCGCGATATTGGTGGGTTCCATTGGTAATATCGACAATCAGTTCCTGATTGGCATTATGGAGCAATTCAGCCGATTTTTCAATGAGAAGGTCATAACTTTCCGCCTTGATTTCATTCCACCTGCGAGCGTCGAGATACAAGACACGGCCTTCTGCTACCGGATGGGCAAGAATATCTACGTCAAAACGTTCTTTGTATTTTTCAACAATTTCCTTATTATAGCCGTATCGGGTTCCGGTTTCCAAGGCATCCTGAGTTGCCCCGTGGTAACGGAAACTGTAGTATATCCCATCGGTATTGTATTCGATCAATTCTTTGAGCTGGTTGAGTCGGTAGGCCAAAGCGTCAGGGTTGCTGTAACAGAGCGTTCCCCATTGTGGCTTCCCTTCTCGATCCGTCCATGCAGCTTCCGGGTGGTCAAGAATGAAATTTGACCACCACGGCCCGCCATCCCAACTGGCTTCATCGTCAACAGTAACCCAGACAAAAATTTTAATTCCATTTTTACGGGCTTCACGGACTGCCACTTCGAGAGGGTCAAATTCGCGGATAATGTCGAGCGCCCGCTTCATTTCTTCCGGGAGTTTCTCTTCTGGATAGCGCCCGGGAGGCATGGTAGAGGCTCCTTTGCTGTGATACAGAACCTGCCCAAGCAGTGAAATTCGCCATAAGACACCGGTGACGCCGCGTTCTTTCATGGTTTTGAACATGGCTTCAATCTCTTTTTCCCGGTAATTTTCCACCCCGAGCTTGGGCGCATAATAGATCATATCGTAGTAGTCGACATTCATCCAGATTTCCTGTTCCGGCTGATCCGGAGCCGGGGGAATTGATTCAAAATTTTCTTCAGTTAATACCGGAGCTTCAATTTTCACAGGCGTATCGCCCGCAGTTACCGCAATATCTATCGTTTCCGTCAAGTTATCGGTGCAAAACGGAAGCGAAATTTCCTGCGGATCTTCTGTTGCCGGAAAATCAATTTTGCGCTGCATGTACAGCCGGTCATGCCGGTCACGGGCACCGACGAGAAGGGATCCATTTCCCCCGGAATGTTTAACTTTGACAAGATAAAGCGTTTCCGGTTTTGCCTCCAACTCAGTGCGATTGATTTTTGTCGGATTGATTTCTGTTGCAGACGGAACTTCTTCCGCAGCATACAAACTTGTCAGGAGCCCGCAACAAAGACAAGCAGTGTAAAATATTTTTCTCAACCCCGAAATCATGCTAATCCTTCC
>ERZ1034917.1628-NODE-1628-length-12981-cov-23.693409_pt1 | contig 12981 bp, 10 predicted proteins | sample MGYA00520605_ERZ1034917 | MGnify/ENA primary metagenome ERZ1034917 (study PRJEB33766, sample SAMN09781784) | gut metagenome | biome: gut microbiome | host: Homo sapiens | place: Madagascar | study: EMG produced TPA metagenomics assembly of the PRJNA485056 data... | reverse complement strand
TTTTTATGCCTAATTTTTTTAGTTTCGTGTCCAATTTTTGTTGACAAGTGCAGATGTATCAATAGTATCCGAGGCCAGACCTACAAACATTGGGAATTAATACTCATTGATGATGGCTCACCGGATAACTCCGGTAAAATCTGTGATACTTATGCGGACAGGGATCAACGTATTTTGGTGATTCACCAAAATAATCAAGGCGTTAGTGTTGCACGAAATGCTGGTCTTGAACGTGCCAAAGGAAAGTATTTATATTTTGTGGATTCGGATGACTATCTTGAGAGTACTGCCTTTGAAACGCTAGTTGGAGTGGCAGAGAAGCAACACCTGGATATGGTTATGCATGGGCATTATCGAGTGGAAAGCGATGGTGTATTGAGGGATGCTACTGATTGGGAATTCTCTGAATGTACTGCGGATATTAAGAGGGCTCTCTTGATAGATAAAATCCCTAACTTTGTTTGGGGAAAATTGTTTCGGACAGATTTATGGGATGGAGTAAGATTTCCTGTTGGACAGGTTATGGAAGATATGTATGTTATGGCGATGCTGGTTGTTCGAGCAAAGCATATGAAGTTGATTACGCATCCTTTATATTATTATAGCCATGAAAATGGTGAGAGTATTATGATTGGTGTGAATCTTAAGGCGTATGTTAGGGTGAGATATGGGAAATTTTTGGCGTGGAAAGAACATGCAAGAGCGGCGGCTCTGTATAGCAATCAGTGCGAGGCTGAATGCGTTTTACAGGCCTTGCGTAGTGCAGTTAGAGCTTATTTCTTGAATGGTGATTGCGGCTATTTGTCTGATGAGGAGCTCAGCTCGATTGAGATTTATCTTGAGCAGCATAAAAACTACAAGGCTCCAAAGGGAATTCGATTTGGGATGAAGTGTATTATTCAGCGTTGGCCGATTTCTTTATTGGGTAAGTGTCAGCAAAGAATTGTTTTGTGGCAGCAACGACGAAGACAAAAGAAAAGAAGACAACAAAGGTGATAGGAGTATTTTGATGGGAAAATATATGTATAGCATAGTAGCAGCCGTTATTGTTTGGGGGGCAACGGCTGGGCATTATATTAATACAGGGATGTCCATTGCGATGATTGTATTTGCTTTATTTGCCGGGAGCACTATCTATAAAAAAACATATCCTAGAGGTTTTCATGTAGACAAGAATATTTTCGTTGCATTGTTGAGTGTGTATACCCTTTTGTTGCTTAGTACTTTATTTCATTTGGATAATATAAAAAACTTATACGGTGGAGAGTATAATTGGACTGCGTTTGTTCTTTATACCATGCCCTTTTGGATGATTTTGTATGTTGGGTGGGATCGGGATATATCGAGAAGCATCATTGCAACGTTTTCCACAATTGTTTTAGCTATGTGCGTGTATGGAATCTATGAGCATTATGCAAAGCACATAGATAGAATTAGTAGTTTTTATACTTCCCCAACGTATGTAGGGCTTTTGTTGGATTTATTTATCCCTTTTACTGTGGCTACTACTTGGTTTTATAAAAGAAATAAGGTTCTGCTCGGTGGGATGACTTGTTTGTTGTTCCTTGAGGTATGGACATTGGTCTTAACAAAAACAAGAGGGTCGTTCTTGGCACTTAGTGCAGCGGCTTTGGCGGTACTTTTTGTTGCACTTGTAAGATATAGTGATAAAATTTCCTGTATAAAAAAATGTATTTTGATATTCGTTACTAGTCTCTTTATTGTAACAGGTGGTTTGTTTAGTTATCATATCGGCTCCGGTAGCATGTATAGAATGATGGGAGAGGAAAGACCCATCATGTGGCAGGGATCTTATCAAATGTGGCAGGACCATAAGTTGGTTGGTATTGGCTTAAGCGAGTGGGAAGCAGCCTGGTTTGGTAAGTATCGCCCCGCAGAAGCGACCGAAACTGGAAATGTTATGCCTCATAATATGCCTCTTTATTTTTTATCCACTAGTGGGATTGTCGGAACGATTGGATATGTGCTTTTCAATGTGTTCATGTTGATTTACTTTTGGAAGAATCTTGGTATACATGGGAACAATCCATTTGCATGGGGGATGTTTGCAATTTTTATTGCGTACACGATTCATGGTATGGTAGATGCCACTTTTATTTCAAAACCGGTTTCGCGAGTTTTCTATATGCTCTTTGGTGCAAGTATTTTATTTGAAAAATGGGGAAAAGTGAAATATTAGAATTGCGGTATCTTGTTGTATAATCTTAGAAAATGATCGGAATGGCATAAACGACCCATTTTCAAGTTATTTTTTGAGGCAGGAGTGGATGCTATGAGAATAATGCTTGCCTATTTGGAAAGTTTTGTTGATATGAGCGGTGGAATTGAGCGCGTTTGTTGTAACATGGCAAATGAGTTTTGTGCACGTGGTAATGACGTGGCTATTGTATATTGTGGACAGTGTGATAAGCAACCATTTTACCCATTGGATGAACATGTTCAATTGTATAATTTGATGAATCTTCAGCCATCAAAATGGAAAGGGAGAAATTTTCAGCAATGCGTGAGTGGTGGAAATAAACTCATCAGAGAAGTTATACGCATGTTTAATGCCAATAAAGCAAGAGATTGGAATGAGAAGGTCAAAGGAATGATGATTGTCTCCGATATTGAGCGCGCTGTAAGTGATTTAAAGCCGGATATCATTGTGTCTTTTCGCTATGAGACAAGTAATTATTTGATTAATTATGCACATGTGGATAAGCCTGTTGTTACAATGTTTCATACAGATCCGGCGGTTATTCTTCCGGTAAGTCCCAAGGGGGAAATAGCTGCGGTACAGAAAAGTACAGAAGTACAAGTTTTGCTAAAGAAAGATGTTGCCATTGTAGAGAAATACTGTCCAGGAGCTAAGGTGTGCTGGATTCCTAATGGAGTTCCACAGTACGAAAAACAGGTTGACCTGAAAAATAAAAAAAGAGGTAAATATACTATTATAAATGTAGCGAGATTGGATAAATGGCCTAAAAGGCAGTATTTGATAGTAGAAGCCTTTGCTGAAATCGCTAAGCAATTTCCTGAATGGCAAGTGGAACTGTGGGGGGAGGACATGGTAAAAAACGAGAATATGAAAAAGAATTGCATTCATTGATTTGTAAATATCATTTGGAGAATCAAGTGTTTTTGAAAGGCGAAAGCAGATGTATTATTGAACACTATTTAAGTAGCGATATATTTTGTTTTCCTTCGGCTTATGAAGGGTTTCCTTTAGCAATGACTGAAGCAATGAGTGCTGGATTGCCTGTGGTTGCGTATAAGTCTTGTGACGCAGTGAGTGAACTTGTAGAAGATGGCAAGGATGGTTTATTGGTAGAAGATGGAGTGCTGCCTTTAGCTACTGCCCTGCAAAAATTAATGTCTAATCAGGCTATGCGCATAGAAATGGGGATCAATGCTCGCAGGAAAATGATTCAATTTTCTCCAAGTAAGATATGGGATCAGTGGGAAGAATTGATGAGGCGGACCGTTCGAGAATATCATGAGTAAAGAGAGAGTAAAAACAGTTTTAGTGGTTGTTCCGCATGAGGATGATGAAATCAATGTTGCTGGAACGACGATATATCGTTCTCGGCAGGCGGGAGAACGTGTTATTTGCGTGTTTGTTACTAATGGTGACTGGTTATATCCTGCAAAAGTGCGAATGAAGGAAGCAATAGCTTCTTTGAAAGAATTAGGTGTACCATCGGAAGATGTTCTTTTTTTGGGCTATCCTGATGGTGGGGTTTATGCGGAAAAATCCTTGTTTATGCATGGAAGAAAAGAGTGTATGACTATTGATGGTCGGACGCATACGTATGGGACTGATTTAAAAAGGGATTTTTCTTCACTGGAGTACGGACATCCACAACCATACAAATGGGACTGCTTATTAGAAGATCTGATGAATGTCATTTTGAAATATAAACCTAATACGATCATTGGAACTGATTTTGATAATCATCCCGACCACAGAATGTGTTCTATTGCTCTTGATTTAGTTATGGGGGAAATCTTAAATAGTAACGGAAATGATTATTTTCCGTTATATCTAAAAGGATTCGCTTATAGTGTTGCATTTGAAGGGAAAAATGATTTATTTTCAAACCATTTATTATCTGCGAGAATCAATGGAAAAGCATTGTCCTATTCAGAATATGGAGTAGATAATCCAACTTTTTCATGGGAGAAAAGGATCCGAATTCCCGTATCCAAGGCCTGTCGCGCGATGACATTAAAAAATAATGTGATTTATCGCGCGCTTTCATCCTATATCTCCCAACGAATCTTTGTCAGAGTGGGGCGAATTGTGAATGGAGACCAGATCTTTTGGCAAAGACGAACAGATAATTTGGCACATCAAGGCAAAATGACAGTTTCTTCCGGGAATAGTGCGTTTTTGCATGATTTTTTGACAATGTACGCAGATGATATTTCTGCTAAAAAGCCATGCTTTAATAATTATTATTGGAGGCCTGATGATGAGGATAAAGAACCATGGTGTCGGTGTACTTTTTCGAAACCGCGGCATATTGAGCAGGTGTCTTTATGGGGGATTATTGAAAATTGCGACCAAGTAGTATCTGGAGAGCTTATTTTCAGCAACGGCTATCGGAGTCAGGTAAAATCTATAAAAGGGCTTGGCCGCGAAACTGAAATTTCCATTGAGCCACAGGATCAAATAAGTTGGATAGAATTCCGCATATTAGGGGAAATGGGCGTTGGAATTGCAGAATGGGGGATTTATGAAAGAAAAGACTGTTCATTACCGATGATTCATATTTTATGCAATGGAGAGTTCGCGTATGACTGGAGTATTTGGCCCGGAGAAAAGATTCCCAAAATAACTGCATACGCACATCATATTTATCGGCCATTGCGGTGGATATTGAACGGAAATACCGTTTCTTCGTTGGAAGAGCTTCAAACCCAATGCAACCAGATAAAGATGTCGGCATTGATACGGGTGGAAGTGGAAGGGCAACCGGAGCTCTATCATGAAATACAGATTACGAGAAGAACGTTTGTGGATTTATTCCTTTTCAGGGCTCATCAGCTACGAGAATGCTTTAGAATTCATTGGATGAGACTTTGTCGAGAACCGAGGCATCACGCAATGAAAAGAGAAGCGAAAAGGCTGAAGAAATAAAAGATACCGCATGCGTTCTCTTGCAGAGGGAAGCATGCGGCGTTCTTCAGTTTGGGCATTCAAATGGGGAAGGCACTGGAAACATTTTCTTATACCATTTACGTGCATATCTTTTTTCTTTTGATGTTGAGTGTTCGGCGCTGTTTATGCAAAATAATTTTGGATGAATATACTGAACCATAAGCAAATGTTTGGGCTTGTCGTCTTTTACCATTCCATCAATCGAACATGGAACAAGTGTAGCAACATATTGTTTCCATGGAGATAAGTTGGGAAGAATTTTAATGATGCTGGCTCCACTGTATACGGCATCTAAATCGAAAATGATACGTTCGATGTCGTTTGAGTTTCGAAAAGCAGAATCCGAATTCAGCAATTTATTTTCAAAGCGATGCCATGTTCTTTGAAATCCCGTCTTAGTATATGCATCTATATTGTGATAGGGAACAAACGGATGAAATTGGTGATGAAAGTCATATAATACCTTCCATGAATTGATGATAGAATTTAACCATAGGCCATTGTCTTGATGAGATATTTGATTAAAATCGATATGGTTATATCTTTCCTTTTTGTATACGCGGGTAATTGCTTGACCCGAATGGGTAAAGAAAAAGTCTGGTGATAACAAATCGCCAAAGAACGTATCGTCGTTTCCATATAAAAAATGCTCTGCCAAATGAGGGATACGGTAGATATATTTCTCGATAGTAGAGGAATTAAAGCAAGGGATCAAATGGGGGGGGAGAATCTCTGAATGATCTACAATAGTCAATCGGGAATTCTCTCTTAGCCAATGTGGACGTTGACGGTCGGTAACGATAAAAATGTGGTGAATCCAAGGTGCATTTTTCTCTAGAGAACGCAGGGAAAAACGGAGTTCTTCATTATCTATAAATCGAATATCTCCACTGGACTCGTTGTTATAGGAAATATTACTACAACCTAATAAATCTTGCTTTCTTTGCTTGAATGCAGGATCGTTTCCATTGCACCAAAGGTAAACCATATCGATAGGGAAATTCATGTTAGGCCCTCCTTTTCTCTGGATTTTTTATTATATCATATTTATTGTAATCTTGAGTGAGACGCAAGGTAAAGTGACTATGCGTATAGAGGTAATTGATTTGGGGGAAAAAATGAAATATGTCACAGGTGTTCATGCAGACTTAAAAAATAAAAATATCGTGCTGCTTTACTTTTGCTACTTTGGGGATATGGTATCTATCACCCCGTTTTTGGAGGTTCTACGGCGGGCAGCGGTTGACTCTAAGATTTATCTTGTTGTAGATAGTCGATTTAAAGAGGCTGTTCAGTATAATCCGAATATAGATGAAATAATTCCTGTTGATCGCAAAAATATGGGCTTGGTCAAGACCTGGAAAGTGGGCGCAAAATTAAGGAAATTGAATCCGGATATTCTGATGATGCTCCATGGTACAACTCGCACAACAATTATGGGAATGGCGATGAAGCCTAAAATTTGGGCAGGTGAGCCTGGTACGCGTATAGATGCCTGCTTTATGGATTGGCCACTTCTGATTGAAAGAAAAGAGTATCATGTGACGGATAAGTTTATTCACGTTCTGACAGATATTGGCGTAACAGATACCAAGCATGAAGGAATGCAAATCTATACTTGTGATGCTTGGGAGGCGAAAGCAAAGGATTTCTTTATCTCTAAAGGTATAAAAAAAGGAGATAAACTTGCAGGTTTTTCTGTGGGGAGCTCGACGCCGGAGAAAAATTGGCCTGCAGAAAAATATGGCGAAGTGGCAGATCATTTCGCAGATCTTGGCTATTGTCCGGTTTTCTTTGGCGTTCCCAGCGAGATGCCGCTCGTAGAGAAGGCTTTAGCACATATGAAACGCAGAGATGAGGCCATCGTGGCAGCAGGCAAGCTTTCTATGGGAGAGTTTATCGCCGCAGCTTCCTGGTGCTCAGTAGCCTTTACGAATGACAGTGGGCCGATGTATGTCTTTGATAGCCGCAAGGTGCCGGTGATTGCTATGTTTGGGCCGAGTAATGCGAAACTCTATCATCCGCTGGGTGAGAAGTCCTGCGCGCTGGCGACGACGGATATGCCGCGCACGCAGGATCATGTGAATCATACGATCCGTGACAAGTCTTATACGCCGATAGATGCTATTTCTGTGAGCGAGGCCGTCTGTGCCGGCGAGTGGGCGCTCGGAATGATAAGTGATGAACGGTATGAGGGGCATCTTGCGTTTGTTGAGGGAAATCGGCATGGCGGATGATGCCGGCGAAGGATAGTCAAATGGCATAGTAAAACGCCCGAGGGGATAGGACGGGTATTTCTTCGGGCGTTTATTGTGGGTGTCAGTATATGGTCTTGCCTTTCCAATGAGGTAAGGAATATGTTTTACAGTTTTGCCCCAAGGTACTTCAGGTACCACATCAGCATTTCTCCGTAGTTTCCATACATACGGGCGCTGCGGGCAGCCTGATGGAGGTTTTTTGTCCCTTTGGGGGGAACGAGGGGGACATCCTTCCAGGGTGTTTTTCTTTGAATGGCAGCGTATTCTTTGACGACGTCCCAGTTCTGTACCCAGTCGTGCCACGGCTTGGCATGGCCGGCGAAGTGAATGATGACTTTATCTTTGTAGTCTTCATTGATGGGCTGCTTGGCAAACAGGGAGTGGCGATCCAGATTGTAGAGGTAGTTGTATTTCTTGTCGATATAGAGGCTTTTACCGTCAAGCATTTCGTTATGGATGTCCTGATCGTGGTGAGAGAGGCGATTGCCTACACGCTTGACGTTTTCTTCTGCGCGTCGGACGATGTCGTCAAAGAGATTTTCTCTCATCCAAAGCTTCACATTGATGAGCATCATACCAGCATTGAAGTAGCGGGTGGTATGCATGCGTCTGGCATTGGCCTGTTCTCCACGGTCGGATACGACGGCGACAGCATTTCCTTGAAAATCAAGCTCAGCAAGGTATCGAAGGGAGCCGCGGCAGAGCATATCCCCATCTAGGTACAGGACGCGATCGGAAATAGGTGCGATGGTCGGTGCGACGAGAAAACGGTAGAAGAAAGCAGCTACCCCATCAGAGAGAAGGAGTGGCTTGAAACAGCTGTCGTCGATCAAGTGAACTTCAAGAGGGCTGTCCATGGAAGCCGCTGCCTTTTGAAGATTCGCCTTTTCTTCTTCAGGAAGATGATTGACAAAGAAATGGTAGCAGATGGGGAGGTCTTTATTGTGCTCATGCACAGTGAGAGCTACAATCCCCATGTGTGGGATATAGTCGGGTGTGCCTGTAAGAGCGATGTGGAAAGCATCTTTTGCGGTCGGCTTTCCGAAGTGCAGCGTTTGTGTTATGGCGTTGTCAAGTATATTTGACATATAAAAACTTCATCCTTTCATAGTTTCAACATATCATTTATACTAGTATAAATGATGTAAAACATACTAGCAAGGAGGCCTTGAATGAAACGGAATATTCAGCTCAGTAAAAAGACAATTCTCGTGACTGGTGCAGCTGGTTTTATTGGAGCAAATCTGGTAAGACAGCTGCTTTCGATGGATTTACAGGGGACGGTCATCGGTATCGATAATATGAATGACTATTACGATGTTTCCCTGAAAGAGTATCGCCTGCAGGAATTGGAGAAGGTCGCTTGGCTATCGTCCAGTCAGTGGGTATTCATCCACGGGAATATTGCGGATAAGGCGCTGATGGGAGAGGTCTTTGCCAGGTACAAGCCGTCGATCGTGGTAAATCTGGCGGCGCAGGCAGGGGTGCGGTATTCGATCACGAATCCGGATGTCTATGTCGAGTCGAATCTTATCGGATTTTATAACATCTTGGAGGCATGCCGCCATTCGTATGATGATGGCGCACCGGGTGTGGAGCATCTGGTCTATGCGTCCTCGTCTTCTGTCTATGGTGGGAATACGAAGGTGCCTTTCAGCACGGATGACAAGGTGGATCACCCAGTGTCTCTCTATGCGGCGACGAAGAAGTCGAATGAGCTTCTGGCTCATTGCTATGCGAAGTTGTACAACATTCCCTGCACGGGGCTGCGCTTCTTTACTGTTTACGGCCCTGCTGGCCGTCCGGATATGGCGTACTTCGGCTTTACGAATCAACTTCTGGCAGGAAAGACGATCCAGATCTTCAATCATGGGCATTGCGAGAGAGACTTCACGTATGTGGATGATATTGTCGAAGGTGTTGTCCGTGTGATGAAGGGAGCTCCTGAAAAAAAGAACGGGGCAGACGGGCTCCCGATCCCGCCGTATGCAGTGTATAACATTGGCGGCGGTCATCCGGTGAATCTCTTGGATTTCGTGGATATCCTGCAGCAGGAGCTGGTGCGTGCCGGTGTGCTTCCGATAGACTATGATTTTGAGGCGCATAAGAAATTGGTTCCTATGCAGCCGGGAGATGTGCCAGTGACGTATGCGGATACGGAGGCGCTTTCGAGGGATTTCGGCTATTGCCCGATGACTTCGCTCAGAGATGGTCTTAGAAAGTTTGCTGAGTGGTATAAGGCATACTATGTCAAATAAGGAATCATTAGCTTTATATAGGAGATCGAGATCAATGAATATTGCGGTAGCTGGTACAGGGTATGTGGGTCTGTCTTTGGCGACGCTTCTTGCGCAGCACAATCATGTGATGGCAGTGGATATCATCCCAGAAAAGGTGGACATGGTGAATCATAGAAAGTCGCCGATTCAGGATGACTATATCGAGAAGTACTTGGCAGAGAAGGCTCTGGATCTGACGGCGACGATGGATGCGGAAGCGGCGTACAAGGACGCGGACTTCGTCATTATTGCGACGCCGACCAATTATGATTCGAGAAAGAATTTCTTTGACACCAGCTCTGTCGAAGCGGTCATTCAGCTGGTGATGCAGTACAATCCGGATGCCATCATGGTCATCAAGTCGACGATCCCCGTCGGCTATACGAAGAGCGTCCGTGAGAAGTTTGGTACGAAGAATATCATCTTTAGCCCGGAATTTCTGCGTGAAAGCAAGGCGCTCTATGATAACCTTTATCCGAGCCGCATCATCGTCGGTACTGATCCGACAGATGAGAAGCTGGTGAAGGCAGCGCATACCTTCGCGGGACTTCTCCAGGAAGGAGCGATCAAGCAGGACATCCCGACACGGTTCATGGGATTTACGGAGGCAGAAGCGGTGAAGCTTTTCGCCAATACTTACCTTGCGATGCGTGTGTCGTATTTCAATGAACTCGATACATATGCGGAGACGAAAGGTCTCAGCACGGCAGAAATCATCGATGGCATCTGCCTGGATCCAAGAATCGGTGAATTTTACAACAATCCGTCCTTCGGCTATGGCGGCTATTGTCTCCCCAAAGATACAAAGCAGCTTCTGGCTAATTATGAGAATGTGCCTGAGAATCTGATCGAGGCGATCGTGAAGTCGAATCGGACGAGAAAGGATTATATCGCTGATAAGGTGTTGGAAATCGCGGGTTACTATCACGACAACAGTGAATATGATCCGCGCAGGGAAGAGTCAATGACGATCGGCGTGTATCGCCTGACGATGAAGTCGAATTCGGATAATTTCCGCCAGAGCAGCATCCAAGGCGTCATGAAACGCATCAAGGCGAAGGGGGCGCAGGTCATCATCTATGAACCGACGCTAGAGGATGGTACGACGTTCTTTGGCAGTCTTGTGGTGAATGACCTGGTAAGGTTCAAAGAGCAGAGCCATGGCATCATTGCGAATCGCTATGACCATTCGCTCGATGATGTAAGAAGCAAGGTCTATACGAGAGATTTATTTGAACGGGATTGAGACGAGTGTTCAAAATGATTAGTCTAAAAGGTGAAGGTCTTTCCTTGAGGGATATTTTGAAGAAAATAGTCATTCCTTCCGTGTGCTTCCCATGGGGGATAGCCGCATTTCTTATGTTTATTCTTCATTTCGGGGGAGATTTCCCTGATATCTATAGCTACGCACAGCCGCGTCTGGGCGCGGCTTTTGCGGTCATGCTCATCGTTTCCTTTGGGCTTTTTTCCGTTTTCAGTAAAGACTACCTGAAGCGGCTCCTGCCGTGGGCGGTGATCCTGCCTCTCCTCTGGGCGGGTACTTTTACTTGGGCGTATGGATTTGCTTCGCTGCCGGAGAAAAAACATTTGGGAGATTACTACGTGCTGGGGGCGTTGCTCTTTTCTCTGCCTTATGTGTACACGATCGGGCTTACGAAATGCGGCGGCTATGTACGCGCGGCTTTGCAGGCCATGTACGGTGCTTTCAATTTTTTCATGCTGCTATTTCCGCTGATTTTTATCAGTTATTATTGGCGATTCGGCGGAGAAATGGATCTCTTTGCTTTGATGGCTGTCCGCGCTACGCATTGGGAAGAGGTGAAGGAGTTCCTCAGCACCATGGGATCTCCTTTGGTACTTGGATTGGCAATTGGTGTGCTCCTGCTGCTCCTGCTGGCAGCTTATGTGCTGACGCAACAGGTGGGACGATGTGCGGAGAGCGGTGAGGGTTTATTGCGAGGGAATGGGAAGAAGATCAAGGTAGGCCTGATCGTGATCTCCATCCTTTTCTTTGGTGGCTTCATCCGACAAATCATCCATGTATTCCCGATCAATTTATATCGCACGATGAACAGTAAGGGGAGCGAGTTTCAGCTTTTGCAGAATTTTAATACCAATCTGGATAAAAATACAGCCGGGTTGAAGCTTATAGATCCTGCGGATGGGCTGGATGAGGGGACACATATCGTCATCATCGGGGAGAGTGCGAATAGGGATCATTTGAGGGCATTCACGCCGAGCTATCCAGAAGACACGACACCTTGGCTTTCTTCTAAGGTCAATGATCCCGATTTTTCATTGAACTACATGGCGTATTCGAATTTTCCGAATACCCTCATGTCGCTTTCGTATGCGATGACGAGTGCGAACCAGTATGGAGATATGGATCTGTCTCATGCAGTCAGTATGGTGGATGCGGCCCGGGCTGCAGGGTATCGCACGGACTGGATCTCTTTCCATAATAGAAGCTCGCTCTCGAGCGCGGGCGTGACGCTGATCGCAGAGCGCAGTGATGCGTCCTTTTGGGAGAAAAATTATGATGAATATGCCGTCGATGTCATGAAGAAGCTGCCGCCGGCGAAGCGGCGTGTGCTTTTCATTAACATCATGGGCAGCCACTATACGTATCTGGCGCGCGTGCCGGCGGATCAGAGGGGTGCGCTGGGGATCTCTGAAAATGATCCCTACTATGGCTATGATCTGACGGTCGCGTATACTGATCGGGTCATCCGGGATATTTTCGAGTATGCCAAGGCACATATGAACTTAAAGTCGCTTGTCTATTTCTCTGACCATGGGGAGAATATGGAACATTTCCACTCCACTTCTCCATTTTTCTATGATATGGTACATATTCCATTTTTCGTCTATTTGTCGCCGGACTACCAGGCAGCGCATCCGTCTCTGATGCCGGTGCTGAAGAGTCATGAGAAACGGCCTTTCACCAATGATCTGGCTTTCGATACGGTCACGGGTCTGTGGCAGGCAAAGACGAATTTCTATCACGCTGCTTATGATATTTCTTCTCCGGACTATGCGATCACGATAGAGGATGCGAAGACGTTCAGCGGGAAGCGGATGATCAAGGATGATCCGGCACTGGTGAGATAGCGGATGCCTGAGAATCCATAGATGACACGATACGACACGAAAAATTCCCCCTCGGCATAGAACCGAGGGGGAATTTTTTATTGTTATTTCACTTCTTGGATGATGGTCAAAATCATCGGGCGGCGCTTGGTGCGGTCGAAGAAGTATTTGCCGAGGGCGTCTCTCA
>ERZ1034917.1627-NODE-1627-length-12987-cov-8.080730_pt1 | contig 12987 bp, 14 predicted proteins | sample MGYA00520605_ERZ1034917 | MGnify/ENA primary metagenome ERZ1034917 (study PRJEB33766, sample SAMN09781784) | gut metagenome | biome: gut microbiome | host: Homo sapiens | place: Madagascar | study: EMG produced TPA metagenomics assembly of the PRJNA485056 data... | reverse complement strand
TGCCTACTCCACTTGAAAACTATGTAAAGGAATGCGGCGGAAAACTGAATCCTGCTATGAATCATACAGGAACAGATTATAAAGGAACGTACAAGCTTGCTTCTGGAGATTTTACAAACGGAAAACTGGATTTTACAGTTTTAGAGCATAATGGATAAAAAATAGGCTGGGAAACAGCTTCCTTGGAAATCAAGGACGGCGTGCTCTACCTTAGCATAGATGATGTTCCAGATGAAGTTCACGTAAATATCACTGATTATGACAAATATGTAAAACAATAGTCCTGCGGTTTAATCTGCTGAAATACGGACTTTTATAAAGGCTTCCTGTTTTTTGCGGGAAGCCTTTTTTTATGTGAAACGATTTTGTAAAAAAAAGTGGAATCCGAAATAAAGCGTGTAAACGAAACAGATTCTAGGGCGCAAAGTAATTGAATAAATCATTTTTAATGGAGAAAAAAATAAAGAAAGCAAGAATGTCTGCCGCTCATAGTTTTTTTTGCATAGCTTCGTTACTATTGACAGAATCACAAAAGATTTATATATTACTATTCATAGAAACAAAACGAGCGCAGGCTGCTGCGTTGCAAACTTTATTAATATCTTTTACAGGAGAAACATTTATGGATACAAAAGAAATTCCCTACAAAATCTACTTGAACGAAGATGAGATGCCACAGTTCTGGTACAATATGCGCGCTGACATGAAGAACAAGCCTGCTCCGCTTTTAAATCCGGGAACGCTAAAGCCTTGCACTGCGGAAGAGCTGGAGCACGTTTTCTGCAAGGAGCTTGTGAAGCAGGAGCTGAACGAAACCGACCGCTACATTCCGATTCCACAGGAAATTCTGAATTTTTACAAGATGTACCGTCCTTCTCCGCTTACAAGGGCTTACTGCCTTGAAAAGAAGCTCGGAACGCCGGCAAAAATCTACTACAAGTTTGAAGGAAACAATACATCCGGAAGCCACAAGCTGAACTCGGCAATCGCCCAGGCATTCTACGCGAAGGAGCAGGGGCTAAAAGGCGTTACTACGGAAACAGGAGCCGGCCAGTGGGGAACTGCTATGTCCATGGCGTGCGCATATCTTGGCCTGGACTGCCGCGTTTATCAGGTTCGGTGTTCCTATGAACAGAAGCCTCATCGCCGCGAGGTAATCAGAACTTACGGAGCGCAGGCGATTCCTTCTCCAAGCATGGAAACTGAAATAGGAAGAAAGATTAACGCCGAATATCCGGGCTGCACCGGCTCTTTGGGCTGCGCGATTTCGGAGGCGGTGGAATACGCCACAAAGCATGACGGCTACAGATACGTTCTGGGCTCGGTCTTGAGCCAGGTTCTGCTTCACCAGTCGATAATCGGAATGGAAGCAAAGGCTGCGATGGACAAGTATGGAATCAAGCCGGACGTAATAATAGGATGTGCCGGCGGCGGCTCGAATTTGGGCGGACTTATAAGCCCGTTCATGGGAGAAAAACTGCGCGGTGAAAAGGACTACCAGTTCATCGCGATTGAACCGGCTTCATGCCCAAGCCTTACGCGCGGAGTGTTCGCCTATGACTTCTGCGACACAGGCGAGGTATGCCCGATGCAGAAAATGTACACGCTCGGCTCGCAGTTCATGCCAAGCGCAAACCACGCGGGAGGACTGCGCTACCACGGAATGAGCGCGATTGTAAGCCAGCTCTACCACGACGGCTACATTGAGGCAAGAAGCGTTGGGCAGACGGAAGTTTTCAAGGCGGCTGAGCTTTTCTGCCGTTCAGAAGGAACTTTGCCGGCACCGGAATCAAGCCACGCAATCAAGGTTGCGATCGACGAAGCCTTAAAATGCAAGGAAACCGGCGAGGAAAAGACAATCCTGTTCGGTCTTACAGGAACAGGCTACTTTGATATGAAAGCCTACGAAGCGTTCAACAACGGAACGATGAGCGACTACATCCCGACCGATGAGGAAATAAAAAAAGCTACAGATTTGATTCCGCGCTTTCCGGGAAACGAATTCTAGGAGCTGTTATATCTTATAGCGATGGCCGCCGGACTGCTTAATTCATCCCTGGATGTTTTATGGTCAGGCGGCATTTATTTTTTTATAATCTTTTTTTCCAGTTTCCGGTTCTATATTCCGCGAACGAAATTACAAAGTTCATGAACCAGCCCATCGGAACGGAATACCAGACCCATTCAATTCCGAACCGCGGAGCGCATACGACCGAGACAACCACGCGGATTGAAAGATTGATTAAATTTGCAAGCGTAAATACTTTCATGTCGCCCGCTCCGCGCAAAAGTCCGTCGCAGGCCATTTTAAATCCTATCCAGCAGTAAAAAAATCCTTCAAAGCGAAGCGCGGCCTGTCCTGTGCGCAGAGCAGTCTCGCTTCCGCCGTCCCCGATAAAAAGAGAAATCAGCGGACGGTAAAAAATCTCAATGCACAGGCAGAGCGTTACCGCAAAAAACGCGACCATAAGATTCGCCGCACGGTAGCCTTTTACAACGCGCTCCGGTTTTCCTGCCCCTATATTTTGCGCCGTGTAAGACGACATTGAATTGTTCAACGCCGCCATAGGAACAATCGCAATCGACGCAATGCGGCTGAACGCAGAATATCCGGCAAGCGCTTCCGAGCCGAAACTGTTCACAACGGACTGAACCAGCATCATCCCGATAGAAACGGTGGACTGCTGTAATATGGAAGGAATTGCGATTTTCGCCATTGATGAAAGCTCGCGCCCGTCAAAAAATCTGAATTTCCTGTAACCGCCACAGGTCAGACTGCCGCCACAAAAACTTGCGCCGCCAGACATTAAGACTGCGCCGTCGGAAGTTTCTTCGGCCTCCGAAACTCCATCTTCTGAATCCTTGAATTTCCCAAGCGTGCGCATAAAAACCGCGAACGACAGAACGCACGAAAGCCCCTGGGCAATCAGCGTGGCCCATGCCGCTCCTGCAACTCCGCTCTTAAACACCGCTACAAACAGAAAGTCCAGCGCGACATTCAGAACTGAAGAAAAAATCAGAAATACAAGCGGAATCCGCGAATTTCCAATCGCATTGAACATCGAGGAAATCACGTTGTACATGAACAAAAACGGCAGGCCAAGAAAATAAATCCGCAGATAGACAAGAGCCATGTCCAGCGCGTCTGAAGGAGTCTTTAAAAGCACAAGAAGCGGACGGTTTATTACAATTCCCACCGCGCCAAGAAAAACGCTGATACCCAGAAACGTCAAAAACGCAGTGCTGACCGCCGTCTTCATCGCAGAAAAATTGCGCGCGCCAAAATACTTGCTCACAATCACCGAAGAGCCGACACCGCCGCCAATCGCCACGCAGATAAAAACAACCGTAAGCGAATACGACGCGCCGACCGCCGCCAAAGCCTGCTCGCCCACAAACCGCCCCACAACCGCCGAATCGACCATCGTGTAAAGCTGCTGGAACAAATTGCCGATTATAATCGGAAGTGAAAAAACAAAAAGCGCGTAAAACGCCGGCTTTGAAGTAAGATAATCGCTTTTCATACGCAAATCATAGCAGAAAAGAAAAAAAGTGTCGAATTTTCAAATTTTTAAATTCGGGCGGCTTTTTGTCCGTTCGCTTTCGCAAACTGCCAAAAACCGGGCTTTCCAGGGCTTCGGCTTCCGCCTCCGACCAAACGCTCCGCGTTTGTTTTCACGCATTTTTTCAAAATGCGCTCACCCTTCCAATCCCTGCCGCATTTTAAAATTTACCTGCCTACCGGATGCAATTTTGCCCGGCAATCACGCACAGAATTCCCAAAATCAAACTTGAAAAAGCGTAAAGCGCCGCTATAAAAAAGTTCTTCTCCGAAACAAAATTCGCACTTTCCAACGCAAACGTAGAAAAAGTCGTGAATCCGCCGCAAACGCCAGTCTTAAGAAAAAGCACAACAAGCGGAGTGAACCTAAAAGAAACCTTTTGTGCCGCCAAAGAAGCCAGTGTTGTAACAACACCAATCGCAAAGCAACCAAGCATATTCACAACAAAAGTCTGAAACGGAAAAACGCTCTTCACAGGAATCAGCGTAAAAAGATAGCGCAAAACGCTTCCCGCCGCTCCGCCCGCCGCAACAGCCAAAATATTCAAAATCATAAGGCAATTCTATAAAGTTTGTGTCCGCAATTCAATCAGCGTAAGAACAGAAATGCGTAGGAATTACCAGGAACTTTTTATGAACATAAAATCCGAAAGTTTTTCTAAAACTCAAGCATTCCCTGCGCGGCGGCCTGTTTTTCTTCCGGGAACGTGTTCAGGTATTCAAACACTTTTTCCAGCCGCCACTCTATTCCATTTTTTTCACATTCGGTTCTGATTATCTGCAGCAGGCGGTCGTTGTCCGGGCTTGTAACTTCGTAAGCGTTTCCATAGATGCGGATGTATTTTTTTTTTAATCCTGGAAAATGCTGGTCCAGCTTGCTGTAAAAATATTCGCGGTTTCCTTCGCGCAGTGTAAGCCCGATTTTAAAGCAGATTATTCCGCGCACTTTTTCCTGAACGCAGATTTCCATAAGGCGGCGGACATTCTGCTCGGTGTCATTTATGAACGGAAGGAACGGCGAAAGCCACACGACTGTAGGAATTTTTCGTTTTCTGCATTCGGCAAGAACTTTTGCGCGGCCGTCCGTTGTACAGACCGCAGGCTCAATGACCCGGCAAAGATTTTTGTCCGCGGTCGTAAGCGTCATCTGGACTACAGCTTTTGATTTTGCGTTGATTTCTTCTATTATATTGATGTCGCGCAGAATCAGGTCGCTTTTTGTGTGCACGGTAACTCCGAATCCGCGCCTTTTGATTATTTCAAGGCAGCGGCGCATAAGGCCAAGCTCCGCCTCGCAGTGCATGTATGGGTCGCACATCGCGCCTGTTCCAATCATGCACTTTTTGCGCTTGGAAGAAAGCTTTTGCTCCAAAAGTTCCGGCGCATTCCGCTTTACCTTTATGTCCTCAAAATCGTGGTTTATCTGGTAGCAGCGGCTTCTTGAATCGCAGTAAATGCAGCCGTGCGTGCAGCCGCGGTAAATGTTCATTCCGCCCCGCGCCGAAAGAATTCCTTTTGCTTCTGAAAAATGCATGGCTGATTATAGCATGTTCCGCGACGTTTTCAATTCGCCGCCGGGGAATGACGAAATTATTTGAAAATAAAGAAGACGCAGAATTTATGCAGCATGCATTTGACAATATTTCTTCAAAAGTAAACTTATAAATTCAGCAAAAAAAATTGAAAGTCGAATTCTTTAATTTAAGTTAGATTCTTTAATTTGACGGCGCGGGATTAATGTGGTATATTGAAAGAAAGGAAATGCCCGATTTATGTCGGTCGTCTCCACATGATTGGTGATAAAGCTGCTCAGTGTGTCGAAAACGTATGGGCGGCTTTACTTTTTAACTCTTCTTATTTTTAAGGTAAGAAAGGGCTTCAAGAATCAGAATGGCTAAGTTAATAGTCAGCGAAATAATAGTGTAAATATAAGTCAATATCAGTCTTTTTTTAGTGCTTCTTCGGATAATTCCAAATGGATTTACCCATATTTAAAACGATTTTCGTACGGATTCCTCGCGAACAATCAACTGTTAACTACCGTTCCTCTTATCCAAGATACTGTCTTGATAACGAGTGTGGCTTCCGCCTTGTTCGCAACGCCAATTAGCGCTGTATAGTTGTTTTTTATAAAAAACATTGGCTTCCTTGTGTTGCAAATCCAAGGAAGCCAATATGCTTTCCAGGCAAAAATCGGAATATAATGTAGATTTTACAAATTCATTTACTGCCACTAAATACTATAATATACTTATGGTAAGCAGAGAAATAATTTTACGACTGGCGGAAAATCAAAGAGATACAATTGATTATGACGTAATGACTGTAAAAGTTGTAAATGCAACCGATTTCTTCTAACTAAAGGAAAAAAAATAATCAAGGCGAAAAATGCTGAAAAACAAAAACTGATATTGCGAAAATGGACGGAGGAGGGCTTTATGAAGAATTTAAATGAAATGAAAGCGCGGCAAAAAGATTTTGTTGGACATCTGTGCGGTTTGACTGAAAAATATGTTGCCGGTTTGGAAAAAGAAAAGATTCAGACAATTCTTTTAAGCGGTTCTGTGGCTCTTGGTGATTATTTTCCAGGGAAGCTTGGCGGATATGTGGATTTGATTGTAATGACAAAAGAACCGAATTTTGACGCGAATACAGTTTTTGGAAAAGATATAGAACCAGAGATTCCTTATCACTGCGTGGAAACCTTTATTGATGATGAAAAAATTGGTTTTGAAATAGATATTCGCCCGTTTGTTTATGTCCATAAATTTGAAACATTTGATGAACCAAGAAAATGGTCAATTCTGGAATCAAAGATTTTGTATGACGAAAATGATTTGTTTTCAAAAGAACTTAGTAAAATTGAATTTCTTAAAAAGAAAGAACTAAAATCATATTTTGAAAAAACTATTTTTGAAATTGAACGTCTTATCGGAGATTATATTTGCGACAAATGGTTGCGCCGGGCGGCTTATATTCAACTGCATGAAAATCTTGACAAAGCCATAAAGCTTGGAATTTGCTGTCTATATTACATAAATGGAAGCTATGTTGCGCCTGACAACCGTTTAAGTTATTACACTTATTCTTTTGAAAAACTACCCGAAAATTATGAAAGAATGATGAAAATGCTGATGAAACAAAATATTTCAAGCCGCAGCGATTTTTTCAGAAGAAAACAACTTTTTGAATCTGGATTTTTAAACTGGCTAAAGTCTGAAAAGATTAAAATTACTGCAATTCAAATTGATTAAAACTGTAGTGCTATTGCAGGTGTAAAAATCTATATCCGTAAAGATTTCTATCTATCTCAAAGTTTTGAAAACTCCTTATATTGTAGATCAGTTTATTACTACAAATGATATGAATGTAGTCTGGCAGGATCAGCACGATATTATTGAAGAATATAGAGATGATTTTGGTAAGCATCTGGATGAAAATGAGAACGAAGAGATTGACCTTACGCATCTTGCTAGAATAAACAGATTATTTGAATCAATTCCGGCTCAGCTGGCAAAGGAAAATAAATTCTGCACGGACACTGATATTTTTGATATAATTTCAGGAGGACTTTATGTGTAAAGCAAAGAAAGGGCTATCCCTTGTTAGGATATTTTTGATATAATTTCAGGAGGACTTTATGTGTGAAATCCGCGAACTTGACGATTCTTATTTTTCGCAAATTGAAATTATGTTCCGTGACGTTTTCAATTCGCCGCCGTGGAATGACGGATGGAACGACCCGCTTCAGCTTCACGAATATATCTGCGACATGACCCGGCGGAGAGGCTCGCTTGTCTTCGGATTTTTTATAGACGGAAAACTTTGCGGTGCCGCAATAGGCTGCATTCGGCACTGGTGGAGCGGAACCGAATATATTCTCGATGAGTTTTTTATATGCAGGGAAGCTCAGGGCAAAGGAAACGGAAAACTGTTTATGAAAGGAATTGAAGATTCGCTCAAAAAGAAAAACATAGGCGCAATTTATCTTCAGACGGAACACGGAATTCCGGCATACAGCTTCTACAGGAAAACCGGATTCACCGAACTTGAAAGCTGCGCCGTGTTCCTCAAAATTTTGGAGTAAAGGATTTACCCGCTTTTGGCGCATAGATTATAAGGCGGAATTCTTTACAAATTTATCTCGTTCTGCCTGTTTTTAGTGATTTTTCACCCTATACAGTGTTAAATACAGTAAATTTACCACCTTATAAGGTGAATTATTCTTGATTTTTCCTTTTTTGAACAATATAATTACCGCATGAGCATAAATAAGGACAAAGTGAAGGAAGTGATTCTCGAAAATCAGAGGTTCGTGCAGTCTGTGCATCTGGTTCGCCGCAGCATAAAAATACAGCCGAACTTCAACTATATTTTTGTGGGAATACGGCGCGCCGGCAAGTCATTTTATCTGTTCCAGTGCATTCATGACCTGCTGGCAGAGGGGCATAAAATAGAGGAAATTCTTTACTTCAACTTTGAGGACGATCGCCTTGACGGAATTGAGTTTGCCGACCTTGACCTGCTTCTGCAGTGCTACGGCGAGATGTTCAGCCACAAGCCTTTTGTTTTTCTTGACGAGATTCAGAATGTCGTGGGCTGGGAAAAATTCGCACGCCGGCTGGCGGACAACAAATATTCGGTTTTCATCACCGGAAGCAATGCCAAAATGCTTTCCAAGGAAATGGCAACCGTTCTTGGCGGAAGATTTCTTGTTCAGAACGTTTTTCCGTTTTCGTTCGCAGAGCATCTTTCCCTGAACGGAATCAGTACGGATCCGGTTTCCCTTATCCGCAGCAAAAATGAAATCGTGCGAGAATTCGAGACGTATTTTTACAACGGCGGACTTCCTGAGCTTCACTATGCGCAGGGAGCGGAAAAGCGACTTTGGCTCAGCAACCTTTACAACAAAATCTATTTCGGCGATTTGATTTCGCGCTACAAAATCAGGAACGAGAGAGCCGTCAAACTTCTGATAAAAAAAATCGCGGAAAGCGTAAAGCAGCCCTCATCGTACACAAGGCTTGCGAACATCGTCTCGTCGTGCGGAACAAAGGTCAAGGCGGAAACTGTCGCGGAATATCTGAACTATGCGGAAGAAGCGTGGCTTGTCTTTCATGCGGAAAATCTTTCAGCAAAGCTTTCGGAGCGTGAATCTGTCAAAAAATATTACATAACAGACAACGGAATTCTGAACCTCTTTCTGACCGACCCGAACACTTCACTTCTGGAAAATCTTGTGGCGGTAACGCTTTTGAGGAGCGAAACCGAATTCTGCTTTTACCGCTCTGCCGACTGCGAGGTTGATTTTGTTCTGCCGGAAGAAAAAACCGCTATTCAGGTCTGCTACAGCCTTTTCGATGACGAGACAAGAAAACGCGAATTTTCCGCCCTGCATTCATTGGACAGACGCTACGAGCTGAAAAACTGCCTTGTGATTTCAAAGGATGCGGAGGAAACTGCCGAATACAAAGGCACGCAGATTAAAATTCTTCCCGCCTGGAAATGGGTTCTGGAAAAACATAATTGAACGGATTTACAGCGCCTCAAGCAGCGCGGCGATTTCCTTTTTGATTTCGGACTTTGACTTTATTTCTGACTCGGGGAAGAATTCACGCGGATTCGTCTCAAGAACCTCTGCGATTCTGATTATGGTCATGAGCGACGGCTGGTTTCTGCCGGACTCCACGTGCGTGTAGAAGCTCTGCGAGAAATTTCCGCGCGTGCAGACTTCCAGCTGCGAAAGTCCCTTTGAAATGCGCGCAAGCCTTATCTTCTCGATTACATATCTGTGAATTTCCTCATTTGTCATGCAAAAATGATATTATTCTTTAGAGCATAAAACGATTCTCTATACAGAATAATAATTACTTGATAGAGTAATAAAATTACTTTATAGTAAAAGAAAATTATACAATGGAGGCTGAAATATGATTGAAAGGATTTCAAGTTTAGAAAATAGTTTTTCTTTTATAAGTTTTACTACTGGATTGATGGCTTTGGTTTCAGCAATTATTTCATTTGCTGTTATAAAATACGGAATCAACATACCTATTGAAAATTTCACTTCCATATTTTCAAGCATAAACATTTTAGAAATAACAGGCTTTGTTGCAGCATTTTTCATTGGATTTGTCGTTTATGGAATCAGGTATCTCGGATTTGATTATTACCGTCGCATATATAATTCTAAAAACCGAAAAAAAACTTTATACACAAGGCTTCTTTTCTATATGTTCAGAAATGGAACTGTGATTGAAGAATGTTTAAAAGAACATCGTTTTATAGAAGACTGTAAAAAAAATAATCAACAAACATGTTCTTATAAATGGATTGAAACTTCTGATAATGTTGCTTTGGATATTTGGAATTATGCAAAGGAAATTTCTATAAAATACCCTCAAGACGACATTTATAAATTTTATTATTACAGTGAAATCTTTCAATGCTTTGATACAGTTTTTCTGTTTTCTTCAGTTTCTACTTTTGTTTTGGGAACAACATATTGCATCATAAAACATAATTTTCTAAGTGCGCATTTTATTATGATTTTTCTGTTGTCCCTTGTATTTTTCTTGTTTCATATTTTTAGCAAAAAAACAGGAAAGTCGTTTGCAAGAAGATTTTTTCTGGAAATTCAGCTTGGCTTAAATCTTTTGAAGAATAATTCTGAAAAATAAATAAGGAGCTTTTACAAAAATGAAAAAGAACATTTTACTTTCTGTTTTAACATTGTGTTTTTTTATTTCTGCCTTTGGACAATCAAAACCGACTGTTGTTATTGTTCCATTTGATGCGCGTGGTGTTCCAGCTGATGAAGTTGAAATTTTAACTGATTCATTTATAAATGAATATGCAGGAACAAATGTTGCAAAAATTGTAGACAGAGGAAGTTTTGATAAAATTGCAAGAGAGCAAAAATTTCAAGCTTCAGAATGGTCTGCTACAGAAAAAATTGCAAGCTTAGGAAAAGCCCTTAATGCAAATCAGATGATTACCGGGCAAGTTTCAAAATTTGGCGAAATGGTCATATTCAATTTGAAATGCATAGATGTAAATACGACTGAAATAATTTATTCAATTCCAGCGAAAAAAATGAACTCAACTATGCAAATTTTTGATTCAATTCCCCAGATTGCAAAGGATATTTCCACACAAGCAAAATATTCAATGAACATTCCATATCCAATTGGCTCAAAAGGTCCGGCTGGCGGATATATTTTTGCTGTTGATGGAGATAAAAGATGGGAAGTAAGTGAATCGATAGATTACAGAAAATATGATTATTATCAATGCAAAGAGAGCATTAGGAATTATATACAAAATAAATATCGAGATTGGCAAGTTCCCACAAAATCTCAATTGATTGACATTTTCAATACCCTCTGCAAAAAAGGATTAGTATTACAAAAAGATGTTTTTTTCTCGGATGATCCAAAATACCTTGTCAGTCTTGAAACTGGTAAAGAAGTTTATATGAGTAAATATGTAGACTATCAAGTAAGGTTAATGGGAGTAAGATGTTTTTATGAAAATAGTCTTTCGGTTTTTAAGGAAGAAAGTATTAAGCATAAAGATTTTACACTTAATCTAAAGCCTAAATATAATATCTATAATGATATAAATATATGGAATAATCAGCAGATAAATGTAACATTGCGTCTAACTTCTAGTGATTTCGTTTTAGAATTTGATTATCCCGTAAAATATTATTGGATAGAACGTAACACGAAAAAAAGCTTGACAAAAGACGTTACAAAACTTTCAGAAACAACAAAGCATTTTTATTTTACTGGAAAATGGAAATATGTATGTATTGATGATGGCTACAAATATGGAATAACCATCGATTTTTTTAAAGGAGAAGACGGTATTTTGGGCAGTTTTTTTATTAAAAACGGTCAAATGCGGTTTAGGTTGCAATTGGATCCTTTGAAATACTCATTATATCTTGAGCCAAAAGGTATCACAAAAGATAGCTCTCAGACGTTTTATGGTGAGCAGCAAATTAATTGGTAAAACGAGGTGCACAATGAAAAAATCAGTTCTTCTTTCTATTTTTATGTTTGCGGCGACGGTGCTTCTGCCAGCGCAGACTGTTGCGGTGTTCGACTTTGACTGCGACGACGAGGCTTATTATGACAAGGTTTCCACGATGACCGACCTGCTTGTTCATGAGCTTGTGAAGGACGGTGACGTTACCGTTGTTGAGCGCAAAAAAATTGACAAGGTGATGGCGGAGTACCGTTTTCAGGCGAATCCGTACATTGACATCACGACGGCAAAGCAGATGGGAAAAGGAATCGGCGCGGACTGCATAATTGTGGGTTCGGTGGCGGCTCTGGGTTGTCCGCTTTACATCACTGCCCGCATGATTGACGTTGAAAAAGGCACGGTTCTTCATTCGGCAAAAATGAGCCTGAACTTTTGGAACGAGTACGAGGCCCAGCTTCCGAAATTCGCATCTGAATGTGTGAAGAAAATTCCCCAGCCGAATATTTTTACCGGCGTCTGGACTGGAACTCTTTCGACTGACGAATTCGATGACAGCTACGAAATCACTTTCGGCGAAAAATCAAAGTGCGGCATAAAAGTTGTTTCCGTAGATTCAGACGGCAAGGAAACCGTTTTGGAAGGCTGCGGAACTTATTCGTACACAAGCGACAGTTTTTCAGGCGGAAAAATCTTCAAGCTGAACGCGACTTTCCGCAACGCAAAAACAAAACGCCTGCGCAAAATCGAATGGGCGTATCCTGCCAGCATGAATCGCAGCCACACGGAATTCAGCATAAACGTCTACCCGGACAGCACAAAAAAAGAACTCGCCCGGCTCACGCTCTCAAAAATGGAGTAGAGAACTTGCAAGTCCGCCCTCCCCGGCGGATTTTTTAGTCAGTAAAATCCAGTGCAGGCATTTTGTGTTCCATCACAACGGAACGAAGAATTTCATTTGTCTTTGACTGATAGCCTTTTCCGAAACTCTTTAGAACTGCAACCAAATCCGCGTCAAGCCTCATTGTGACTGTCTGCTTTATAGGCTCAATCTTGTAATATTTGAATTTAGCTTTTGAGAAATCAGTTGTCTTTGGAATGTCAGAATAGTCAACAGGGGCATTTCCGAGATTTTTCAGCTCGTCAATTTGTTCCTGTGTAAGATTTGATAAATTCGTCATACGCTTTCTTTTCCTGCGGATCAAGTCCTCTTGCTGAAATCAAGCGGTGCCGTTCTTTTCCGTCTGAACACCGTTCCGTATAAAACACCGTGACTACGGCTATTCCATTGATGTTTCCGAAGCCCTGATACCTTTGCTCTGTCTCTGAGTGTTCCTCATCGGCAATCTCAAGAAACAGCGGGTCAAGAAAAACTTTGGACTTTATTTATCATCTGATCGCTTGTCAAAATTTTACTCCAGAATGTTTGTTTT
>ERZ1034917.1626-NODE-1626-length-12990-cov-4.284345_pt1 | contig 12990 bp, 9 predicted proteins | sample MGYA00520605_ERZ1034917 | MGnify/ENA primary metagenome ERZ1034917 (study PRJEB33766, sample SAMN09781784) | gut metagenome | biome: gut microbiome | host: Homo sapiens | place: Madagascar | study: EMG produced TPA metagenomics assembly of the PRJNA485056 data... | reverse complement strand
ATCGGGAACATGGCGCGAGGCGGCACGAGGGAACCGAGGGCACCGAGCACAACGCACAGTTGCGGCCAGTCAACGCCGCCAAGCGCCGTTAGTGCGTGCGGCGGTATTCCCTCACGCGCTTCGAGAATGCGGCGAGCTCCTCGGGCGTCATCTCGTCGAGGCGCTCGAGGTTGGCCTCGAAGTTTGCGAGCGTGTTCTCCTGGCGCGCCTTGATCGCCGTCGTGCAGTAGCTCACCACGACGCCCGTGAGCAGCGCGATGTAGAAAATGCTCAGGACACTGAGCACCACTGCCGACACGCGCGCGACGGGCCCCGCCGCGTTCACGTCGCCGAACCCAATGGTCGACACTACCTCAAAGGAGAACCACACCCCATCGCCGAACGTGAGGGTTTGGGGGTCGGCAAGCCACACGGCAGTCGAGCACACGAGGAAGGAGACGGCGAACACGCAGGTCATCGGCCCGAACCCAGAGTGCCTCAACACGTCGAGAAGCATGCGGTAGTTAATCATGCGCGCACCTTCCCGCAAGGCGAATCAGGCGAGGAGCCTTCGCTCGCGGCCCCGTCCGCGGCCTCGAGCCCACTTGCAGCCCCGTGCTCGCCTTCGGCGTCCCCCTTTTCCTGCGGGCGCGCGGGCGCGATTGCGCGCGGCAGAGGAATCGCAGCTCCGATGGCGGCCGCCGCGATCATCACGATGACCCCCTTCACGGGAAAGCACATCACCAAAAGCAGCGCCGCCATCACGGGTTGGCGCATAACCGCTCCCATGCACGCCGCGGTGCAGGCGGCAACGCACGCAACGGGGTCGGCGCCGGTGATCAGGGCAAACCCGTAGCCCAGGCTCACGCCCGCGAAAATCAGCGGGAAGAAATGCCCGCCGCGCCAGCCCATCTTGATGCAAAACGGAGTGAGAGCCGCCTTCACGAGACCCGTCGCGATGAGCACGGCAGCGGGAATCGCAAGGTAGCCCTCCATCAGCGGCTCCATCTGCGCCTCGCCCGCGAACATGGTGTAGGGCAGCGCCATGCCACACACGGCGAGTACAAGCCCCGCCAGCACGGCTTTCGCGACGGGACGCTCCCCCATGCGATCCGCGAGCTTTTCGGATGCCCACGACGACGCGTGGAACGCCCAGCCCGCGGCGCACCCCGCCAAGGCCAGGGGAACGACGAGCGCGGCCTCAAGCGCACCGACTTCCATCCCCGAAAAGCGCGGCAGTCCCATGCCTCCGCCGAACATGTCCCCGAGCAGGAAAAACGCCCCGAGCGCACCCACAATGGCGCACAGGTAGATGAAAGTCTTCTTCGCGCGCGGCACCTGGATGCTCATGTCCCCGTCGTCGCCCTTGCCCTCGCGAGGTGCGTCCGCGGTGCCGGCGAGCGGCGCCACGAACCCATACAAGGGCGCCGTGAACAGCGCCGTCAAGGCCGCCTGCGTGCCGACGGTGGTGAGCGCGCGGAAATCCTCCCCGAAGCGGCGCATGCGGTCGCCCACCCAGGTGCAAAGCCCCGCGATCACGCCGGTGAGCCCCGCCTCGGGGCCGATCGATCCGCCGAACAGCAGCGGCAGCAGCGCCGCGATGGAAAGCTTGCCCATGCCCTTGTAGCTGTAGCGACCGTCGCGCTTCACCTTGCCCATGACAACGGTGAGCTCCTCGGGGCGCGCGCCCGTTTTCTTGTCGAAAAACCCAATCACGAGGCCGCCGCCTACGCACACGATCAGCGGGAACGGCAAAAATCCGAACGGCCCCTCGGCAAGCCCCGGGAAATACGCGTCCGCGGCGCGCCCGATGATGGCGGGCAGCGTTGACCAGAAGAACGCGATCCCCTTCTCCATCAGGAAGAAGAACGCCCACACGAACGCGCCGGCAAGCGCGCCCGTCGCAATGACGCACATAAGGAAAAGCACGCGGTTCACGGGTTTTGAGAAGTTGGGCATGCGGCTCCACATCGTTGGGGCGAAGGAATGTAACGCAAACACCTTACTATATTTGGTGCGGTTTCGACGTCGGAACGAGCAAGGCGGCGCGCGACGTCCGCGAATGAGTGGAGAGAAAATGCCGCTCCCTGCCGCCAACTTCGCGTGCTTCGTGTCGCGAATCCCGTAGTCTGCAGCCTTCTATTTTGCGGGAAACGGGCTAGCTCGCGGAAAGGGCGGCCTGAACCGAAGAGGGCCGCCTGCGGTTGCTATTCGACGTCGCAAGGAATTGCTATCCCCCCGACAAAACCTTTCATCTATGCATTGCGAAAGAATGTCGTTTCAACAGATTCGTCCTTCGATTAATGCGTAATCCCTTGTGTTTCGGGCTTGAAAAACGTATAGCAATCTATCTTGTCGGGGGGGGTATTAGGTGCTAGGATAAATCGCGTGCGAGCGCCGCGGGGCAAGTCGCGGGCCGTCGTTCACAACCGCATATCCGGCAAACCCGTCGTAAGGCGGCGACGCAAAGCTACAGGGGCCCTCAGGGGCCAGCCAGCTGCAGTGGGACGGTTCCCGTCCCCCACCCAGGTCGACAAGCCGCAGCATTGCGTCAGCAACGCTGCGGCTTTTTGCATACAAGCTCACGAGCACTTTTTGCAGATAAGGGATAAGGTCGAGGAAAGGAAGCCGAAGAGATGGAGAAGAAGGAAAACGCAAGCAAGCTGATCTCGAGCCTCGTGGCCCTGTCGCTGGCCACAACGCTCGGAGTCCCCACGATCGCGCTGGCAGACGCGACGGGGAGCGGCGAAGGGAGTGCGACGGCGGGCGCGCAGCAGCAAGCTGCGGAAGGCGCGGCGGCAGGGAACGGCGTTCAGGCGGCTGCGACCAGCACGGCACCTGTTCCGCAGAATGAAAACAAGGCCGAAGCACAATCTGAAGCCGTTGCAAAAATCGGGGACCAAACCTACCAGACGTTAACCGCGGCAATTGAAGCCGCGAGCGACGGCGCCACGGTTCAACTTCTTCAGGACGTTTCCGACGTTTACGGTCTCAAGATAACGAAGACGGTGACTCTCGACTTAGCGGGAAAGACAATTACCTCCAATAACGCAAACGACACTTACAGCGACAAAACTTGGCCTTGCATCATTGACGTAACGGGCAACGGCAACCTGACTATTACCGGCAATGGAAAGATAGTCGGCCCTTCCGGAGAGGCTGGGAAAAAACTCGATAGTCGAGTACTCATTAATGTGGAAGGAGCCAATGCGAAGGTCGCTATTCTTAATGGCGAGATTACCGCTGGCGGCGTTGGCGATTGCGGCATGTACGGCGTTTATATGCAGGACGGCGGGACCGCGGTCTTTGGCGATGATGCCGGCAACGGGCCAACAATTAATACTTGGTTCGCGGCAATTGGCGAAAACTTTACTACATCTCCGGCCAATATTACGATCAACGGAGGGTCTTACACCTCACAAGCTACGCCGGGAGAGAATGACCGGTGGTACTATTTCTGCGCTCCGCTGTATCTTGCTAGCTCTGGCAGTGTGAATATCAAGGGCGGTGACTTTAGCGGGTACTACGCCCTCTCAACTCGTTACAAGGACGCCGAGCAAAATCTAACCATTGCCGGCGGAACATTCACAGGATCGAAAGACTCGCTATTGGTGGGAACCGCAAATGGCAGCAATGATAGCCCAGAGGAGACTAACAAGAAGACGATTAAGATTTCGGGCGGCACGTTCTCGAAGATTTCCAGCGCCATTCCGTATGCGGTTGATGGGGCGAACCTGGTAGTTGGCGCCGATGAAACCCTTCAGAAGGCAATTACCATTCCGGCGGGAATGACAATATCCATCGACCTGGATAAACACAAACTGAGCCGCAGCAACAGTTATGCATTTGATGTCTATGGAAAGCTATTCGTAGACAATGGGACCGTTGAACTGTCGAGCGCAGATTCGGCAAAGAGCGCAATTTGGGTAAACAAGACGGCGCAGCTCGAGGTCGGCCCGAGCACTACGGTAACTGCGCCTGACAACTCATTCGATATCGGCTACTACGACGACTGCACTGCCGCAAGCGTCACGGTCAAAGGCGCTTTAACCGGCGGAAACGGCATTACGATGAGCGGTAATATTGACAAAGATACAAGCAACAAGCTCATTCTCGACGGCGCAACCATTACCGCGAAGGGCCATGCGATATATCAAGCCGGCGGTGCCGATACGACCTTCACCTTAAATAACAGTGTTGTCACCGGCGGATCAACCGGCATCGAAGTCCGTTCAGGCAACCTTTCCGTAAGCAACTGCACGATAACCGGCGGTAACGAATTTAGCGTAAAGGCGAATGGAAATGGCACCACAACTGATGGGGCGGGCATCGCAATCGCCCAGCACACAACAAAACAGCCCATCAATGTCGTGGTAAATGGCGGAACTATTTCGGGTAAATACGCCCTATATGAGAGCAACCCACAGGAAAATGATGCAGAAGCCATTAGAAACGTAAAGCTTTCTGTTGCAGGTGGCACCTTTACTGGCGGCGTCTATAGCCAGGACATCGCCGGCTTCATCACCGGTGGCACGTTCTCGAGCGAGCCTGACGCGAGCTATATCGCCAGCGGCTACGAGGCTGTAGGAAGCGGCTCTTCCTATACGGTGCAGCCCATCTACACCCCCGCGCCGGCACCGACCACTGAGACCACAACCACCACGAACCCCGACGGCACCACGACCACCACGGTGACCGACAAGAAGACGGGCGAGTCCACCTCCACCACCGAGGGCGCCAACGGCACCACGGTCGTCGAGAAGACGGACGCCTCCGGCAACACCACGATCAAGGTCACCGTCCCCGAGGGCGCCGCAACTAACGCCGGCGCGCCCGTCGAGATTCCCGCGGCCGTCGAGGTGACTAAGGGCAAGGAGGTCTCCATCTCCGCGCCCGCCGGCACTATTGTCGCCATTCCTGCCGCCGCCGACGCGGGCAACGTAGCGGTGATCGTGCACGCGGACGGCACCGAGACCGTCATCCCGATGTCGCTCGTCGAGGGCGGCAAGGCGATCGTGAAGCTCGACGGCGACGAGACCATCAAGATCGTCGACAACGCGAAGGACTTCTCCGACGTGCCCGCCGAGCACTGGGCCGCTGGCGACATCGACTTCGCCAGCTCGCACGAAATCTTCAAGGGCATCGGCAACGGCAGCACCTACGAGCCCGAGACCGCCCTCACCCGCAACATGATGATGACGGTGCTCGCCCGCACCGCCGGCGCCGACACCGAGGGCGGCGACCCGTGGTACGCCAAGGGCCAGCAGTGGGCCGTCGACAACGGCGTTTCGAACGGGCTTTGGGGCGAGGACAGCATCACCCGCGAGCAGCTGGTGACGATGCTGTTCAACTACGCCAACAAGTCGGGTATGGACACCTCGGCCCGCGCCGATGTGAGCGGCATGGAGAACGCCGACGCCGTGTCCAGCTGGGCGACCGAGGCCGTGCAGTGGGCCGTCGCCGAGGGAATCCTGAAGGGCGTGGACAACACCGACCTCGCACCGCAGGGCCTCGCCACCCGCGCGCAGGCTGCCGCCTTCATGCAGCGCTACGTGAAGGCCGCGCTGCTGTAAGGGGCAGCACGCCGCTAGGGGATCGCCCGCCCGACTCGCCTCGAGCCGCGCGGGCGGATTGAGATTTGCAGAACCCGGAGGCCGTGGCCGGCACAGCTCAAGCGCTGGCCACGGCCTCCTTTTTATCGAGCGCACCCCTCGCAGCGCGGCGGCATCTTTCCCGACACCGCGCCAAGCTGCACCCCCGTGCGGTAGCGCCGCATCAATCGTCGAAATCGTCAGACGCAGGCGCGTACGGGAAAGTTAGGCGGACAACTGCCCGCGAAAACGAATTTCGATACAACGTACAGCCCTGTTTGGCTTAGGGCAAAAGTGATTGCGACTTGCCAAGAGCCGACAACGGCTGCTATCGTCTTTCAACATGGAGGACGACAATCTGGGGGAACAATGAGCCGTAAATCCGAAGAATGCGAAACGACCCGCCTGCACATCCTTCGCGCGGTAACGAAGCCGATCGAGGAGATGACTGTCTCTCAGATTAGCAGTGCCGCCGGAGTATCTCGTCAAACCTTCTATTCGCTCTTCGCCTCAAAGTACGATATCGCATATTGGTACCTCAAAAAAGCGGAAAGCCGTTCCCTCGTGGAGATCGGCCGCACGCTTTCCCTTTCTGACGGGATCTCGAATTACTTCGAGTTCCTCGAGAGAGAACGCCCCTATCTCGCGAACGCCTTCGAGCGCAAACCCGACAAACGCGAACTCCGAGAGCGTTTGGATTATCTAATAAACGAAATGCTCCAGACGGCTTCGGGCAAAGGCGTCGACATCGACGAGGACTTCAAATTCTGCGTCTCGTACACCATTGAATCCGCAAATTGCCTGGTTGCGAGCTGGTGCCTCCATGGCGGAGCCAGCGACGATGCGGAGACCATGGCCCGCCGGCTCAAGATGTGCATCCCTCAACGCCTCGCGACGCTATCCGACCCGGAATCGCTTTCCGCAAAGCGTCCGGCCTTCGATTAGGCAGCAAGGGCACCCTCTCGAAGCTTGACACATCCGGTACTTTGTAGCCGAATCGCCGACAGCCACCGACTGCAGGCCTTGCTATAGTGTCAACAGGGTTGATTCGGGCGGAAGAGAGCGCAGGCCGTGCTGTCATCCCGCACTGGAAGGAGAGGGGGACTCCATGCCAACAGTCAAATCGGTGTGCGGAGGCTGCCACAACAGCTGCCCCATACTCGTCGAGGTCGAAAACGGGCGGGTGGTCCGTACGAGCGGCGTGCCGGGAGACCCGCGCACCGGAGGCGCCATTTGCTCGAAGGGGCAGGCTGGCCCACAGATTGCCCACGATCCGCGGCGCCTCATGTACCCGGTGGCACGCACTGGCGAGCGCGGCGAAGGAAAATGGGAGCGCTTGGACTGGGACGACGCGATAGCGAGACTCGCGGGGAAGATCAATGCGGCCGTCGCCTCCGAAGGACCGCGCTCGGTCGGATTTATTCGCGGCCAGGCGCCTGGTTGGGGGTTCACCTACGACATGACGCAGCGCCTCGCCCACGCGGTCGGAACCGACGTGGGAATGGGAGCGTCCGAATGCTTCGTCCCCCGAGCCGTCATGGAAGGCATGACGTACGGCGGGATGCCCTCCCACTGCGACTACGACAACGCGGATCTCCTCATCTTCTGGGGCAAGCAGCCCGCGTTCAGCGTGGCTCCCTCCCTCCGCAAGATTTACGACGCTCATGAGCGCGGGGTGAGGCTTGTCTGCGTCGACCCGCTGCATTTCCATCTTGCGGCGACGGCCGATGAGGTCCTCCAGCCCGAGCCGGGCACCGACCTTGCGATCATGCTCGCGATGATCTACGTGATCGTCGAAGAAGGATTGTGGGATGCGGAGTTCGTCGACTCCTACACCAACGATCCTGGACTCAAGCGTCTGGCAGCCCATGTGCGCGGCGCGAACCGCCAGGGCATCCCCTACACGCCCGAATGGGCCGAGGGGATATCCGGCGTTCCAGCCACCGCAACGCGCTCGCTCGCCGTCGAATACGCGACCACCAAGCACGCCGGCATCGTGAGCGGGCACGGCCTCGAGGGCCGCGTCAACGTTTCGCAGACGACGCGCGCCCTCTGCATCCTGCGCACCATCACCGGTCACCTCGACCGCGTCGGCTGCGACGTGTTCACCCCCAAAAGCCCCGATCGCGACCCGGACTTCACCCTGATCGACCGCGTCGTGCCCGGGTTCAGCCCGGCGCATCCCACGAAGATGTTCCACGTGCCGCCGTACAACCACCCAGACTCGAGCTGGCCCCTGCTCTTCGGCGGCCAGGGGCTCATCCCGACGCCGGACATGTACCGGCTCATGCGCGAGGGGAAGCTCAAGGTGGCGGTGATTCAGGGCGCGAACATCATGGTCACGCAGCCTCAGCCGGACGTGACGCGGGTGGCGATGGCGAACGTCGACTTCATATGCGTCATCGACCCCTACCTCAGCGAGACGGCAGAGCTCGCCGACCTCGTGCTGCCCGCGGCGACCTACCTCGAGCGCACGGAACCCGAATGGTTCAAGTCGGACGTCTGGCTCCCCATCGTGACCTTACGGCAGAAATGCGTGACGGTCGGCGAGGCGCTGCCGGACACGCAGATCATGATCAGGCTCGGCCGCGCCCTCGGCTTCGACGAGGAGTTCCCGACGGAGGAAATCGACTACTACATCGACGAGGATCTCGGGCCGTCCGGCATCACCGCCGCCCAGCTGCGAGAGAACCCGCATGGGATTTCCTTCGGATCGATCGAGTACGAGAAGTTCAAGAGGGCGGGTTTCAGGGCTCCTGGCGGCAAGGCCAACATCTACAGCGAGGTGCTCGCGGAAAACGGCTTCGACCCCCTGCCGAGCTGGATAGAGCCCTCGGAATCCCCCCGTGCACGGCCCGACCTCGCAAGCGAATACCCGTGCGTTCTCTTCACGGGCAGAAGTGGCCCCATGTACGTTCACGAGCAGCGCCGCACCATCCCCTGGCTTCGCGAGATGCAGCCCGAGCCCTACCTGTGGCTCAACAGCGCCTGGGCTCGCGAGCTGGGAATCGAGAACGGCGAAGTCGTCGAGGTGTCGAGCCCGCGCGGCTCGATTCGCATCAAGGCCGAGCCGACGCCCATCATCAGGCGGGGTTGGCTCTACGTGCCCGGCGGGTGGAAGGACGCCAACTATAACGTGATGGGAATCGACGACGAGCTCGACCCGATCTCCAGCCAGGCCAACTACACGATGTGCGCCGGCAGAGTCGACAAAATCACCAGCGAAGAGGAGGCGAGGTAGCCATGCAGTACGCGTTCCATTTCAACGCCGGGCGGTGCGCCCAGTGCTTCGCTTGCGAGGTCGCGTGCAAGTCGGCCCACAACAGCCGCCCCCGCGTGCAGGAAGAGCCTGGCACCTGTGGCCCTCGGTTCAGGCAGGTCGTCGAGCTGAAGGGCGAGGATTCGGCGACGCTCGTCCAATACGTCTCCATGGCGTGCATGCACTGCGGGGACGCGGCCTGCATGGCGGTTTGCCCCGCCCGCGCAATCTACCGGGACCCGCAGTTCGGAGCCGTGCTCGTCGACCACAGCAAGTGCCTCGGATGCCGTTACTGCTCCTGGGCATGCGAGTTCGGCGCACCGCAGTTCGACCGCGACGGGCTCATGACGAAGTGCGACATGTGCATCGACCGTTTGCGCAAGGGGCTCGCGCCGGCATGCGTGGAGTCCTGCTGCGGCGGCGCCATCACCATCGGGCCGGTCGAGACCGCCCGCAACGCGGTGCGGGAGCATGCCGCCAAGAGAATTGCTACCGCAAGCCGTCTTCTGTAGCGCTATGTCGATACCTTTGACGCAGGAAGAGCGCAGCGAGTCGGCGCTCGTTGCGTTCACGCTGCTCGTCCCCGCCTCGGCGGGCGTGGCGCTCTTCGCCCTTGCCTTCGGGGGCGGCGTCCGACCCGCCATCACCGCGCTCGCGTTAGCGTGCGTCGGGATGACGGGGTCGATCACGCATCTCGCGAAACCGCTTCGCGCGCCCACGTCGCTGAGAAACGTTAGGTCCTCCTGGCTTTCACGCGAAATCGCGGCCGTATCGGCCTTCTGGGCGTTCGAGCTGGCCTGGCTTGCGAGCGAAGCAGCGACGATTGCCGCACGAGAGTCGGCCCTCGGCTTTCTCGTGGATGCGGCGCCTGTCGCTTCGCTACTCTTCCGCACGTCGGCCGTCTTAAGCGGGGCGCTCCTGCTTGCCGTTATCGCGCGAGCGTACAAGATCTCCACGCGTCCCGCATGGTGCGGACCAGAATGCATCATGGAACTTTTCGCCTGCGCCCTCGGCGCTGGGGGCGCGCTATACGCCGCGAGCGCAGGGCTCTCCCTCGGCGGGTTCGGCGTTGTTGGAATCGCCTCCGCAATCGCGGGTATTGCGGGCCTAGCTCTCGACGTTTTCTCGCACAGGAGAAGGCGCTTGCGTCTTGAAAGCCTGCGCGAGCAAAGCGACGAGCGCATCCCGCTGACGCTTACCCGCTATGACGAACTACGTAGCTTGGTTCTCGCAGCTTGGCTCGTCGAAATCGCAGCGGTGCTTCTTGCCGTCGCCACGCTCTTTTGGGTCGCATCCTTAGCTCAGCTTGTAGCACATGCGCTGCATCGCCAGGTGTTTTACAAACTGCCTGTGCAAGTCCGTTATACTGCCAAACTGCGTAAGTAAAGCTCGGGCGAGAGACAGGAATCCCGTGTCGTTGAGGGCGCCTGAGAGCAAATTATCTTTTCCTTCGCGGGCGATTACCCATTCGATGCGATCCTGCGCAAATCGTCGGAATCGAATCCGTCGATTAGGTACCCAGGGATGGCTTTCGCCTGCTCGCTCGAGGTGATGATGCGCATGCTTCCTCCAAACCAAGGAGACGGACATGCGGCTGTGACAGGCTAAACGCGCCAAAAGGAAGATAGAGATGGCAATTAAGGGTCGTCGCCGTCCTTCGGCGCCATGGCGGCGTCGAGGCTGTGCACGTACAGGCCGAGCGCCGTGCCCGCAAGGGCGAGGACGGCCAGGACGGCCGCCAGCGCGATGAGGGCGCGCTTGCGCGCCTTGTGCGACTTGTGCTTTTTCCAGACGCGGACTACATCGGGGTTCGCGCTAGATGGATGCGCGCCGCCCGGGTAACGAACAGGGGATTGCGCAGACGGGCGCCCCCCCCCGAGGATACTTAGAATTTTAACCAAATGGAGAAATATGAGGATAATGGGATGGCGCAACTACTGGCTTTCCCCTATTCAGCCGCCAACATGCGGCAGGCCCATTGGGCGGCGACCATGCTGCCTTTCGCGAGCACGCTCTCGTCGATGGTGTAGAAGCAGCTGTGCTGCGGGTGGATGGCCCCCACCTCGGGATTGCGCGCACCCACGAAGCAGAACACGCCGGGCACGACGTTCAGGTACTCGCTGAAGTCCTCGCCCGAAAGCGTCCCGCGATAGCTCGATACCGCGGACTCCCCCAGCATGTCCACGACCGCACGACGCGCCACCTCCGCGCACACAGGGTCGTTCGCAAGCCCGGCATTGCCCTTCTCGAACGTGAATCTCACCTTCGCGCCGAACGCGTGGCCCACCTTGCTCACGATGCGCTCCAGACGGTCGGGCACCTCGCTTCGCAGCTGCTCGGTCCAGGTGCGCACCGTGCCCGTAAGGTATGCGTGACCAGCCATAATGTTGCGTGCTTCGCCGCCGTGGAACTCTCCTACGGTGACCACGACCGGGTCGAACGGCGACACATCGCGGCTCACGAGCACCTGCAGCGCGTTCACCATTTCCGCACCCACGACCACCGCGTCGACGCCCTTGTGCGGCATAGACCCGTGTGCGGAGACGCCCTCGATGTCGATGCGGAACCAGTCGGTGTTGGCCATGCGCTGCCCCGGCGCGCACGACACCGTGCCCGCGTCGACCTCGCTCCAGATGTGCGCGCCGTAGATGGCGTCGACCCCTTCGAGCGCACCTGCGTCGATCATGGAGAGCGCACCTATCGATATTTCCTCGGCGGGCTGGAAAATGATGCGAACCTCGCCTTTGAGCTGCGATTTCAACACCTGCAGGATGCGCACGGCACCGAGCATCATGGCCATGTGCGCATCGTGACCGCACGCGTGCATGACACCCTCGTTCTCCGAGGCGAAGGGAGCCCCGGTCTTCTCGGTCACGGGAAGCGCGTCGATGTCGGAGCGCAGGGCCACGCGGCGCGCGGGGATCCCCGCCTCGTCGTAGGCGCCGGGAGCCTCCCCGCGAACCGTCGCGATGATGCCATTGTTGTCGAGCCTGCGGTATTCCACACCGAGGCGATCGAGCTCGCCGCAAAGCGTTTCCTGCGTATGTTCTTCGTGTCCCGAAATCTCGGGGTGGCGGTGGAAGAGCCTGCGCCACTCGATGATGGCGCCCTCGGCGGCACGCGCCACGTCGAGCACGGCGCCAACCGTCGGCGCGCCCGCGAGCTCGGACTGGGCGTAAGCGTATGCTTCAACATCTGCGCGAGGAAGCATGGGGAATCCCTTCGTGAAAGTGAATCTGAACAGGCCCTGAGGGTAACGGATGCGCGGGCGGCGAACCCAAACAACACGGCAAATGCACGAAAAGCCAGTCGGAAAACGGGTGAACGGCGCTGATGCGCGTTGCACGGGGGCTTGCAGGCGGGGCGCGCCCGACGATGCGGCGGGCGGCACGTGGCGAGGAATCGTCGATTCGCACCGCGCGGGCGCCACGAGGGCGAGCAGAGGCCGATGCGCATCGCGCAGGCGGGGTGCGATCGCGGGAAAACGGGCGGCAGCTCTATTCGCCCACCTCCCCTTCCGCCCGTTTCTCGGCGCGCCTGCCTAAAAAGACGTTCAGGAGCGACCCCGCGACCACGAAGGCAACGCCCGTCCAGAAAAGCCCCGGAAGCGCAAGCCCCAAGATGGTCGAGCTTGCCATCGCCGAGAGGAACGGCGCCGCATACGATGCGAGCGCCATGCGCGACACGTTGCCGAACAGAAGGCCGTGGTTCCAGCACGCGTATCCCGCAGCGATCGACGCCGTCGCCCCAAGAAGCGCCAAAATCGAGCCAATCGACGGCACGCTTTCGAGGGCAGGCGCGCCCGAGGTGGCGAACATCACCCAGAACACCGCCGCGACACCGACCATGAAATAGGGCGTGGCGTCCCTGCCGTTCGTGATGCGCGGGGTGACGGCGGAATACGTCGCCCAGGCAATCGCAGCGGCGAACGTGAGGGCGAAAGGAAGCGGATTCGAGGTGATGTCTGCGACGACGACGCCCACGTCGAGCCCTGCATCTCCCCCTACCGCGAGCATGACGCCCGCGGCGGCGACAACCGCTCCCGGCACAGCGCGCAAAAACCCGCGCGCGCCGCTTGCCGCCGACGAGGTGAAAAGCACGGTGAGCGAGGGCCAAAGATAGTTCACCATGCTGAGCTCGACCGTTTGCGTGGACGAGGCC
>ERZ1034917.1623-NODE-1623-length-13017-cov-3.709227_pt1 | contig 13017 bp, 8 predicted proteins | sample MGYA00520605_ERZ1034917 | MGnify/ENA primary metagenome ERZ1034917 (study PRJEB33766, sample SAMN09781784) | gut metagenome | biome: gut microbiome | host: Homo sapiens | place: Madagascar | study: EMG produced TPA metagenomics assembly of the PRJNA485056 data... | reverse complement strand
TCACCATGCTCTCCTGGCGCAGCGAGGACAGCGAGATCCTGAACAAGATCGGCGAGATGTTCACCGCTGAACACCCGAACATCAAGGTCCACTTTGACATCCCGACCTCGGACGAGACGGAATACTACAATGTTATGAAGACCCGCCTGATGAGCTCCGAGAGCAAGGTCGATATTCTCGGCGTGCATCCCGGCTCGATGACGAATGAGCTCGTGGAAGCCGGTAAGCTCGTCGAGCTGACCGACAGCGATCTTGTCAAGCTCATCACCCCCGATCTGTTGGCGTCCGAAAAGACCGCCGACGGCAAGATCTACGGTGTGCCGCAGACCTTCCAGGCGTATGTGATCTTCTACAACAAGGCGATCTTCAGCGAGTGCGGTCTGGAAGCCCCGACGACCTGGGACGGTCTTATGAATGTTGCATCCACGCTGCGCGAAAACGGCTATCAGACCATCGCCGCCGGCTTCTCCGAGGCATGGACGCTCGACCTTATCAATAACCCCCTCTTCACCAGCTACAACAAAGACAACCTCAAGATCCAGCTCCAGCTCGAGCAGGGCGAGGCGAACTGGACGGACGAAAACGTCCGCCGCGTCTTTGAGGATGTGAAGGCGTACGGCGAAAACGGCGTGTTTATCGACGGCGTCCGCGGCACGAGCTACGACGCGTCCATCGCACTGTTTGCGCAGGGCGGTGCCGCGATGCTCTGCACCGGCAGCTGGGACATCAGCTCCGTCAAGGGTCAGAATCCCGACATCGACTTTGGCTTCTTCATTCTGCCGAACTCCGAGGACTACTGCCCCATTACCACGGCTCTGGGTCAGAGCTACGCTATCAACGCCGACTCTGCCAACACGGATGCGGCTATGATGTTCCTCGAGTACCTGTACAGCCCGGAGATCGCCTCCCTGTACGCCGAGGCGACCAGCCAGTTCTCCGCAACCGCCGGCGTCAGCGTTGAAAATGATGACCTCAACGCCGTCACTGAGCTGCTTGCAACGCACGACAGCTTCCCCGGTCCGAACGAATACCCCACCAAGACCGAGTTCCACGACATCGTCCGCGAAGCGCTTGCCCGCGCTCTGAGCGGCGACGATGTGGACGCCATTCTAACCGACGCCGCCGCGCAGACCGCTGCGCTGCGCGAAGGCTAATCACACACCTGAACCCGACTCCGCAGACGGCAGCGTCCGCTGCGGAGTCGAGTCCTACGGGAGGGATCACAGTGAAGCACACACCCAGCACTCTTTCAACGCCTCGGCGTGAACGAGCCGGTCTGACCGCCTTTATGTCGCTGCCGCTCATTATTTACGCGATCTTCTGTCTGTTCCCCACAGTGATGACCATGGGCTACAGCCTCGTAAAATGGAACGGTCTGTCCGACAAGGTACAGTTTGTCGGACTGAAAAACTTTATAGACCTGTTCACCACAAACAGCACGTTTAAAATCTCCGTCATCAACACGCTCATCTATACGGCGTTCGTGATGATTGTGCAGAACGCGCTTGCGCTGTTCATTGCCGTGCAGATCTACCGCGAGTCGCGGATCAATAATGTTTACCGCACGCTGTTCTATCTGCCGGTCATTCTTTCCGCAGTCACCATCGGCTTTACCTGGTCGTTTATATATGACCCCAATATCGGTGTGCTCAATACGGTCCTGCGCGCGCTGGACCTGAGCAAGCTCACCCATGTCTGGCTCAGCGAAAAATACGTTTCGATCCTTGCCATTGCGTTTGTCCATGTCTGGTGGGGCTGCGGCAACGCTATGGTCCTCTACATCGCCGGCTTGCAGGGCGTTCCCGACGATCTGCTGGAGGCTGCGGCGATCGACGGCTGCACGCCGTGGCAGCGCTTCTGGAAGGTCACGTTCCCGACCCTGCTCCCCACGGTCGCACTGGTGGTCGTAATGTCCATGATCGGCTCGTTCAAGACCTTTGAGCTCGTCTGGACGATGACGCAGGGCGGCAGCGACAAGTCGTCCATGGTCCTTGCGCTGCAAGCATATAAAGAGGCGTTCGCGTACAGCGACGTTGGCACAGGCTCTGCCGTGGCTGTGATCCTGCTGATCATCGTCAGCGGCTTCAGCACCTTGCAGGTCAAGCTCACAGACAGGAGGTAAGCAGGCTGATGAAAATAGTTCTTCCCAAGATCCTCAAGCACATGGTTCTGCTCATTCTGCTGTTCTTCGCGCTTTACCCGGTCTTTATGGTCGTCAGTAACTCGCTGAAAACGCAGGCAGAGCTGTACAAAAACACGCTCGGACTGCCGCAGACGCCGCAGTTTCAGAACTATGCCGAGGCGATCCGCAGCGGTAAGCTCGGAAACGCGTTTTTTGTAACGCTGCTGCTGACTGTTATTTCTGTTGTGCTCATTACCATTCTCGGCAGCTTTGCGGCATTTGCCCTCAGCCGCCGTCGCCGCACGCGCAGCGGAAAGCTGCTGTATCAGCTGATGATTCTCGGCATGATGATCCCCTATCAGGTCTCCATGTTCCAGCTTTACCGGCTGATGGATAAACTGCATCTCATCAATCACCTGTATGGTCTTGTGTTCGTCTATATCGCGTGGGGTCTGCCGCTGACGGTCTATCTGATGTATGGCTTCATGTGCAGCATTCCCAACGAGATCATTGAAGCCGCGAAAATCGACGGCTGCTCACTGTGGCATCTGTACCGGCGCATCGTGATGCCGCTCTCCTCGACCGTTGTGGCATCCAGCGTGATTTTCAATCTTGTATTTGTCTGGAACGATCTGAATTTCCCGATGATTCTGATCGACGATCCGAATCTGAAAACACTCAGTAACGCGCTGCTTTCGTTCCGCGGACAGTATTCCTCGCAGTATACGCTCCTGTTTGCGGGCGTTGTGCTGGCGTCGATCCCGCTTGTCACCGTATTCCTGCTCTTGCAGAAAAAATTCACCGCCGGTATGATGGCCGGCAGCGTCAAAGGATAAAGGAACTGTACATGAGCATTCAACAAATCTATATCGTTCATCATATTCATACCGACCTGGGCTATACAGACTTCCCGACCCGTGCACGGAAGCTGCACGCGCAGTTTGTGGGACAGGCTGTCGAGGCCGTTCTGGATGGACGCAGGCGCGGCGTTCCCTACGCCTGGACGTGCGAAGCGCTGCTCAGTGTAAGCGATTGGCTCGCGCAGGCGACGCCGGAGCAAACCGCTGCGTTTTATGCGGCGGTGGACAGCGGCGATCTGGATATTACCGCGATCCCCTTTAATGTAACGCCGTTTCTCTCCGCGCAGGAGTGGGAGCAGATGCTCCACTGGATGCCGGAGTCGTTCCGCAGCCGCGTCCCCATTCGCTCCGCCATGCAGAACGACATCAACGGCTTCCCGGTCCAAGCAGCAGAGCGGCTGCTGGATGAGGGCGTTCACTATCTCTGGATGGGTCCGAACATTCACCTGGCTGCCCCGCCGTTCACGACGCCGCACGCCTTCCGCTGGAAGATGCCCAGCGGCAGAACGATGTTCGTCTGGCTCAACGGGCACTACAACAATGGCTTCTACCTGTTTAACGACTTCTGGCGCGAAGGTCCGATCCCCGCCGCAAACGATACCTGCTATCGCGCGCCGGACGCACTGGATATTTTCAAGACCGATGATGCGTCCATGCAAAAGTCCTATGAGACGTGCCGCAAGTGCATCGCCGCCTTTGAGGGGCGTGAGCCAAACGCCGGAGAGTTTGTCCGCGACGGCTTTACCTTCAACAAGATCGAGGGTGTCTATCCATACAGCACGCTGGTGGTCTCGCTGACGAACCACTGGCGCATGGACAATGACCCGCCCATCGCCCATCTTGGAGCGTTCGTGAAGCGTTGGAACGATCTTGGCTATACGCCGAAGCTGAAACTCGCAACTGCAACGCAGGCAATGCAGCAATTGGAGCTGGAGGCCGGTGACAACGCGGATGTTGTAGAAGGTGAATGGCCCGACTGGTGGGCGAACGGGACGATGTCCATTCCCCGCGAGGTCTCCTACGCGCGCAAGGCGCTGCGCAGGCATCAGACCGCCGTGTCCGACCTGTTCGGACCGATGAGTGATTGGGACACTGCGCGCAGCGAGGATGTGCTCAAGCAGATGTGCATTTTCAACGAGCATACCTACAGCGGCTGGCAGAGCATCTCCGATCCGAACAGCTTTGAAGCGATTGCCTCCACGGCGGAACTGAACCTCTATGCATACCGCGCCCTCAACGATGCGGAGGCACTGCTCGCCGACCGCTACCGTCGAGCTTTTGCAAACACGGAGCAGCGGCTGTGCGTGGCAAATCCCACCGCGCGTTCGTACAGCGGATGGGTCACACTGCCGTATAACTGCCTGCGCGGAAGCTACCATTCGGTCAAGGACCTTAAAACCGGGCGCTGCTATCCGCTTGAGCCTTGCAGCGGCGGCGGTGCATACAGCCGTCCGCATTCGCTGGAGGAAATGACGGACGAGTACGAAACAACGGACTATGCCGACAAGGTATCTGACCGCAACGTCCGTTTCTGGATCGATTCACTGCCCGCAAATGCCGTCTCGCAGTTTGCTCCGCAGGCAGAGGCGTGTAAGACGCAAATTGACGCTCCCCTGCTGCGCGCCGTTGAGACCGACGCAAACGGCTGGCCGCTCGATGTCCGTTACTGCGGCTTCGACGAATCGCTGATACGACCGGGCTTCGGCGATTTTACGGGCGTCAGCTTGGACGCGCTCGCACCGCGCTGGGTGATGATCGATCTGTTCGACGAAAAAGACCCCGCGCGCCGGGAAGCGCTGCGCAAAAAGCTGACGATCCGACCTGCTGTTTACGGCAGCACCGTCCGTACCGAGAATGACCACGAGATCGTCTTTACGCAGCCGTTCTCCTATAACTCACTGCACTGGGCAAAACGCATCCTGACGTTGGATCGCCATACCGCGCGCGCCAGACTCTGCATCCGTATGCGCCGCGCCGATCTTGCCGCGCCGGAACTGTACTATTTGCAGACCTGCGTATCGGATACCCGACAACTGCCCACGATCAGCAATGCCGGTCACGCATTTGTGCCGGGTCAGGAGCAGATCCCAAACACCTGCATGGACTACTATACGTCAGACGGCTGGGTTCGCTATGACAAGGGAGAGACGCACTGGCTCGTCTCCTCGCAGGATGCGCCTATGCTGACATTTGGTCAGCCGAACTGCTTCGCACGGCTGAAGGAGCTTCCAAAGCATATGGAACGTCCTCTGTTTATGCTGTACGACAATACCTGGGATACAAACTTTATCGCCAGTGAGTCAGGGCGGCTGTGCTTCCGTTTTGATGTGTGCCAGACGCACGAAAAGCCGGACTGTGCCGCGCAGGCCGCTGCCATGGCGCTTGAGCCGCCGGTGCTGGTTAAAATGCGCGATCAGATTTGAATTGTGTCGAGAAAGGATACAGGAGGCAGTCGTATGAAGCAAACTGGAATTTTGAATCGTGATCTCAGCGCTGTGATCGCTGCACTGGGGCATACGCAGTCGATCGTGATCGGTGACTGCGGTCTGCCGATCCCCGACGGTGTGCCGGTGATCGATCTGGCACTCGTGCCCGGAACGCCGTCCTTCCTGCTCACACTGCGCGCGGTGCTTGGAGAGCTTGTGACGGAGCGCGCCGTGATCGCGTCGGAAATGCCGGAGAAAAATCCTGCGGTGTACGCGCAGACCGTCAGGCTGCTTGACGGCATTGCCTGCCGGCAATGCCCGCACGAGGACTTTAAGCGCCTGACTGAGCAGGCACGCTGTGTGATCCGCACCGGCGAATGTACGCCGTATTCCAATGTGATCCTCTATGGCGGCGTAAACTTCTGATAGCAAAACGAGGCGGCTATTCAGCCGCCTCGCATTTATTTTGCAGCATCCGCACAGAGCGCGACGGCGACGTCGTTGACGTTTGTGCCGGTCGGTCCTGTGATGAGCAGCGCGTCCGCGAGCTTCAGCGCGTGATAGGCATTGTTCTCTTCCAGTGCGCGCTGAATGGGATAACCCGCCGCGTCCAATCTCACGGCAGTTTCGCCGTCGCAGATGCCGCCGGCAGCATCCGTCGGGCCGTCCGTGCCGTCGCTCCCGGCGCTGAAGATCACGATGTCCCGCGTGCCACGGATACCCTCCGCCGCCGCGAGTGCCAGCTCCTGATTGCGTCCGCCCTTGCCCTGCCCCGTCACATGAACAATGGTCTCGCCGCCTGCGATGAGCGCGCAGGGACGCTTCGTCTGCGCGAGCGCACGCTTTGCCAGCTCCGCGCCCGCCTCGCGCGCCTCACAGTCTAAGCTGTCGGTCAAAATCTCCGGCGCATAACCAAGCTGCGCGCAGCGCTCTGCCGCCGCCGCGCATAAAAGGCGCACACTGCCGATGATCTGCGTTTGCACATTGTCCGCGCGCTTGGGCATTTCCTCCGCGAGGCAGCGGCGCGCAGCGTCCGACAGGCGCAGATGGTATTTTTCCGCGATCACCTGCGCCTCGGCGCAGGTGCTCGAATCCGGGTATGCCGGGCCGGAGGCGATCATATCCAGCCGGTCGCCGACCACGTCGGACAGCACGATGCTCAGCACCCGCGCGGGCGCGCAGAGCTCTGCAAACCGCCCGCCCTTTACGCAGGACAGGCGCTTGCGGATGGTGTTGACCTCCACAATATCCGCACCGCAGGCAAGAAGCTGCTGTGTAATGTCCCGCAATTCCTCCGGCGGAATTTTCGGCAGCTCAAACAGCGCGCTGCCGCCGCCGGAGAGCAGGAACAGCACCGTATCGTCCGCTCGCAGGTCGGATACCAGCTCCAACGCGCGGCGCGTGGCGGCAAAGCCGTTTTCATCCGGGACGGGATGCGCCGCCTCCATGCAGCGAACACCCGGGATCTTTCCGCGAACATGGTCGTATTTTGTGATGACGAGTCCCGTTGTGACCACGCCCGGCAGCGTCTGCACGGCGGTGCTTGCCATCTGCCACGCCGCCTTGCCGACGGCGATCAGAATGACCCGTCCGGGGAATGTGCGCCCCGTGAGCGCGGCGCGGACGGCGCTGTCCGGCTGGACGGCGCGGATGGCGTACTCTAAAATGTCGCGCGCATCGGCGCGCAGGTCTCCACTCATTTAGTTTTCCTCCGATCATTCAGTCCGTATAGGGCAGGCAAACGCCCCGGGCGCAATGCGCCCGGCATAGACCGGGCGCGCCGGATGCCCGGGGCGTTCCTTAGATCTGATGCTGCCCGCTGTGCGCGAGCGTCCGCTCGACCTCCGCCTGCGTATGCGTGATATGCAGCTTATTCATGGCGATCGCCTTCTCGACCTCACCGCTCAGCAGGTAGTCGATGACCTGAATGTGCTCCTCCTGGCTTTGACGCGCACGGCTCTCGTTTTTCAGGCTCAGCCGCTGCACCACCACATTGACCGGCGTCATGCGCTGCCATACCTCGTCCATGATCTCGTTGTCATTGAAGTCATTGAACGTGCGGTGGAGCTGCTCATCGATCTGCATATGCTCCGTAAGCTCCGTGCCATCCTTGTTCATAGCACCTTGCGCAAGCGTGCGCAGGCTGCGCAGCGCTTTGCGCTCCTCCTCCCGAAGTCCCCGCGCAGAAAGCTCGCACATTCCTTGGGATTCCAGGATCACACGCGTGCGCAGAAGATCCCTGACATACTTGGGACTGAACACGCGCACGAACATCCCACAGTTCGAGCGCAGCTCCAGCAGACCGTCACCGCACAGGCGGCGCAGCGCCTCGCGGACAGGCGACCGGCTGACCTGAAAATGCTCTGCCAGCTCCATCTCCTTGAGCTGCGTCCCCTGCGCATAAACACCGTAGAGAATATCGCTCTTGAGAAGATTGTAGATCTGATCCTGAATATTTCCACTGATAAGCGCGGATCTCTGGGTCATTGCGCCCACCTCCCTTTGGATATAGTATACATTGTATACAAAGTACAAATCAAGAGGCAGTGTATCGATCCCGGAAATTTTTTTGCACCTTTTGCAAATATTCTCCGCTCAGCGCATCAGCAGACGATAGAGATACAGCACTGCCTCACCACGGCTGCACGGCTTCAGCAAAGCAAGCGGCAGCTCCTCAGGCAGCACAAGTCCTGTGCCGTATGCCCAGCGGACAGCGTGCTCTGCATAGGCACTCACTGCCCCATCTTCGGCAAGCGTACCCATGCGCACATCTGTATCCGTGGCCGGCGCCCCAGAGAATCGCCAGAAGAACACAAGTAGCTGCTCCAGCGTGCAGGGCTGTGCCATACCGAAGCGCTCGGCGGAGAGCCCAGCTACGATCCTGCGCTCGTTCGCCCAACGGATGGCAGTGGTACAGTAAATGTCCTGCGGTACATCTGTAAACGGAAGCGTTCCGCCGGCGTGCGCTCTGCCGTCTGCCCGCCAGAGCATCGTAATGAGCTGCTCGCGCGTGCACGGACGGTCGGGGGCAAAGCTGCGGGCGCTGACGCCGGCAACGAGCCCCTGCCGCCGCGCCCACAAGAGCGCATCGCTGTACGGCGCTGCTATCTGCACATCGTCAAACATCTCCTGCTGCCGCTTTACCTCCTGACGCCGCGCGAACGCGCTGCCGCCGGAAGCAGGCGGCTGCGGAGCGGAGGGCTTCTGCCCCGGATCATTCTGCTCCCACTTTGCCCAGAGCGTCAGATTCCCGTCCACGGTATCGTGCTCAAAGTCCCACGGCGTGCGGCAGTCGGCGTCCCGATACCAGCCGGCAAATGTGCAGCCGTCAGCAGTAGGTGCTGTGGGACTGCCTACCTTTTCACCGGCAGCCACACGCTGCGCACTCGGTGCGTTCCCATGTCCGTTTGCACGGAAGGTCACGGTGAAGGTGCGGCGGTATGCACGCAGAAGATCGGCGATGTGCTCGGTCATAGTGCCGTAGCCCTTCACGGACGGATGGATGCCGTCCGAGGAGATCTGTACGCCCCATGTCGGCGTGTCGCTGACGAACACCGCATTTGCATCAGACTTCAGAACGCGCTCTGCCGCGCCGGAGATCGCATCATACCGCAGCCCCTCCGGGTTATTCATCAGTGCCTGGAGCATATAGATGGTGGCGTCGGGATAGATCGTGCGCAGGCGGCGCGCAAACGCAGCATAATGCTCGATAAAATTTTCCTGCATCGCGCTTGTGCGCAGGTAATCATTGACGCCGAGCGCGATGACGATCACGTCAGGTTGTCGCTCATTTGCAAACGGATATGGCGTAAAATCATCCAACTTGTCGATCGGTCTCTCATAGTGGAAGAACGCCGACTCCATACCGATACGCTTGTCCTCTGTCCAGCCGGCAAGCGCGTTGCCCGGATAGTAGCCGTTGGTGTAATAGCCCCAACCGTTCATACCGTCAAAGTAATATCCGCCGTCTTGATCGCACATAGAGATGCCGTCGAGCGCATAAACGCTCCAGTCCCAACCTGCCTGACGTCCGGCGTTAAACGAGAAACTGGCGTGCGCGGCGGAGATGGAGTCGCCGATAAACATCACATATCGCGACGCGTTCTCCACACGACTGACCTCCGAGTCGGCATCGACCCAGAAGCCCTTGAGGTGCATATTGGGACCATAGACCTTCACGCTGTGCTCGCCGCCGGACGGAACGGTGATCTGGAATCTGCCCAAGGCGGCGTCAAAATCCTGCACCACGCCGTCCAGCTCCACGCCAATGGAGGATTTGAGTCCAAGATCAATGTGCAGGGATGTGCCTGTGAAATGGAAGCTCACACTGGGCGTCGTCCAGTAAGAGACCATCATGTCTCCTTCTTTTTCCCACCTGCCAAGGTAGTTGAGCACTTCATCCGATGCGGTGATGAACTTCTGCTCACCGACCGGCTGTGTGAAGTAGGTATAGCATATCCACACGGAGAGCGCAGCAAAGCTGCCGTTCGCAGCACCCGGCATGGTCTTGGTATGGAAATAGAGCTTGTCGCCTGCCTTCACATCCAGTGTAAACGTGCCGTTTCCATCGGCACCCGTCAGGCGGTCAGCATCCGAGATCCCATTTTTCGTGACAAACACCTCAGCGCAGCCGGGAACTGACAGCGCATGCTGGAAGTTAAGCTGCAAGTTGCCGGTTTTAGGCACCTCAAAGCAGAGTACAGGGTACACGTCGGCTGTTACAGCCGCCATGGTCGTCTGTGCGCCCGGCCATACAAACGGTGCAAGCGCCGCAGCGTTTACAGCACCTTCGGGTGCGTACCACCACTTCTTCTCACCACTGTTATACTGCATTGGCTGAAGCTCGCTGCCGTACATACCGTAATAATATAGACCGCAGTCACCGGCGGAGCCCCTTGCAAGCGCAGGCAGCGCGACCCAGCCGCTGTTTGCAGGCGCTGTATTGCCGCTGAGCAGATAGATCTGCCCGGTTTTCCAGTCGATCTCTACCGGATCGGTACGAAAAGCACTGTACTGCACCCACGCAGAGAGCGCGGTGTGGTCGCTGTCTGACGCCTTGTCTGTCGGTCTTACATGAATGTAGAAGCGATCTCCCTCTGTCACGCGGAGCGTGAATGTACCGCTCTCGTCTGCGCCACAGAGCCGATCGGTATCCGCAGTCCCGTTTTTCGTGATGAACACCTCGGTGCAGCCATCAGTTGACCATCCGCACAAGACATTCAGCCGCATATCGCCGCTGCGCGGCGCTTCAAAGCAAAGCACGGGGTATGCCGCGGCCGTCCCAACCGCCTTTGTAGACGTGGCGCCGTCCCACGCATCGGAGGACAAGATCGCTGTCTCGCCTCCCTCCGTACCATACTGCCAGCCACCCTGCGCGCCGACATAGGTCATATCACGGAGCTGACTGCCCTCCATGGCATACTGGTACAGCCCGCACCCGCCCTGAATATTTGCCGCTTTCTCAGGCAACATGACCCAGGCAGGGTCGGAGGCGGTGTTGCCTGTGAGCAGATAAAATGTTCCGGGCGTCCAGTCGATCTCAGCCGCCTCCTTCGCAAAGGCGGTGTATTTGATCCATGCGGAAAGCGCGGCGTAGCTTCCATCCTTTATGTCCTCTCTGCTGGCGACGTGGATGTAGAAGCAATCGCCCTCAGTCACTTCCAGCATAAATGTGCCGTTCTCGTCCGCACCGGAGATGCGTTCGCCCTCCGCAATACCGTTTTTCGTGACGAACACATCGGCGCTGCACCCCTCACCGAGCCCAATGGTCGCGTTGAGCAGCATCGTACCGCTCTTCGGCGCCTCAAAGCACAGCACCATGTACGCTGCCTTTGTGAGCTCGCACATCGTGCTCGCTGCACCCCAAACCGCAGGCTTGGCAGTCACCGCAATGGTAGCTGTCGGATACGCATACCACCAGTACGCTCCGTTCTCCTGCCAATTCATATCATAGAGTTCATCCTCATACATCCCGAAATACGAAATGCCAAACTGCCCTTTCGAGCCGGTGCTCATCGCCGGCAGCGAGACGCTCTCGGCACTCGGGGCAACCGTCCCCGTGAGCATATACTGCTTATTTTCCTCCCAGGTGAAATTGCTGCCAGCAGTCACGACGGGGACACACCCAAGCAGCATCGTGCAGCCAAGCATGATCAGAAGCGCCTTTTTGAGTAATTTCATCAGTACAGGTCCTTTCTCTTCACGATTTCTCACGGAGGTCATTTCTATCTCTAAATTGCCGCCCTGCAGGGCGCGGTGTGCGGCGTATCCTGCTGTGCGGCGCGGCGGATGATGACGGAGATGCCGTTTGGGATGACGGTCACGCTGCCGCCGTCCGTCATGGCAAGCGCCGCCTCCACGCTGGGGGCATATTCCATTTTCATTTCGCGAATGAGCGTCTGCATCTCAGGTCTTGTCACAAAGATCACGCGGTGCTTCATCAGGATCCTGCAAAGCACCTGTGTCTGCCACTGATCCGCCTCCGTGCGGCTTTGCGGCGTGTTTACATAGCGCTCATAAAGCGCCGCCGGGCTGCCGCACTCCCGCATAGCGTGATAAAAGCCGTCGCCTCCAATGCCGTCTGCCATCTCAGCGCAGAGGATGATCGCCGCGCCGGGTTTTGCCGTCGCCTCCGCCGCCGTGAGTGCCTTGACGCACTGGTAAAGGTTCTGGTCAAGCGGCGCGCCGCCGTTGGTCGTAATGACAACGTCCGCCGGGACGGCGTCCGCCTCGCAGTATGGGCGCAGAAACTCCACACCCGCACGGTGTGCGGCGTCAAAGTCGCCCGCAAAGGCGGCGACTGTACGCTGTGACTCGTCGATGACGACGTTTACGATATACGCAAGGCGCGCCAAGCGCGCACCGGCGACCATGTCGCGGTGGATGGGGTTGCCGTCAAGGATGCCGGTACGCGCGTTCTGGCTGTGGATAAACGCACCGCAGTGATTGCCCAGGACCGTCACACGGTCGCACACCCCCGGCAGGACGCTCTTGCGCCCGCCGGAGAAGCCGGCAAAGAAGTGCGGTTCGATAAAGCCCTCGGCAACGAGCAGCTCCGCCTCGGCAGCGACGCGGTCGATGACCAGCCGCGCGCCGGACGGGAGCAGACCGATGTCTACATTCCGCGCGGCGTCAAAGGCGTCATGCACCACGATCTTTTCCCGCGCGCAGATCTCTCTGCCCAGCTTTTCCTCCAGTTCCTGCGGCTTTGTGCCGCGATGACAGCCGGTCGCGACCAGCAGCGTGATCTCGATTGCCGGGTTTCCGCGCCGCAGCGCAGCAAGCATCGGCGGCAGAATGTCGCGGCTGGGCACCGGGCGTGTGTGATCGCTGATGATCACCGTCGCCGTGCGTTTACCCGCGGCAAGCTCCTCCAGACGCGCAGTGCCGATCGGATTCGCCATTGCCGCCTCCACGATCGCCCGCCCGTCCTGCGTGCTGCGCAGGCGGTCGAGCGAGGAGGTGATCTGCGCAGCCTGCGGCGCGTCACAGCGCAGCCCGCTTTTCCCATAGGGAAGTTTCATATGCATACGATTCTCCTGCTTTTTTCTCGCTCAGAACTCCAACACGACTCGCGCCGTGCCGCATAGCGTGGGCAGCGTGACCGTTT
>ERZ1034917.1622-NODE-1622-length-13021-cov-6.856162_pt1 | contig 13021 bp, 31 predicted proteins | sample MGYA00520605_ERZ1034917 | MGnify/ENA primary metagenome ERZ1034917 (study PRJEB33766, sample SAMN09781784) | gut metagenome | biome: gut microbiome | host: Homo sapiens | place: Madagascar | study: EMG produced TPA metagenomics assembly of the PRJNA485056 data... | reverse complement strand
GATATAAAGTTGGACTCGAACCAACATACATTGCGATTTTCCCTTCGCCCTCTTTTACCAGTCAAGAGTATATTTGTTACCGAACAAATAAAAAATTTCAGGAGTTGAACCATTTTTTTATATCACTACATATATCTTATAAACACTACGAAATATGCAAATTATATATAATTGCACTCTAGAACTGAACGGCTGTTATTTGCCATTCTGCTATATATGTTTACATACTTCGTACTATTAATAAATATTGGCGACAGACTGAGGACATGAACCCCATACCTTTTAGGTACACATTGTTTAGCAAACAAGTTTCAGACCTTCTGAATTAATCTGTCATATTTGAACTCGCTAGGAAAGTTCTATATCATGCAATTTTGTTTTTTTATCTTGCAAGGAAGTATATTATGTGACATTTTTATTATATTATCAGTTACCTAGCATACTGGTAATAACTAATCTAAATCTATTTTCTCAATTTCTGCTCTTATTTTAAGAGTTCTTATATAGTTTCCCATATATTTCTTTTGTTCTTTTAGAAATTCTAATGGACAACTCGGTGTAAAGTTCAATGTTCCTGCTTCATATTTTACAGTCATTGCATCTAGTTTGTCGTATCTTATTTTTGCTTGTAAATATTCTGCCTTAAATCTCTCTTTGTAATCTTTGCTATTCATTAATTCTACTGTATCTTTTAATTCCATTATCTATCTTCCTTTCCTGTCATAATAAAAAGAATAGACATTAAAAACATCTATTCTTCTAACGTTTAAATAAAGGACCTTTTTTATTTTTGCCTCTCGGCTTTTTTACTATTGTTATTATACTATATATTTTTGTATAATACTACGACATTTTTACGACATTTTTACGACATTTAGAATTTTATCATCTTTTCAGTAGCTTTTTCTATAATTCTTTGTATGTGTCTATCGCTTCTAGTTTGATTAAACAGCTTAAAGTATAATCTATTTCCTATGTCTTCAGCCGTTCTTCCTTCGACATAATAAGCTGTTAATATTTCTCTTTCTTTATACTTCAATCCTTCTAGTCGATCTTCAACCGCTTCTACCTTTTCTCTTAATTCTTTGACTTTTTTTTCTAATTCTTCTATTTTGCTTTCTAGTTCAATTCTTTTTATGTCATTTTCTTCTACTTTTCTTGATACTTTATCACTTATTTGGTTTTTACTATGTATATCTTGATTATCTCCGTATGAAGATGTCATATTAGTATCAGAATCGACATATTTTAATTTTATTCTTGATGCCTTTAATTCTTTGAGCTTAATATTTAATCTTGCCTTATTTTCTTTGTATTCTTTTAATAATACTATTAAGTCCTCTCGTGTCATTAGTGTACCTCCTCTTTAAATAAATAATATACTTTATAGTGTTTTCTTATTGTTCTATTCTTCTTTACTGCTATACTCATTTCCTTTGCTGTTAAATTTAAAAATTTTACTATTTCTTGTAATGTTCCCACTCTTATGCATTGTTCATTGTTTTCTGTATCGTATATTCCATATATGTTCATTTGTACCCACCTCAACTATATCTTTGTATTTCCGTTTTTTCTTGCTGTACTTATCATGTTTCCTTTTTCTGTTATTAATCCTAAATCAAATTTTGTAAATGTTTCTTTGTATCCGTATAATAGATCTTTATATAAATATAAATTTTCATTACATTTTGCTACTAGTATATATTCATGTCCATTTTTACTAATTACTTTTGGTATTTTCATTTGCTTTTCCTTTCAAATGTTTATATATTACTCTTTCAACATAAGCTAATGCGTCATAATTGCTTATGTATCTTCCATCGTGCCTGTGTCTTACTGTACTTCTTATTATCTTTATTTCTTGATTATATTGTCTTTTGTACATTGTTGCTAATTGATTTTTACTTAATCCTTGTTTCCATTTTTTTATTATCTCTTTATCTGTCATTTACTACACCTCTTATGTGTAGTATGCTCTTTTATTTTGCTTTATTTTCAAAATATTGTTTTACTTCTTCTTTTGTGAAATCACTATACATTAAAGTCTTTTCCTTAAACTCTTCTGCCATTAAATCAATTATTTGGTCTTTTTCTTCTAGCATAGATAAAATATTCTTTAAATCTGATAAAATATGATTTAATGCATTATTTTGTTTTTCTCTAAAAGTTACATTTACTTGCATGTCTATTTCTGGTACAGAACAGTTTTCATATTCTTCAATTATACTTTCTACTATTTCTATATCTTCTTCTCTACTATTTTCTTTCACTTAAAACACCTCCTAATTGATATCTCTATGTATATAAAACGTTTGACTATTTTCTGTTTTATGTGCTAATCCAATTTCTATATTTCCTATTTTTGCTATATAATCTAAATTTTCAGCCAATTTATTTAGTATTAAATTCAATTGTTCTATTGTACTAGGATAGAAAATCATATCAAATTTTTCTTTCATTATGTATCACTCCTCTCTCAATTTATTGTTTCGCCTATGTAATCAGCATAGACATAACCTTTTCTTCTTACATTTTTGCAAAAAGCATTTATTCCGTCTGTTTCAATTATGTTCAAATAATATTCTATTAATTTTTGAGTTTCTGGATGAAATATTCTTTCTTTTTTACATTTATTATAATATTTTAATGGTTCACTATATGACTTGTCATAATCTACCTTTTGCTTTGAATATACTATTCCAGCTCCTAGCCAATCGCATATCATTTCAATTACATAATCATATGGAATTTTACAAGGTGTATTTTTATAAGTTCCTATGTTATCAATCCAATATTCCCAATGATGTGGGTTATGTCCCTTGTGATGTTGCCATGCCAAACTATATCCTTTTTCTTTCTTTTCTGCATCAATTGGACTGCCCGTCCCTTGAAAGTATTTTGCACTACTACAAAATTCGGTTATTCCGTATTTACTTAAATCATGTAATAATCCTTTTTTATATTTTCCACATTTAAAGCAAAATTTCATAACATAAAATTTATGTTTTGTTATGGTTTTAAAATGTTTTATATATTTTTCTATATTATTCATATCTTATTTACTCCTTTACCACTAAATTTGCTTTGATTAAGTCATATAATTTTTCCATTGCTATTCCACAATCACTATTTACTACAAGTTCTCTTCTATCAAATGCTCTTATATATATTTGTTCATTACTACCTTTAACTTGAATCATATTATTCCATTCATAAACTGAATTGTGCGGTAATTTTTTATTTTCCTCGTATTTAAATCCAAACTTTTCAAGTTCTTTTAAATCTACTCCGTTCTCTTATTTTTAACATATCTATTCTCCTCCTAATAACTCTGGATTTTCATATATGTTTCCAATTACTTCTAAATCTTCATTGTCTTTGTATAATACATCTGTTATATCAACCGTTTGTCTTTCGGTTACATTATAACAACAATTATCTTCGCAATATTCTACTATTCCTTTGTTTATAAAACTATCATTGCCTCCACCTTCATAAGCCATTTCCCAGTCTTCATATAAAACTATATCTCCCTCATATATTTCTTTTTCGTTTTTATCGTGTAGTCCTGTGTATTGCATTAATATTAGCCCAGTGCTTTCTGGGGCAATAAAAGTATTTTTCATATTAGTATCTAGAAATTCATTCCAATTTAACATTTTCTCAGATACTTCATCCCACGCTCTAAACTTTATATCTCTATTCATCTTCTCCTCCTACTTTATAGCAATTAGCCATATACATTTCTTTTGTTAGTACTGTTTGTATTTCGTCATTTTCACAAGTATCGTCTGGTATCAAATGTGTTTCATCAACAAATATTAATTTTGGATAATCTGGAAATCCCTCAAACATAGCAATATGTTTTACTTCTCTTCCATTCACATAGTCTCCAACTTCTATTAAGTCTATTAGTTGTTTACTATGTTTTGTTATGTTTTTTATGTCGAACCATTTTTGATTTTCTAAATGCACTGTATTTTCTATCATTCCATATAAAGCATCTACTTTATCTATAACTCCATTTTTAGTTCTTACATATTCTCCAATTTCTATCATCTCTTATGTTCCTTTCATTTAATTTCTTCTATTTCTAGAATCACTTTACTTGATTTTCCATATTCAAAATCATCTCTAAAACCTTTTACAAAGTTTCTGTTGTCATCTTTTAATTTACCTGCTTTTACCATCGAATCAAGTATGAATTTCTTAGCAAAACAAACATTATCTAAATCTCGTTTTTTATTTTCTTCAATCCATATAAAATGAATTTTTATTGGTTTTTTATATTTGGGTAAAGAGTTTATATACCAACCTATGTCTTTTTCAACATTCTTTTTCATATTAGCTCCAGCATATCTATTTTTTCTGCATTCGTTTATATATTGATTCAAACTAGGCAATCTAAATGGTATTTCTATCTTGTCCATTTCTCTTTAGCTCCTTTCTCAATTTCTCTTGCCAGTTTTCTATTGCTGCCGTAAAACTTTTACACCTCATTACTGGTTTATAGTCTTCACTTTCTTGTTTGTTACAGCCTAAACAGTAATAACATAGTGTATTCTTTTTTATTTGTTTCATAGGCTAGTCCTCTGGCATTTCATAAACTTTTGGAATATTAAATATATTAGGTTGTATATCCATTTGCCCTTGTAAGATTGCTGGTCCACCTTCTAATTTCAAATAACTTGAATATTTTTGTGCAATTTCTTGTAATACTTCTTTTGCTCTTTCTTCTGTTTTATATTTTGCTAATACACTCCAATTATCTTTTTCAAAATATGCATATATTCCATATCCACTTAATTTCGTAATATCTATTTCTAAATTTGCTTTTAACATTGATGCAAATATATCTCCTAAATTATTATTATTTTCTAAAAATTTCTTTTGTGCTTCATAATCAATTATTTTTATTTCTGCTACCCTAGAAAAATTTACAATATCTTTATTTTGTTTTACTATTATCATAACTACCTCCTATTTTTCTATATATTTCATCTTTTTTAAATCTGAAATACAGTCTAATAACATATCTATTGTCTTATCTATATTTTCGTTGTATTCTTTTAATCTTTTTGGTGTCCTTTTTATTTCATAATCACCACCGCCAAAACCACAGTCTGTTGTATTAGGTAATTTTAAATAATCACATAATTTTATGTCTAGATAATATCTTTGTTGGTAGCCCATATGAGTTAGTATTAATTCTTTTTTATAATCTCTGTTTGACTGAATATAATCATTTTGTTTACAATATTCTGGATATTGTGTCCTTAGTTCTTTTATGTACTCTATGTGATCTTTAACTCCTTTTATCAAATCTTCTAGACTTTCATCATTTTCCCAAAAAGTCACATCTTGTTGTGTATAATTATCTAGTTCAAATTCATATTTTACACTATAATATTTAAGTTCTTCATAATCGTTTACATCTCGAGTCACTTCTAGCACTTTTATATTATTCTTTTCAAATTCTTCTTCTAGAATTTTCCTTATTTTTTTTCTATTCTCATTTTCTTTTTGTTCATAATCAAATCTTGCTTTTCCGTCCATTTTATATAATTTTTCTTCTCTGTCTATCATAATGACCTCCTAATCAATTCTTGGAATATGTTTATAATTTATTGCTTCAAATCCTGCTTGTGTTCTATCATATACTGCTACTGTTTTACCTGTGTATTCACATTTCTTTTTATCTACTGTTTTTACATATCCCATTTTTTCTAATTCTGTTAGTCTTGGTGCAGTATAATTTCTTTCTGTGCTTGGTATAAAACCTAAATCAAATAATTCTACTGCTAATTCCTTTGCCGTTTTAGGATTGTCTAATCTATTTAAAATTTGTATGTATCTTATTTTTGTTTTATCTTGTATGTCATTAAAACTCATTTGTCTTGTTTCTGTTGTAATCATTTGTTTATCCCTCCCTTAATCTACAAATTTTCCCCATTCTAAATTTTTATATAAAATCCTACGTGGATCTTTAATGTAGTAATCTATTGGATTTTTCTCTATCCTCGCTCTTATATCCGCTATTTTAGGTATAAATTTAACTTCTTGTATTGTTTTCTCAATAACTTTTTCAAATTCTGTTTTATCTGTACTTTTAAATTCTTCATACCATACTGTCATTTCTTCTTTTGTAAATATCTTGTTGTATGCTGTTTGAATTTTTGATATTTGTCTTTTAAACTCATCTTTATTCATCTAAAAATCCACCACCTTGCTTGTATCTGTATCTTTTTTAGGATTTTTTAAGTTTTCTTTTTTTACTGCATCCACAACCCATTTTCTTATACATAAATAATGTGATTTTGCTTTATAACCTTTCATTTCAATATACTCATCTAGGTATTTTATAAGTTCCTCCCAATTTTGATATTCTTTCTGTAGTTTCTGCAATTCTTCATCTTTCAACAATACATTTTTATATTCCCCATATTTGTGTTTGTTGGCTTTTGCAGAAGCTGTAGAAGATTTTTCTTCGGAAGCTGGTATATTATTATCTAACTCTATACTATCCTTACCTAACTCTAACCTATCTCTAACCTGAGTATCCATTTTGTATACATCTTGTATACATTTTGTATCCATTAATGTATAAGCTTTATTTTCATCAAGTTGTAACATTGCTTTTTCTTCTTTATATTTTGTTTCATGATATCTATCTTTTTGTATGTAATTATGTATTTGCCAATGTTTTATTACCACTACACCACTTTCAAATGGTAATATAAACTTTTTAGTTAGTAATATTTTTAAGTCATCATCTTTGCAACCTATCATTCTCATTATGTTTTTAGGATTATTTATAAATCCATCATCATCTGCTCTCATACTCAAATGAAAATATAATAATTGAGTTGTATGTGGCATATCAAGAAACGCATCACTATCTATTATTGTTCTAGCAAACATTCTTCTTTCTGCCATTGTTTTCTCCTTTCGTACAATTTCAGGGCTAGTTTTGTGTCTAGCCCTGTTGCTTTATTCTTCATCTAAATCTTTTATAGCTCTTGCCTTTTCCATCTTTACTTTTTCAGCATCCTTTTTTGCCTTTTCATCACAAACAAATTTAATCATTTCCTTGTAAAATTCTTTATCTATTACTTTTATAGTTGTTATTAATTCATCACAAAATTTGCTGTCATATTTAAAATCTATTTTTACATTATTATTCCAGTCTTTTTCATATTGTATATGATCATATAACAATGTTTTTATCCTATCCAACAACATTGTATCTGTATTGTTAGGTTTATCCTTCAATAACAATTCTTTATATTCATCTATACTTATTACTATTTCATTTTTATTAGCCATTTTCTTTTCCTCCTAATATTTTTTATAAATAACTTTTTCCTATTAATTTTATAAATTCTTCTCTTGTATGATTTTTTTCATATTCTTTTTGACATTCCTGCTTTAACTTCAAATCTAAATCATGGCCATATTTTCCATGTACTCCATATGTTCCTCTATGTTCTGAATATGTTAGCCATACTTTGAATCCATTTTTCTCTGATATTTTTCTTTTTCCTGTACCAAAATATATATGATGTTCTTCTAGTCCATAAGTTTGTCCACTGATATAGCTTTCTTTTTTGTTTTGTAAAATTGATTTCATTTTTTATTCCAACTTTCTAATAAGCTATTTATTTCCTGTTGTGATTTTGTTTCTATTCCATAAACTTTACAATCTTGAACTACACCGTCTATAAGCCTACTCATTTGCTTTGAGTTAAAAGAACTTGAACCATAATAAGCATTTATTATCTTAAATTCTGTATTATTTATATACGTTGTATCTGCTATTTCACAAAACCATGCTATTCCTTGTGCATTCCACATCTTTTCAAATGTTTTTATATTTTCTGCTTCTATCTTAAATCTTCTAAATATTCCTAATTCTTTAACCCTTCTTTTATATTCTTCAACTGTATCTATTTCAGCTAATTCGCATAATTCCTGTAACAGTTTCCAAAAATAATTATTTGCATTAGTTGTTCTCTTTTTTATATACTTTTTGGCTTCTATTTTAAGTTTTAAACCTCTTAACTGTTCTATATCTGATAACTTGTCTCTTCCATCAATTAAAAAGCTTATTTTTGGTTTTCCTGTTTTATAATCTATGTTTATTTCTTCTAATGTTCCTGTGGTTTGCATTTCATCACCTACTCTTGTTCTTCAGCTAATTTTTCACTACCAGCTTTCAATGCCTTTTCTATTGATGAATAATCTTTCACATCTAAAATTTTTGGTAAATTTCCTATCCTTGATTTCTTTACAATTGCTTTTGTTTCTTCTCCTGCTTTTTCTAATTGAATCACTATATCCATCAAATACTCTACTATGTCCAAAGCATCATATGTAAGTCCTACCGGTTGCATTTTTCCATCTTTTGTATCCCAAACATTCTTTGCCCTTGCCACCAATATCAAATTCATTGGAATATCTTTTAATTGATTTAACACTGTTCTTGCCATTTCTCTACGATATGCATACCATTTTGTTTTTTGTAATTGATTTAATTCTCCTACTTTTTTTCCTATCATTTGCTCATATTTTTTTGCACTAACATCTTCTATACAATCTAATAAATCTGTAACTGGATCTATTATTAATGTTTTTCTATCTGGATATTTTCCTTCCAATATTTCCTCTATTAGATTTACTGTTAATGTTGCTGGATTACTTGCTCTATTATCTGTTTTATTTACTTCAGCTTTATAAAAATCAAATTGATTAGCATACAATCTTGTACTTCCTTCTAAATCTACAACAATTGGATTAGGAGAAGATAATGCAAATCTACTTTTGCCGCTTCCACTTTCCCCCCATACCATTATTTTTAAATTCACATCTTCTAATGTCGCCTTTTTAGCTAACATTTTATTACCTCCTACTTTATTCTTAAACTTGTTTTATTGTCTATTATCTTTGTCCCTGGTATTATCTCTCCTGTTTCTTTTAATGCCTTTTTTATTGCTGTTTTATCTACTTTTACTGTTACAACTTTTGTTTTATATTCATCTGGTATTTGAGCTTCATCATATATTTTTACACTTAGTGGATTTTTAGCTATACTTAGTGCTCCTAGTTGTGTTTCTATTTTTGTAAATCCATTTTGTTCCATGCATTCTTTTACATATTCTTTGAATTTTTTAAGATTATTTTCTAATGCCTTTCTTTGCTTTGAAATTCGTTCTTCTTCGTTTTTCATTGCTTCAATAGTTAATTCCATATTTCTTGCATATCCAATCAAATTTTGGCTTTTTTGTTGTAATAATTCTGTCAATTCTTTTTCTACTTCTTTTTTATCTTCTTCTGACATTTCTTCTTCTATTAATTTTGGAAATGAACTTGTTATTTGATATAAACTTAAACTTTCCATTATTCTGCACTCATCCTTTCTGAAACTTTATCTTCATATGCTATATCATCTTGTTCATAATCTTCATCATATTCTACTCTGTAATCTATATAATTTTGTACCATTATATTTTCTAACATGTTATCCTCCTTCTTGATTTCTACTGTTAAAAATGCTATAATAACAATAGAAATTCATATATTTATGTGTATTTTTTGAACTAATTTTCTGATTCGCTGTCTGAAATTAGTTCTTTATTTTCGTCTGTTAAATTATTTGTTAGTAATTCTATATTGTTTCTTAAATCTTCTATTTCTGCTCTTAATTCTGCTGCATTATCTAGCAACATTACATTATCTTTTTGTTGTTTTTCTATCATTTTGTCTCTGTTTTTTACTTTTAACTCTAATAACTTATTTTCTTCTTGAATATTGTTTATTGTATCTTTTAACAATTCATTTGTTCTTTCCGCATTTTCATTAAATAGAACTACTAATAATGCTCCAGACAAAAATCCTGCTATTGCAAAAAACATATTCTCATCTCCTTCCTTTTATTTACTGTTGTTTTTAGTATTGTTCTGCTGTATAATCTACCTAACTTTAATTGAAAGCGAGGTGATTATATGGAGTGGTATTCTTATGTCGTAGCTGTAATACTTTTAATATCTTCTGTGGTTTCTCCTTGGCTCGTTAATAAAGAGAATAACAAACATCAATTAAATTTAAAAAAATTAGATTTATATGAAATTTCTAAAAGAAAAGCTCTAGCTGATTTTATTGACTCTGCCGAAGATTATTTGCTTAATCTTCACTATGTAGAACAAAATGTAAAATATTATGCCTCTATGAATAAGTTATTTTTGTATTTTTCTAATCTTGATTTAACCTTGTTTGTGCCTTTTGAGAAAGCCTGTAAAGAAGAAAACTTTTCACTTGCTACTGTTGAGTTGTCCAAAATATCTCAAGTCCTGTCAAAACAAATATCGAAAGAATAATATGTAATACTATGTAGATTCCGTATATCCAAGTTGTTTCGGAATCTATTTCTTTATTCCATTTTATAAGAACTATTATTCCTACTATTGTTATTATTAATGTTCCTGTTATTATTCTGAATAAACTCCAAAAATTCATCTTTTCCTCCTATCTGTACACTGTTATACAATTATCTAATATATACAAACTTGCTTGATATACTAAATATACTGACATTACCCACATTGATAATCCTACTGTTGCTTTTCCTATAAGTTCATATAGTTTGCTTTTGTTTATTTTTTTCATTAAATTCACCTCCCTAAATATTTTTCAACCATTTTTCAAATTTGCTTTTTATTATTAAATAGTTCCATTGTCCTGTCTTTCCTTGAAATGCTATTCCAAATGGAAATTTGTCTTGTCTTAATGCTGCTCTAACTCCCTCAACACTCATTTTTAATTTTGGTGCAATATCTGCAGGAGTTAACCTTTCTACTTCTTCATTATCATCTTCCAAGTTCTCACCTTCTTTCTTTTTCTGTATCGGTTCGTGGTTATTTTTGATTTCTTTTGAAATCACTTTTTATAAAAAAAATATCATCAAATTGCCTGTTAAGTACTCTACAAATATTAACTGCTAGTTCTGGACTAGGATTTCTTTCCCCATTAGCTATTAAACTAATTTGAGTTTGTGAACAATCCGCTTCTTTTGCCAGCTGTCTGTAAGAAAATCCTTCTTTAGTTATAATGTTTTTAAATATTTCCGCGTCCTTAAGTATTATAGTTCTATTTGCCATTTTTTCATCTCCTTTCTGTTTTCTTTTGAAAGCATTATATCATATAGATTTCATTTGTCAACACTTTTTTAATAATTTTTATAAAATTCTTTACAAAAGTAATCATAAATGATATAATATTATTGATTGGAGGAATCATTATGGAAATGTCTCTTAAAGAAATGGGCCTATATCTAAAAAAATTACGAGAAAATAAAGGATTATCCACTAGAGAGGTATATGAATTAGCTAAAGTTTCAAATAGCTACTTATCTCTTGTAGAAAATGGACACCGCAGAGCCAGTGCAGTAGTTTTGAAAAAATTAGCTTCAGTATATGGAGTTAGTTACTTGGATTTATATGTTAAAGCTGGTTATGCTGATTTAGCGGAATATGAAAAAAATAAAAATTCTAATTTTGTTTCAAAAAATAACATTGATACAGAAGGACTTGATGATAATGATATTGAAGAATTAAGGCGATTTGCTGAATTTTTAAAGAATAAGAAAAAACAAAATAAGAATAAATAAAAAAATAAGGAATAGATGTAATCAATTTTACCACGAACCGATACATTTATTCCTCGCAAACACTATTAAAAGTGAATGTACTAATATTATACAAAAAATACTTTCACTTTTCAATAGTTTATTAAAAATAAATTATAAAATTGGAGGTATTTTTATTATGAAAATTATGAAAAAAAGAGCAAATGGAACAGGGACAGTAGCTTTTTTGGGGAAAGGTCGTCAAAAACCTTATGCTGCAAGAATATTAATAGGTAAAGATTTATATGGTAAACCATTGTACTATGATATCGATACTTTTGAAGAACAATTAGATGCTTTGGTATGTTTAGAAATATACCATAAAAACCCTATACCATTAAAAATAAAACAAAATAAATATGACAGGATTGCATTCTTTCCTAAAGTTCCATATCCTCTTGTACCTGTTAATATCATAAGTGCAAATATACATAGAAAAAACAAAAGAAACTATACTTTTAAGCAAGTTTTTGAAGAAATGAAAAACAATCTATTTCCAACTAAAGAAGAAATGCAAATTGAAAGAGAGAAGCACATTAAGCCTGGTAATGGTAAATTTGCATTACATAGTTCATTAAATATGATAAATGCCTATAATCATTCCGAAGAACTTTATGATAAAATTTATAGAGAATTAAGAACATCAGATTTTCAATCATTTTTAAATGGCAAAACTCCATCATCTATAAAACAATGTATTACTTTATTAAAAAATATGGATAAATATGCATATAATGAAGATATTATTGACAAAAAATATACTGACACATTAAAAGCAACTGGTTCATATACTCAAAAAAATAAAAGAATGCCATTCACTTATGATCAAATTGACTATTTATGGAAAATCCAAACCGATAATGATAAAGAAGATCTCGTTAGAAATATCCTTTTACTTGCCATTTATACTGGATGTCGTGCGGAAGAATTATTCTTTCTTTACACTAAAAACATTTATTTAAAAGAAGGGTTTTTTGTTGGAGGTATAAAAACTGCAAATGGTATTAACAGAGAAATCCCTATACACCCTGATATTAAGTCCATTTTTGAAAAGTATTATAATGAAAATAACGATTTTTTATTTATGAAATCTAACGGTAAAAGACTCTTTTATGCAGACTATAACACTTATTATAGATTATATTTCAGAGGCAACCACCCATTCCTAGCAAACAAAACTGCTCATTGTGGTAGACATACACTTGAAACAGAATTACAAAGATTAAATGTAAAACAAACAATAATAAATTCTATTATAGGTCACAAAAATGGTGATATTGGAAGTGATACTTATAATCATATTTACATAGAGGAAAAAATTGAAGCAATAAAACTTGTAAC
>ERZ1034917.1621-NODE-1621-length-13021-cov-7.709008_pt1 | contig 13021 bp, 15 predicted proteins | sample MGYA00520605_ERZ1034917 | MGnify/ENA primary metagenome ERZ1034917 (study PRJEB33766, sample SAMN09781784) | gut metagenome | biome: gut microbiome | host: Homo sapiens | place: Madagascar | study: EMG produced TPA metagenomics assembly of the PRJNA485056 data... | reverse complement strand
TCCATCTCCAACAACTCGGACAACGAGCTGGTGTGCACTGTGAAAATTGGCCCAGACACCTACCGCAAGAATTACATCTACCTGAACGACTACACCATGTATGTGGTGGAGGACATCACCGGCACCCATACCGACCCCTACCACTACAAGCTCTATTTCCACACTGACATCCTGCCCAGCGTGGAAACAAGACCGTAAAATTTAATACTCAGCGGTTGGCGCACAGCGTCAGCCGTTTTTTTATGCCGCTTTCGCTCAATGGAAGAGCTGCTGATTTGTAACCAGCGGACGCGGGTTCGATTCCTGCAAGCGGCACCACACCGGCAGCACGTCCGGCAAATAAACTTATTGCCAAGCATGGCAGCCCGAGCAAGGGCGGAAAGGACTATCACATGGCACTCAAAAGAGCTGACATCCGCACGATTCTGGAGAACCCCGAAACCTCCAACGATGACAAGGCCAAAGCCATTCTGGACGCCCTGCACAAAGAGACGGACGAACTCAAGGACCAGCTGGATGCAGAAAAAACAGCCCGCACACAGGCCGAGAAGGACCGGGATGCAGCCAACGGCGGCAAGCAGGCCGCAGAAAAGGCACTGACCGACTACAAGGCCCAGCAGACAGCAGCAGCCAGCAAGGCGGCCAAGATCGCTGCATTTAAGCAGCTGCTCAAGCAGGCGGGCGTGCTGGAAAAGTACATCGACGACATTGCCGACGACTCCAAGAAGGGCGACGAGTTCGCTGCCGGGCTGGAACTGGACGCCGATGGCAAGGTGAAAGACGCCGAAAAGCAACTTTCCAGCATCAAAACCACATGGGGCGGCAAAATTGCCACCACCAAAACCACCGGCGCAAAGGTGGACAACCCGCCCACCAGTTACGCCGGGACTTCTCCCGAGGATTTCAAGAAGATGAGCCTTGATGACCGCATCAAGCTCAAGAACAGCAACCCTGAGTTGTACCAGCAGCTCCGGGCAAAGTAAGAAAGTGAGGCTATTATATGGCACAGACTGGCACTTTTGGCGGCTTCGACTTTGACGTTGAGGTGTTCGGCGACTACATGGCCGAGCAGAACACCATCGACACCAGCATCGAGGCTTCCGGCATCATCAAGGACGACCCCTCTATCATGGGTCTGATCGGCGAAAAGGGCAACGTTGCAACCATCCCGTTCTATACCGAGCTGGATGCCACCACCGATAAGCCCCTGAACAACGACGGCAAGACCGACAACACCCCCACTGAGGTCACTGGCAACAAGCAGACCACCATGCTCATCCAGCGCATGAAGGCGTGGAAGGCTCAGGACTTTACCAAAGAGCTGACCGGCGCGAACCCGATGCAGCACATCGCAAATCAGGTCACGCACTACTATCAGCAGGTCTGGCAGAACGTGCTGATGACCATCACTGACGCGGCGCTGTCTACCACCGACCTCAAGAAGCACATCTACGACATCACCAAGGTTGGCGATGGCAAGGTTACGCCGGAATCTCTGATCTATGCGCAGGAGGCTGCTTTCGGCGACCACGCAATGAGCGGCGGTCTGCTCATCATGCATTCCACCGTCTTTGCAAAGTATCAGGCGGCAAACCTCGTCGAGTTTGAAAAGTACACCACTCCGGGCGCTCTGTCTCAGGCTTCTCCGCTGGCACGCATCGGCGGTATGGTCGTGATCGTAAACAACGCCTTCACCACTGCTTCCATCACTGATGCTTCCATCAACGGCGGCAAGGCCACGACTGCATACAAGACCTATGTTCTGGGCGAAGGCTCTTTTGTGGGCTGCCGTAAGACCAACTACGAGAAGCCCTACTACACCGACTACGACCCCGAGAGCAAGGCCGGTGTCCAGAAGCTGTACACCAAAGAGGGCCGCGTCATTCACCCGAACGGCATGAGCTTCAAGGTGGACAACGTTGCCGAGGCGTCCCCCAATGACACCGAGCTGGGCGCAAAGGCCAACTGGGAACGCCGCATGAAGCTGGAGAACATCCGCATCGGCCAGATGCTTTCTCTGGGCTAAAATTCGGAGGTGACTTTCCATGACCGTCCATGAGCTGTGCGTTTACACGCACAATCTCTTTGACCGGGCAGACGACCCCATTGCCGGGGAGTTCGCCTTCGAGCCGGACACCGTTCCCACCGGGGTGGTCCCGGGGCAGTATTTCCTTGTGTGCGGATCCATCTTCAACGACGGCGTGCACAAGGCCGGGGACGGCGACCTCACCGCCGAAACTTTCACCGGGACGGTGCAGCCCATGCGCGTTCCGCCTGACTTTGTGGCGCTGGCTGAAAAAATCGACGCATACGACAAGGCGCTCCCGTCCGGCGGCGTGTATGTGTCCCAGTCCTTTGCCGGGTGGTCCGGCACGATGGCTACAGGTTCGAACGGCCTGCCCGCAGACGGCAAGACTAAATTCCGCGCCGAAATCAACCAGTGGAGGAAGATGTGACATGGTCAACGCATTCACTGCATCCACCGTGATGCGGGGCTTTACAAAAAAATACCGCTTTCAGACTCGCAGCTATGAGCCGGACGGCGTGGGCGGCTTTGTTTCCGGCTGGCAGGACGGCCCGGAGTTTGAGGCCGTGGAGCGCCACGACACCACCGTGGAAGCACAGGTGGCAGAGCAGGCTGACACAGCCTCCACCTATACCCTGCTTGTCAACACGGGCGTACCGCTGGCTTTCCCGGACTACATCAAGCGGGTGAGCGACGGGCAGACCTTTCAGATCACCAGCACAGCGGACGAAAGCAAAGCCCCGCCGGAATCCGGCATGGGACTGCGGGCAGTCAAGTGCAAAAAGGCGGTGCTGCCGTAATGGGGCCGTCTGAGAGCATTAACCGGGCACTGAATGCGTTTTTCAACAGCTTTGGCATTCCGGGCTATCTGGAAGATAACATCCCTCCCAGTGCGGAGCTGCCTTACCTGACCTACAAGCCCACCATCCCCGGCGGGTGGAACGAGTCCGCCAGCTTCCATGCCCGGCTGTGGTACCCAAGCAAGGGCGGCAGGGCCCCCATCCTGCAAACCGAAGATATGATCAGCGCGGCCCTCGCAAATGGCTTGACCATCCAATGCGAGGGCGGCGCTATTCTTTTGCAAAAAGGCACCCCGTGGGCACAGCCCCTCGACAACCCGCCTGAAGGGTATCTGTGCGAATATCTCAATTTTGAAATCACGCAATTTTGCGAGTAAGGAGCAATATGGCAAGAAAATTTTCCAAAATTTCGCAGGAAGCGTTCAAGTCCATGCAGTTCAATGCCGGAATTGTGGTCAACAAGTTTGACGTGACCGGCGAGACCGAAGTGCAGGACGCAGACATTGTCACTGCCACCACCGGCGGCATCACTGCGACCTGTAAGGCAAACTTCACCGATCTGGGCAATGACGTGGACAACGCCCAGAAGAACACCGCAGAGTTGATGCAGATCGAGGACTACGACTGCACGCTGGCTTTTACCGCCCTGAACGCAACTACTGACGTTATCAAGCTGGCCCTCGGCGCGGCTGACGTGACGGACAAGAAGGTCACTCCCCGCATGACGCTGGACCCCACCAAGAGCACCGGCGACTTTAAGGACATCTGGTGGGTGGGAGACACGCTGGATGGCGGCATGGTTGCCGTTCGGCTGATGAACGCAATCAGCACCGGGGGTATGTCCCTCAAGACGACCGACAAGGGCAAGGGCAACATTGCGGTCACCCTGACAGGCTGCCCCCGTCTGGGCAGTGATGTGGTGCCCATGGAGTGGTACTACAGTCCCAAGGCCGCAGCATAAGGAGGACGCAGTATGAAAACCCTGAACCAGATGAACGAAACCGAATTTCTGCGTCGCTGCTGGCTGATCGCTGACTCCGTGTCTGATCTGCTGGAAAAATCCAAGGTGGCAGAGCTGCGCAAGGTCATGCCGGTACTGACCGGCAAAGAAACCGAAGCGGAGCTGGAGCAGAAAAAGTCTGCGCAGGCCAAAAAGAACGTCAAGGCCATGTGCAAGGCCCTGCTGTTCGACAATGCCGAATCCACTGCAAAGCTGCTGCCCCTGCTGTATGAGCCGGACGTGGACGAAAACGGCACGCCCGAAACCATGACCCCGTTCAAGACCCTGCGCGTTATTACTGCCACCGTGGAGGATAAGGACGTACTGGATTTTTTGTCCTCGTTGGTGAAGTTGGCGCAGACGGATATCGGCGCTTAACTTCCACCATCCGGCTGGACATGCTGCATCTGATCGGCAAACCGTACATCCTGCAGCACTGCCGCATTGCGGCGCGGAATGAGCAGCTTGCAATCAGCTATCAAGCTTACATGACCGACATGCTCAGTGCGCTTGCGGGTGCGCAAGAGCGATGGTACGATCGCGTGGCTGACCTCGTGGAAAGCCGCCCACAGCAGCCGAAGCCGTCCTCAGAAGAAGTGATAGCACACATCAAAAACGGCTTGAATGGGGGTGATGGAACCTGAAACTTTTTGAATTAGAAGCCACCATTGGGCTTGACGATAGCGCGTACCGGCAAAGCATCCAAAGCGTGCAGGCTGAAACGAGAAAAACCGTTTCCACCCTTTCCAGCGAGTATAACAAGGCCTCAAAGTCCGTTGCGGAGCTGGCAAAACGTTACAACGAATCTGTCGCAGCAACAAGCAAAACGTCTTCCGAGAGCAAAAACTTAAAAATTCAGCTTAACGCTGCAGAAGCACAGCTCAAAACCACGGCTTCTGCTCTGAAGGCTGCCAACAACGGAATGGAAAACTTTCAGGGGTCAACGAAAAAGGCCGCTGCAAGCCAAAAAGAGCTTGGGTCCGGTGCATCGACCGCGACCAGCTCACTGTTTGGTCTGCTCACAAAGGCAAACCTTCTGACATCTGCTCTTCAGAGCCTCGCCGGGGCGGTCGTCAGTGTCGGCAAAAGCATCATCCAGATGGGCGTTGGCTACAACACGCAGCTTGAAACGTACCAGACCGCCTTTACAAACATGCTCGGAAGCGCGGAAAAGGCTTCTGCTTTTCTGGAGCAGCTCAAGAGCGATGCATCCAGAACGCCGTTTGATACGGACACACTTGTAAAGGCAAACCAGTACCTTCTGGGCGCGGGCGAAAACGCGGAGTACAGCCGCAAAACCATTCTCGCGCTGGGCGATGCGGTCAAGGCTACAGGCGGCGGCAACGATGAGCTGAACCGCATGGCGCAGAACATTCAGCAGATCGCCAATGTCGGCAAAGCGTCCAGCATGGACATCAAGCAGTTTGCCTATGCAGGCATCAATATCTATCAGGTCCTTGCAAAATACACGGGTAAGTCCGTGCAGGACGTCAAGGACATGACTATCACATACGATGTCCTGACGCAGGCTCTTCAGGCGGCTGCGGAAGAAGGCGGCCTGTACTATAACGCCATGAACACCCAGAGCCAGACTATGAGCGGACGTCTCACGACATTGAAGGACAACGCCCTGCAGCTCGCCGGAGTCCTCACCGAGGACCTGTCAGACGCTTTCGGGGTGCTGATTTCCAAAGCAAATGACTGGGTCGTGGCGCTGAAAAATGCTTTCGAGGAGGATGGCGTAGAGGGTCTCGCAGACAAGGGCGGAGAGATCGCGCTTGAAGTGGTCTCCGGCTTCAGCCAGAAGATCCCGCAGCTGGAGCAGCAGGCTGTTCTTGCTGTGCAGAACCTTGCGCAGTACCTGCAGAAAAACACATCCACCATCGTTGCGGCGGGAAAGGACCTTCTTTTCTCGCTGGCGGATGGCATTGTGGACGCGCTGCCGCAGATCGTCAATGCTGCAATGGATGTGACGATCTCGTTCGAGACGGAGCTTATCAACCACTACGATGAGTTCATGGTCAAGGGCTATGAGATCCTTGGCAAGATCGTCTCCGGCCTGATGAACTGCCTTGGGCACATGCTCAGTGCCATTGAAGACCTTACAAGCGCAGCCGTCAAAAAAATCTTTGAAACGGACTGGGTACAGGTTGGAAAAGACATGGTGTCTGCCATCGCAGACGGCATTATTGAGGGCCTTCCCGGCATCAAAGAGGCCGCTGGAGCGCTGGTCCGCATCCTGAACCCGGCCGCTACAACGGGCGTACAAGACGCCGTTGCAAAGCAAGGCGGAAAAACAAGCAGTGCATCGAACGGCGCCGGACGCCGTGCGAACAGCACCAACATGGAATGGGACGAAAACAACGGCTGGGTAAAAAAGGGGACAGAAAATAACTACAACGGAAACGGCAGCAGCCGAAACGTGAATAGTTCTATTACGTCGGATGGTTCCGGCTCAACCACCAAAAAAACAAAATCCAAAACCGAAAAAGTCATCGAGTCCATCTCTCACACGGCCACCACTACCAGCCAGAACGCCCTCGGCACGGTGACCACCAGCATCCAGACTCTGGACGAGAAGGTCAAGGACAGCGCGGGCAAAATCAAAGACCGCGTAACCACGACCACGACCGAGACCGGCAAGGAGATGGTAAACGGCGTGGCCACGACTTATAAAAAAGTTGAGACCAAAGTCAACGGCACGGTCACAAAGGTCACAAAGACCTATGATGACATGTCAAAAACGCTGCTGGGCACGCTGACGTCCATTTCGGAGACGACTTTTAACGGCATTACAACAAAAATCCAGGAAGCAACCGAAAAATACGCCGATGGCAGCGAGCACGTCAAGCGCACCGAGACCGAGACCGGAGAGCACATTGTCGATGGCGTGGCGCAGACCTACACAAAGGTCATTACCTACATCGACGGTGTACAGGACAAAGTCACCGAGACGGAAACCGCCATTGACAAGAGCGTCAAAGCTACTCAGACCCGCATTGACCAGTATTTAAGCGGTGCGTCCTCTGAGTCCAACAAAGGCATTTTTGGCATCCTGCGAAGCTTTATCTCCGACGCAAAAAACGGCGACGCGGCGGCGATCGGGCTGGACTTTGTCAACCTGCTTTGGGGCGAAGTGACGCAGGACCAGCGCGAGGCTATCTCCAAATGGGCAAAAAATGCGCTGGAAGTCATCAATGAGGCATACTCCGGCGGCGGCCTGAAGAACGCCTTTGCCGTATTCGAAAAAATCTTTACCGGAGGCGGCGTGGAAGCGGGCGTTGACGGCGTGACCACAAAAGTGATCGGCCTTACCGAAGCACTGCAAAAGCTGGGCGCTACCGGCGGCGCGGGCGGCGTGCTGGCAAACGTTGGCACCGGTTTGGCGTCTTTTGGCAGCAAGATCATGGGCGTGCTGGGAAACGTCGTTGCATTTGTGGCAGAAAACCCCATTGCGCTGGCAATTGCGGCCGTGGTAGCCGGTGCTGTTGGACTCGGCATCGCTCTTTGGAAAAAGTACAAGAGCGACAGCAGCAGTTCTTCCTCGTCCTCGAGCAAGCTGGGCTACAAAGACCTGCAGGATGCCTACTGGTACGGCAACGAGCGGGCCTTTGCGGGCTACGACTACCGCACAGACCCTTACACCTTCAACCCGAACAACAGCGCTGTGCTGGGCTACCAGGCCAAAATGCAGGAGCAGATGGCCCGCCTTACCGAGGTGGTACAGCAGTACCTGCCCGACGTGGCGAACCAGCAGATCGTTTTGGACGATGGTACGCTTGTGGGCAAAATGGCACCCGGCATGGATGCGCAGCTTGGGCAGCTGTCTGTCTTGGCAGAAAGGGGTAATTGATGTACGAGATTTACGGCTATCCCAATGGAGAGCCTACGAATGAGCGGCTTATTTACCAGCCCGGAAACACGCATGCGCTTGTGCTGTCGCCTAAGCTTACCCGCGAGGTGAGCAAGGGCGGCAGCCTTACTTTTACAATGCCCCGGGACCACCCGCAGTACGATAACCTGCAAAAAATGTCTACCGTCGTCGTGGCAAAACAGGACGGCAAAGAGATTTGGCGCGGGCGCATCCTCAACCACGAGGCAGACTGGTACAACCGGCGTGTGGTTTACTGCGAGGGAGCTTTGAGCTACTTTAACGACAGCTGCGTTACTCCTTTTAACTACCGCGGCACACTGAAGCAATTTCTGCAGCACCTTGTGGAGGCCCATAACAGCCAGGTCTCGGCAAAAATGAAGCAGTTTGAGCTTGGCACTGTCACGGCAGCGCTGGGTGATCTTGTCGTAGAATTTGGAGACGCCGACAAATACGGCGTTGGCGAAGACTACGGCAGCATCTGGGACATCATCGACAAGATGGTGCTCAAAACCTTTGGCGGTTATGCATACTGCACATTTAACGCCGAAACCGGAAACAATGTGCTCAACTACTGCGACCAGGCGGTGGAAGCGCAGCGGCTTGTAAACCAAAAAATCCAGTATGGCGTGAACCTGCTGGACATTACCGAAAAAACGGATACCAACGACCTTTTTACCCGCATTTACCCCATCGGAAACAAGCATACTGTGGACACCTCAAAGTGGTATTACAAGCTGCTCTGGTGGAAGGACCCCTCCCAGTACAAGCATGAGGAGCGCTACGGCATCATGGGCGCGGACGCGGCGACCATCAAAAAGTATCTTCCGGCATCCGGGTATTCCTACAACCTGAAGGAAGGGTGGATACAAAACGACGCCGCAGCGGAGAAATTTGGCATCATTGCCAAAATTCGCGAACAGGACACGGACAGCGAAAATGAAACCTTTGCTTCCGGCGTGCAGGACCTGCAGCAAAACTACGCAATGGTGACAAGCTACACCGTCAAAGCGGTTGACCTGGTAGATGCAGGGTATACAAACATTGGCGATGATCCGCTTGACCGGCTTACATTTGCCAGCTATGCGCACATCATCAGTGAGCCGCACAGCGTGGATGCGATCATGCTGTGCACAAAGCTGGTGGAGCCTTTTGACCAGCCGGACAAAAAAGAGTATTCCTTCGGTATGACCCGTCGGACGCTGACTGACCGACAGGTTGCAAACCTTGGCCGCACAAATGCGCTTGAGGAGCAGGCCAGCACGAGCGCAAACTCGTCCGAAAAGCTGATGAAGGACCTGACGGACTACAAAAAGTCGAACGACAAAGCCGTTGCGGATGCAGCCAAAACGGCTACAAACTTTATCAGCTTTGACCCGCAGCACGGCCTTACGGTCGGGCACGAAACTCTTGCGGACAAAAAAGTTGTCATTACGGCAGACGGCATTTCCATCACAGATGGTGTTGGCAGCTGTACGATTGACAGCGGAAACATCACGTTCCACGGCATCCGCAATAAAACGGTGGCGCTATCCTGGCTGGATGACGCCGGAAACGGCCTTTCCGGCTTTACGGCACAGACGATCGCGCATGACTTCAGCAGCGTTTCTGCAGTCCTGCTGACGTTTGAGAGCAACAAGGGCTCCACATGGCTTGCCAGCGGCGGCGGCGGCGGTGCAACGTCAATGGTTATCCCGGTAAACGGCAAAACCTACTCGATCGTTTACCCGTGGAACACCATGCACCGGAGAGACGTCACCGTATACAAAGACAAAATTGTTTTTGGCAATGGTTACGAGCGCACATCCAGTTATGGCGGCGCAACAGTCGTGGGCGTGTGGGGCTTTGAGTTGCAGACCCCCGGCAGTGACGGGTGGTCAAGAAACGATGCGGTTTGCATCCCCCGCGAGCTTTATGAGTTTATGTGAGGCACCAGCATGAAAAAAGAAGGGTATGTGTACCAGTGCAAGATTTGCTCGGACGGCCGGCTTTACAACGGCGTGTGGTCCGTAGCTTCCGGCGTCCCGCACCCGCTGCCGGAGAACGTCGTTGTTTTTGACGAGTTCCCGTCCAACATCAACGGCGGTGCCGACTATGTGTGGGACGGCAAAACGCTGACCTATAGCCCGGCGGAAAAGACGGAGGAAAGCGCAGAATGATCGACTATAAGGCGCTTGAAAAAGCTGCTGCAGAAAACGCCAAAATTCCAAAGTTTTATGTCCAGATGGGCGATGGCTTCAAGTCTCTGCTGGAGGAATACGGCCTTCTTCTTTCGAAGGACGGCTTCAGCGTGGGCGCACCGGACGTGGAAGGCGAGCAGGAGTACCCGCCCGGGTACGACATTGTGCTTGATTTTACGCAGGCTTTGGATAGCAAAGTGCATTTTAAGCAGCGCAAAGTGTCCATGAGCTTCAAGTGTTTCCGCCCGAAGTCGCAGTGGGAGGACATCCGCAGCCGGATGGAGACCGATCTGCAGGGGCAGTGGCTTGCGTTTTACCGATCTGATGCACCAGAAACGCAGTATGAGGGCCAATTTACGGTCGAAATGACGCCCGACAAGCATTATGCGGTGGTGGAGATTTCTGCCGCCTGCACGCCATAAAAGGAGGGATTGGGTGGATTACAAAGCGGCCGAAGCTGCTGCGGCAAAAAGCGGCTTTAACGATTTTCTTCTCCTTGTGGGCGGAAACACCATTTCTTTGCTGCAGAAGTTCGGGCTACTCTTTGACAAGACCTATCCCCGGATCGGCAAGGCGGAAACAATTTCGATGCTGGTCAATGTGCCGGGATCCGGCCGTCCGTTGGACCTCAGCCGGTCCATTGATGGCAAGCTGCACTACAAGAGCCGCAAAATTACGGTCAAGTTTTCGTGCTTTCGCCCTCAATCGGAGGATGACGGCATTCAAAAAGGACTCGAAAAGCTTTTGCAAGGCCAGTGGGTGTGGTTCAAATTCCGCGATGATTCGTTTTTTTGGCGCGGACACACAACGATAAACTTTGAACGGAAGGCAAACAAAGCGGCGGTGACGATCACTGCAGTTTGCAACCCGTACAAGTACAATCTGACAGCTTATCTCGGCAACGACTGGCTGTGGGACACCTTTAACTTTGAAAAAGACACTATTTATGATGTACGCACGGAGGTGAAGAACCTTTGACAAAAACCTTCAAGGAGATCATCGACGGCATCCGAAAAGCCGTTCTCGGCGTGGAGGTCCGCGAGGACATCGCGCAGGGCATGGAGTATGTGGAGCAGTTTGCAGAGACCTCCACCACCAAAGCGCAGGAAGCTGCTGAAAGCGCCACCGCCGCAGAGCGGGCCAAGACCGATACTCTTGCTGCCAAGACGGAAGCGGTGCAGGTGATTTCTGCAGAAAAACAGGCCGGTCTGGATGCCATCAGCACCGCAAAAAGCAACGCGGTAAAAGAAACCCAGTCCGCCCACACCGCAGCCCTGCAGGACATCTCCAATGCCCGCGCGGGGGCGCTGGACGATGTGGCCGCTTCTACCAAAAAGGCCACCGATGCCGCCAGCACGGCCGCCCAAAAAGCCGAGGAAGCTTCCACCAACGCCGCAGATGCACAGCAGGCAAAAACCAATGCAGAAGCTGCTGCTACCGCAGCAGGCAAAAGCCAGACCGCTGCCGAAACCGCGCAGAAAAAGGCTGAAGCCGCCGCCGAGCTGGCAGGAGCCCGGGCCAGTACAGATAAAACTTTTACCATAGAGGACGCGCCCGCGGATGCAAAGGCAGTTGGCGAAGCCCTAAAGAATTTGAATATTCGCCCGGCCACCGCAACCACGCTGGGCGGTGTCAAGCTGAGTGAGGATTTTACAGCCGACGAGGACGGCACACTGCATCTTGCAGGCGGTACTGCCCTGGACCCTTACCCCGTGGGCAGCATCTACCAGAGCACCGATGCCGCCAGCCCGGCCGCCCTGTTCGGCGGCACCTGGGAGCAGATCGCCCAGGACCGCGTGCTGATGGGTGCCAGCGACACCCACCCGGCAGGCAGCACCGCAGAAGCGGGCCTGCCGAATATCACGGGCAGCATGGTCGAGGGTACTACTGACCAGGGCCCGTTCCGCACGGAGGGGTATCTTGTGTGCGAAGGTGCATTTCGTGGGGTCAAAAAAAGCAACAGCTTTACCGGGCACCCTCGCCATGAGGGCGGGAACTATGACCTTTACTTCGATGCATCTGCATCCAACGCGGTATACGGTGCATCGGATACCGTTCAACCGCCCGCATACTATGTGTACACGTGGAGACGGATAGAATAAATCAACTTATGCGTCGCCAAATCCATACAAAGTACGCAGGTGGTTGAACAGTGTTGGATGAACCATAAATGGAACTGGAATTTGCTGCATTAAACCCGATACTATATTCTTGACCTGCATATTTTGAATAGCCGCAATATGTTGCACTAATAGCAGTGGTACTTAATGCGCCACGACTTGTTACACTGTTAGCGGTTGCTCTAAATGGTCCAGAACCGCCGCCCGTTGCAGTGCTTGTAAGACTGCCCGTGATATTCGGCAGGCCCGCTTCTGCGGTGCTGCCTGCCGGGTGGGTAGTTGTATCGCTATTTAACTATACAGAAAGGAGACATTATGAAGATCATTGACGAGAACGGCGCAGCCATTGAGACCCCTGACCTGATGCTTGGGTATCTGGTGGACGACACCGAACCAGTGGAGCACCCGGCTGTGGAAGCCGTGGAGGAACTGAGCCACTACGAGACGGTGGCGCAGTACCCCAACGGCGGCAAAGACGTGCGCAAGGTCATTGACCGTGCCGCCGTCCCGGCAGCACCTGCATGGACCGAGCAGCTGCCCATCCGGCGGTACATCCGCTACACGGCGGAGGAGCTGGCCCAGCTGGAAAAAGAGCAGCAGGAAGCCCGCCAGCAGCAGGAAGCACTGGACAATCTGCCCCAGACGCTGGAATCGCTGCAAAAAGAAAACGAGATGCTGCGGCAGTGCCTGCTGGAAATGAGCGAGACTGTCTATGCGTAAAATCACACGAAAAATAGAAAGGTTGGTATGTATGATGGCAATGTTATGGGCACAGGAGATCATGTCTGCTGAGACTGTCGAGGAGGCAAAGGCGCTGTATAAGCGCTGCCCGCGCTTGCTGAAGGAGAAGGTCAAGGCGATTCTTATCAAGAGCGGATTTGAGGAAATCGTGCAGGAGGAGTAAGCGATGGAAAAACTTTTGGAATTTCTGGCGGGGCTCGTGAATGCGCTTTTCGGCTGGGACAGCAAAAGTCCTGAGCCGGAAACACCCAGAGAGACTCCCGTTGAGGAGACCGTCACCGGC
>ERZ1034917.1619-NODE-1619-length-13040-cov-8.703658_pt1 | contig 13040 bp, 8 predicted proteins | sample MGYA00520605_ERZ1034917 | MGnify/ENA primary metagenome ERZ1034917 (study PRJEB33766, sample SAMN09781784) | gut metagenome | biome: gut microbiome | host: Homo sapiens | place: Madagascar | study: EMG produced TPA metagenomics assembly of the PRJNA485056 data... | reverse complement strand
CGGTTGCCGGAGATAAAGCGCTTGCCATCGGCAAAAACGTTGACGGTCAGCTGGCAGTGGTTGCCGCACCCCTGACACTGCACGGTGTTGACCTTCTGGCTGAAATGCTCCAGCTCCAGTTGGGTCAACACGGTGCTGCGGGCGTGCGCGCCTGCCTTGGCCTTGCCGTACAGGGCCGCGCCGTAAGCGCCCATCAGGCCCGCAATGTCGGGACGGATGACGTTGACGCCCATCTCCTTCTCAAAGGCGCGGAGCACAGCCTCATTGTAGAAGGTGCCGCCCTGTACCACGATGTTGCGGCCCAGCTCCTCGGGGCTGGACGCGCGGATGACCTTGTACAGCGCGTTCTTGACGACGGAGATGGACAGACCGGCGCTGATATTTTCAATCGAGGCACCGTCCTTCTGCGCCTGCTTGACAGACGAGTTCATAAACACGGTGCAGCGGCTGCCAAGGTCAACGGGCTTGTCGGCAAACAGGCCCAGCGCGGCAAACTCCTTGACGTCGTAGCCCAGCGCCTGGGCGAACGTCTGCAAAAAGCTGCCGCAGCCGGAGGAGCAGGCTTCGTTCAGGAAGATGTTGCTGATCGCACCGTCCTCAATTTTGAAGCACTTCATGTCCTGACCGCCGATGTCGATGATGAAATCCACGTCGGGCAAAAAGTGCTTGGCGGCGGTAAAGTGCGCGACAGTCTCGACAAGACCGCGGTCACAGTGGAACGCATTTTTGACGAGCTCCTCGCCGTAGCCGGTGGTGGTCACGCTGGCGATCTGCAGGCCCGGGTGATCCCTGTAGAGACCGAGCAGCGTCTCCCTGACGAGCGGGATCGGGTTGCCGAGGTTCGGACGGTAGCGCTCGAACAGAATGTTCGCGTCGTTGTCGATGACGACGAGCTTGATGGTGGTGGAGCCGGAGTCGATGCCGATATGTACCGGCCCGCAGTCTGCGCCAAAGGGCAGGCAGGGCACGGTGGCCTTTAAGTGGCGGGCGTGGAAGTCCTCGTACTCCTGTTTGTTTGCGAACAGCGGCGGCAGGCTGACGTAGGTCGCTGTGGCGCTGTATTCGTCGAGACGCTTGGCAACCTCGCGCAGGTCGGATTCCTCGTCGGCATAGAACGCCGCGCCCATCGCGACGAAGAGCAGGCTGTTCTCCGGCAGGGTGCCGGTGACACCCAGAGTCTTGTCAAAGCTCCGGCGCAGCGTCTCGGAGAAGGTCAGCGGGCCGCCGAGATACAGGATATTGCCCTTGATGGGGCGGCCCTGTGCCAGACCTGCAATGGTCTGGTTGACAACGGCCTGATAGATCGACGCCGCGATGTCGCCCGCCTGTGCGCCCTGGTTGATGAGGGGCTGGATGTCGCTTTTGGCAAAAACGCCGCAGCGGCTGGCGATGGTGTAGGTGCGGGTCGCGGCCTGCGCGGCCTTGTCCATCTCGTCGGCGCCCATCTTCAGCAGGGTCGCCATCTGGTCAATGAACGCGCCCGTGCCGCCGGCGCAGCTGCCGTTCATGCGGACCTCGGTGCCGTTTGTCAGGAAAAGGATTTTGGCGTCCTCGCCGCCCAGCTCGATGATGCAGTCGGTGCCGGGGGCCAGCCGGTTGGCGGCCACACGGGTGGCAAAGACCTCCTGCACGAAGGGGACCTTGCAGCTGTCGGCCAGGCCCATACCGGCGGAGCCGGAGATGGCTAAGTAGGCGCGGCCATCGGGCAGATATTCGGCGGCAACCTTCTCAAGCAGCGCCCTGCCCTTCTCTAAAATATGGCTGAAATGGCGCTCGTAGGTCGAATAGACGATCTGCCCGGCGTCGTTCAGCACAACACATTTAATGGTGGTGGAACCAATGTCCAGACCAACTCTCATAGGATTTTGCCTCCTGCGGATGGAGTGAAATTGCGGGATATGTGCGCCGGGTCTGCCCCGCGGCGATACAATATCAGATTATATTATACAGGGTTCTGCACGATTCGGCAAGAGTACGGTGCAGGAAAACACGTTGTCAAATGCAGAAATCTGTCCTAAAAAAAACACCGAAGCGGTGCAGGAAAGTCCTGCACCGCTTCGGCATCAAAAGAAAAGAGGAGTATGGATGAAAAACTTGGGGTTCTGTTCTCAGGCCCGGGTCCCTGCTCCCTTCCTGAGAACACTTATAGTATACCCGCCATTTGTGTTAAAGTCGTGAAGGAAAATTCAACAAATTAAGAAGGGTTTGTGAACAAACCAAGCCTTCCCCCAGGGGAAGCCGTTCTAAACAAAAACCACCCGGCGCAAAACCGAGTGGCTATGTACAAACTTATTGCTCCTCCTGGCCCAATTTGTCGATCTGATCCTGCAAAAGCTGGGAGATCGGGCGGCGGGTGTTGCGCAGACGGTGGACCGGGGCGGCAGGGGCCGTGTGGTGCACGGGCTGTGCCTTGGCCTTGACGCGCAGGCGCTCGGCGGGCTTTTCGGGAGACGGGGCGGCAGCGGGGCGCGGCGGCACCGGTGCGGGAATATCCGTTTCCGGTGTGCCCTGCGCAAAGCTGCGCATATCGGTGCCCAGATCCTTCAGCTCGGCCTCGGTCTGGTCAAGCGCCTGATAGATGGCCTGCGTCAGGCCGTCTAAATCCAGCGTGGCGGCGCTCAGGCGCTCGTCCACGCGGGCCAGACGCTCCCGCACAAGCATGACGCCCGACGCAATGCTGCGGGCATTCTCCGCCATGCGGTTCTTCTGGGTCTCGGCCTGCTGCTTGAGCTCCCGCTCTGCGCTCTCGGCGTACAGGCGGGCATCGGCCAGGATCTTGCCGGCCTCGAGCTTGGCCTCCCGCACCAGATCGGATGTGGGGGCAGCCGGGGCGGCGGCAGTGTTCAGCGCACGCGCGGCGGTCAGCTGCTTTTGCAGCTCGTCCACCTGCTGCTGCAGATCGTGGCATTTCAGCTGCCAGATGTTGGCGTTTTTCTGGGATTCCCGCTGGGTGGACTGGAAGGAGGCCGTCTTTTTCTTGATGGTCTCCAGCTGCTCGTCCGCCTCGCGGCGCTTGGCCTCGGCCGTGTCTGCACGCTGGGTCGCGGCAGCCAGCTCGGCCTTCAGGGCCTCCATGCGGCTGTCGGCGGTGCCTCGCTCGCTGCGCAGCTCGTCCAGCTTGGACTGCAGCTGCTGCAGCTGGCGGTTGTACTCCAGCTCGTGCTGCTGGGCCTCGTTGGCCAGTGCGTTCATGTAAGCCAGCACGTCATTTTTATCAAAGCCGAACAAGCTGGAACGAAAACCCTGTTCCTGAATGTTCATCGGTTCAGACGGCATGGCTTTTTACATCCTCTCGCAAAAAAATCATTAAGAACGCTTGTTCAGGATGCTGAGCAGGTCGTCAAAGTAATCGCCGTCATCCTCTTCCTCGGCAGGGGCTGCGGGCTGTGCGGCCACAGGCGTGTCCATGCCGGTGCTGAAGGACTGGGTGAAGATCGGGTTGGGCATGACGGGGTTGACCTGCGGCTGGACAGGCTGCGCGGGCTGGACCGGAGCAGCGGCAGGCTGTGCGGCGGGCTGGGTAGCGGCCTGTGCGGCACGCTTGGCGTCAACATGGGCCTGAATGGGCTCGTCGACCTCGGGCGTGCTCTCGAAGCCTGTGGCAACGACGGTAATGCTCATCTCGTCGCTCAGGCGCTCGTCGAACGCAGTACCCCAGATGATGTTGGCATCGGGATGCGCGCTCTGGGTGATCATGCTGGCAGCGGTCTCGACATCCTCCAGGCCGATGTCGGGGCTGGAGGTGATGTTGATGATGACGCCGCGTGCACCGGCAATGCTGGTCTCCAGCAGCGGGCTGGAGATGGCAGCCTTGGCGGCGTTCTCGGCCTTGCCGGCACCCTTGGCAACGCCGACGCCCATGTGGGCAAAGCCGGCGTCCTTCATGATGGAGCGGACGTCCGCAAAGTCCAGGTTGATGAAGGCAGGAATGTTGATCAGGCTGGAGATGCTCTCAACGCCCTGGCGCAGCACGTTGTCAGCGGCCTCAAAGGCGTTCATCAGGGTGATCTTCTCCTGGCTGATGAGCTTCAGGCGCTCGTTGGGAATGACGATCAGGGAGTCGACGTGCATCATCAGGGAGGCGATGCCCTGCTCGGCCTGCGCCATCTTGCGCTTGCCCTCAAAGGCGAAGGGCTTCGTGACGATGCCGACGGTCAGGATGCCCAGGTCATGGGCCGTCTCGGCCACGACAGGGGCAGCGCCCGTGCCGGTGCCGCCGCCCATGCCGGCGGTGATAAAGACCATCTGCGCACCCTTCAGCGCGTTGGTGATCTCGTCCTTGCTCTCCTCGGCGGCGCGCTGGCCGATCTCCGGGTCAGCACCGGCACCGCGGCCCTTGGTCAGCTTGGCACCAAGCTGGACCTTCTGGGTGGCCTTGGAGTTGAGCAGAGCCTGCTGGTCGGTGTTCATCGCGACGAACTCGACCCCGGACAGACCGGACTCCACCATGCGGTTGACGGCGTTGCCGCCGCCGCCACCTACGCCGATAACCTTGATATTGGTTACATTTTGCATTTCTTCGTCGAGAACGAATGCCATGAGTGTATCCCCCTAAAAGTGATGTTGTGAAACCGGATTCCTGGGGTGCACCCACGCATGGGCACACTAATCCGTGATTTTTTACATATAACTGTTTATAAGGATAGCAAATTTTCCGCGCAATTTCAATACCTTAGCGAGAAATTCATAAAAAAATACGGCCTGCCCTGCCCTTTTGGACAACGCAGGCCGCGGTAGAGACTGTATTTTTAGTGCAAAGCTACATACTTTGTGTAAGAATGTGAAAAAATTGAGAAGCGGAGCTGCTGTAATCGGCCATGTGCCGGGCGGCTCCCCCGTAGGGGCCGGGCATGCCCGGCCCGGTGGTGTAACGTGAGCGGCAGTCTGCGGGAAGTCTCAGGAGATCTCTGCCCCCAGCCCGCGCAGTGCGGCGGGTAAATTTTCATACCCGCGGGGGATGTGCCCGGGGTCGCGCAGGCGGGTCTCACCGTCCGCGGCCAGTGCCGCCGCCAGAAGCGCCGCTCCGCCGCGCAGGTCGGGCGCAGTGACGTCCGTCCCGTGCAGGACGGCCCCGCCCGGGAGCGTCAGCTGCCGCCCCCTGACCGTGCAGGCCGCGCCCATGGCGGCAAAGCCCGCGGCACAGGCAAAGCGGTTGGCAAACAGGCTGTCGTAAATTTCGCTCTCCCCCGCTGCCGTCAGCAGCACGGCGGCGGCCAGCGGCGCAGTGTCGGTGGCAAAGGCGGGCCAGGCGTCGGCCCGCAGGTGCGCCCCGCCCCGCAGCGGCACGGCGGGGTCACGGGCCAGCCGCACGCAGTCTCCGGCCCGGCTGACCTGCACGCCGGTCCCGGCCAGAAAACGCAGAAACGAGTCGTAGCTGGCCGGGTCGCAGCCCGCAATTTCGATCTGTCCGCCCGCGCACGCCAGTGCGGCGGCGTAGGTCGCGGCGGCGATGCGGTCCGGCAGCGGGCGGTGAAAGGCTCCGCCCAGCGGTCTGCCGCCCTGCACGGTCAGCACCGGCGTGCCCGCGCCCTGAATATCCGCCCCGCAGGCAGACAGAAACGCGATCATGTCGCCGATCTCCGGCTCCTGCGCAGCGCCGCGCAGCACGGTCTGCCCCGCGGCGCAGCAGGCGGCCATCAGCAGGGTCATTGTGGCCCCGACGCTGGGCAGCCGCAGTGTAAAATCCACCCCATGCAGCGGCCCCGTGCGCCGCAGCGTGACGGCGATGCCCTCCAATTCGACCTCGGCCCCCATGGCGGCCAGCCCGGCCAGGTGGATGTCCACGGGCCGCGGGCCGAGGCGGCAGCCCCCGGGCAGCGGCAGGCGCACATAGCCGACGCGGCAGAGCAGCGGCGCGAGATAAAATACCGAGCTGCGCATGGCCCCGGCCAGATGCTCCGGGATGTCGCCGCAGAGACGGTCCGCGGGACGGGTGCAGAGGTCCGCCCCGCAGCGCCGCACCCGGGCCCCGACAGCGTCCAGCAGTGCCAGGCTGGTGTCCACGTCGGCCAGACGCGGGGCGTCCCGCAGGCGGCAGGGGCCGTCGCAGAGCAGCGTCGCCGCCAGCAGCGGCAGGGTGCTGTTTTTGGCGGCGGCAGGCCGGATGCTGCCGTGCAGGGTGCGTCTGCCGTGGATGGTGATCGTCTGCATGAGCGGGGCCTCCTAAACCTATGATATTGCCAGAAAGCGGGAGGATGCGCGGTAGGGGCCGCATAAATGCGGCCCGCAGCCTTCCGGCAGACAGCCGGCTGCCTTACACGAGCGGGCCGGGCATACCCGGCCCCTACCGGGCGGCATTGTCAGTCAACGGGCCGCCGCCGCATACTCTCCCCTCATCCGGCCCTGCGGGGCCACCTTCCCCCTAAGGGGGAAGGCAAGGGGTATCTCTACCCCGTTATATGCCGCGTTCCCTCCCGCTTATTACAGCAGCAGCGGCTGGATCTGCACGCCGCGCAGCGCGGCCTCTAATGTGTCGGGCAGGAGCGTGAAATCGCTTTTCAGGCTGCACGGCTTTTTGTAGCTGTCGTCCTGACCGAAGGGCACAAAATAGTAGCTGCGCCGCTGCAAAAGCTGGCCCAGCGCCGGGGCACTGCCCGAAAGCCCATCGTTCGTGGACGGTGCGATAATAATGGGCCGTCCGCCGCGCAAAAGGCTTTTTGCGGCCAGCGTCACGGGGGTCGAGCTGATGCCAGCGGCCAGCAGCGCCATCGTAGTGCCGGTGGCCGGGGCGATGATGAGCGCCTCGGCAAGCCGCTGCGGGCCGAGCGGCTCAACGGCCTGCAGGGTCGTCAGCGGTCTGTGGCCGGTCACTTCATATAAGGTCTGCCGCAGGGCCGACGCGGTGCCGAAGCGAGTATCCAGCCCGGCGGCGCTGGCACTCAAAACAGGCAGGACGTCCCACCCGCGGGCAGTCAGGACACGCAGCTGGGGCAGCACCGCAGCAAAGCTGCAAAAGCTGCCGCACAGCGCAAAGGCGACGGTGCGTTTGGATTGGGTGGTCATGGGGCGGTGCTCCTTTCGTCGGGATCGCGTTCTTCCAGGATCGCCAGCACGGTCTGTGCAATCAGCGCCCCGGCTGTCTGCGGCGCGCAGCGGCCCGGCAGGGCCAGGGCGTGCTCGGCGTGCAGACCCAGTTCCTCGGCGGCGGCAAAGTCGGTGCCGCCGGGCAGACTGGCCAGGTCAATGATGAGCGCCCCGCCCGGCAGCTGCTGCAGAAGGGCCCGGGGCAGCACCGGCGCGGGGATCGTGTTGATGACGGCGTCAAAGCCGGGCAGCAGTGTGGGCAGGGCCGTCAGGGGCGCGGCGCGGCACCCGGCACAGCGGGCATTGGCGCGCTGCTCGGGGCTGCGGGCGGCCACGGTGACGCGCCCGCCCAGCAGCACCAGCCGCCGTGCCACGGCACGCCCGACGCGGCCATAGCCCAGCACGAGAAAGCCGCTCTCCCAGATCGTGCGCTCCCGCAGGCGGAGCAGCAGCTCAAGACAGCCCTCGGCGGTGGGCACGGCGTTCAGGCATTCCAGCTCGGGCCGCAGAAAATAATCGATCAGCGGCAGCCCGGCCTCCCGCGCGGCCATCCGCACCGGCATCCCGGGGCGGCCCGCGAAGATCAGCGTCCCCTGCCCCGCACCCTGCAGTGCGCGGGCGACCTCGTCACTGACGCGGCCCTGGGACATGGGCAGCAAAATGTAATCGGCTGCGGCGGCATTGTCGGCGGCGGTCACGCCGTAACCCGCACGGCGCAGCACGCGCGCCGCCGCCTGCTGGCGGGCATCGTGCCCGACCACGCAAAATGTTTTCGGCATAGGCGCTCACCTCGGTTTGATTTGCGCCATACTATGCCGGGGCGCGTGTACCTGTGCCTTCTGCCTTCCCCCGAGGGGGAAGCCCCGGCACGCAAAAAAGGCACCCACCTTTTCCTAAAAGATGGATGCCTTTTTACTCAATAATATTTCAGCCCGTCGCACTGGCCGCGCCAGACGAGGAGCGGGTTGATGGGCACGGTGCCGATGCGCAGCTCGGCCACAACGGTCCTGCCGCTGGTGCCCAGCAGCTGGCCCTGCTTGACATCGTCCCCGGCCTCGACGTCCAGTGCGGTCAGGCCGTAGAAGATGCTCCTGAGGCCTGCGCCGTGGTCGATGACGACGGTGTAGCCGTAGCTGCCGCCAAGGTCCTCGGCCAGCAGCACATGGCCGCTGGCGGGCACGATCATAGAATCCTTCGACTTCTTCGGCTTGATGACGACATTTGTCGAGGTGCGCCCGCCGTAGCCGTAGTTCGTGCTGCGCTCGCTGTAGGAACGGCCCACGTACTCGGTCATGCCGTAAAGCAGCGGCGTGTCAAAGCTGTCCAGGAACGGCTGCACAAAGCCGCCCACGGCCCACTGGATCTCGCCGCCGTCAGTCGTCAGCAGCCTGAGGACGGCATCGGGGGCGTCGTCCGTGCCGATGTAGGGCGACGTCAGCTGGGACTTGGCGCTGTAATCCTTGTAGGAGTAGGAGGCCGCGCGGACCGACAGCGTCAGCGTTTCGGTATAGCCGTCGGCAGTCACGGTCAGCTCGGTGTTTCCGGTCTCTGCGTTCCACGGGATGGGCAGGTAGCAGATCCAGCCGTTGGCGGCCCTGACGAAGCCTGTGCTTTCCAGCGGGCCCGTCAGCGTCGGTTCGGTCCGGCTCATGGTGCTGCCGACACGCACGGCGGCCACGCTGCCCTGCTGAACCGTCGGTGTGCAGAGCGTGATGGACGGTTTGATGCTGACGGTGAAGCGGAACTGCCAGGTCTCGGTGCCGGTGACGCTGGAGCGGTCCTCGGCGGCACTGTCAGACGCGGTGACGACGAGCTTGGCGTCAAACGTGCCGTTCTCTGCAAACAGATAGCTGCGGAAGCCGGTGGCGCTGCCCTCGTACACGGTCTCCTTGTCGGCGTCGGTGATGGTCAGCTGGGTGCTGTAGTCGGACGGCGTCACGATAATATCCGGCGATGCGTCGGATATGGCATCCTCGAGCACAACGGGAGAGGAATTGAGCGTTTCGGCGTAGGTGCGCCTGAAAAAGCTGCCGACCACCGGCACGTGCCACTTGTAGGCCGTGGGAGCAAGCTCCTGGCCGTCAAAGGTGACCTTGACTTCGGGCAGCATGTCAGGCGTGGCGCTGCGGTAAAGCCATGCCACGCCGCCGCCTGCGATGATGAGCACGAACAGCACAACGAGGAGCAGCCACTTGAACATGCCGAACACACCGCGCCCGAGGGCCTGCGGGATCGTATCCTGCGGCTCGTCGTCCTCGTCGTCGGCGCTGTCATGCTGCGGTGCCTCGGACGCCGGGGCAGGCCCGGCAGACGGCGCGGGGTCCTCCTCCAGCCCGGCCATGATCTGCGCAATCGAAAGCTGCGCTGTGCGTGAGATGTTCGCCATGCGTGCGGCCTCAGCGGCAAGAGCTTTATCGTTGGCAAGGTCATCGCTGAAAACAAGGCCGGACGGCTCGGCAGCGTCCTCCGCGGGGACGTCCCCGGTTTGCTCGGGCGTGTCGGTGACGGCTGTGTCTGCCGCGGCGGCCTCGGGGGGCGCTTCTGCCGCAGGCGTGTCGTCGACGGCAGGGGCGTCCGCTGTCGGTTCGGGCTCCGTCCCGGCGGGCTCGGCCCTTTCCGCAGGCTCGGGCAGCTCCGGGGTACTCGGGACGTCGGGCACGGTGGGTGCGGCAGCGTCCTCCCGGGCGGGGGTCTCCGGCGGTTCGGGCTTGCTTTCAGATTTGGGCTCGGCAAGCTCCGGCGCGGCGGGAACGGGGCTCTCCTGTGCGGGGGCCTTGCGCTCCGGGATCTCGTCAGCGGGGGCTTTTTTCGTTGTCTTAGCGGCCTTCGGCGTCTTGGGCTTTGCGGTTTTTGTTGTCTTTGTTGTCTTTGTGTTTTTTTTGGCCCGCGGCTTCTTGGGGGACGCGGCAGGCTTTTTCGTGGTCTGCCCGTCTGCGGCGGGCGGCTCGGCGCTGTCCGTCGGCGCGGGGGGCGTGTCGGCGGCAGGCTGGGGGCTGACTGCCTTGCGGCGCCGGGGCTTCGGCTTGGGGGCCTCCTCCGGCTGTACCGCAGTGGATTTCTTATCTTCTTCCATACTCACACTCACTCTTTTAGGGACCTTTATGGATGCCCGGCAAAACGGCAGCGGCACGGCAGGCCGGGTGTGCCGTGTGCAGCTATTTTATTCAGCCTCGCGGAATTGCAGACCACTGTTTCCGTCCAGCGCGGTCTGCGGGTCGGTGGATTTGCTGCCGATGCGCAGCTCGTAGATCAGGCTGTGGGTCGTTCCGGCGGTGCCCAGCGGGTCGCCGGTGGACACACTCTGCCCGCGCTCCACGCCGACAGTCTCCAGCCCGTACAGGTAGCTCTTTACGCCGCAGCCGTGGTCGATGACCACCGTGCCGCCGGTCAGGGTCAGCGTGCCCGCAAAGACAACGTTGCCCGCCTGCGGGGCGGTGACGGTCTCGCCGTCCGCGGCGGCATAGGTCAGGCCGGTGGCCTGGCCGCTGCGCTGGCCGTCCACCATCTGGGTGACGCCGTACTCCATGGTGACAGCGCCCGCGCTGGGGGCCTCAAAGCGTCCGTTCCAGAGCTTGGCGGAGCTGCCCGTTGTGTACAGCGGCCATATAGCGTTGCGGAACTCCTCCCCGCCGCCGACATCCTCCTCGGCGGGGACAGACACCGTATCGTAGATCGTGCGGGTGACGGTCAGGGTGATGTCCTTTTCCAGGCTCCCGCAGGTCAGGTGCAGCGTGTGGTCGCCGCCCTCAGCGTTGTAGGTCACGGGAATATAGCCCATGTAGCCGCTGGCGGTCTTGCGGAACCAGACGGTGCCCAGATCGGTCTCCAGGCTCGGCTCGCCGTCCAGAATGCCGGACAGCTGCACAGCCACGATGCTGCCCTGCGGCGCGCGCTCGGTGCTCAGGGTGACCTTGGGGTTCATCGCCATCGTGTAACCGGCGCGGTAGGCGTACCAGCCCACGGGGTCGCCGGGGTTGTCCGCGCTGCTGTGGTGCGCGGTCACGATGATCTGATAGTCTCCGTTTTGTGTATAGGTATAGGTATTGCAGTCGGCCAGTGCGCCGGTCCAGACCGTGCCGTCGGGCGCGGTGATCTGAAGCTCGGCAGCGGTGACCCAGTCGGGCAGGACGAGCTGCGGCACGGTATCGGTGAAGGTGCCCAGCTTCTGCACGGTCAGGTTCGTCGGGCTTTCGTAGGTCTTGTTGACCTTATCGCCCAGCACCGGGATGACCCAGCTCCAGCCGTTGGGCTCGAGGGTCTGCTCACCGAAGGTGACGGCCTCCTGCGGCAGGGCGTCCGTCCCGGTGCGGCTGTAAAGAAAAGCCGCCGTTCCGCCCAGGATGGCGGCAATCATAACGGCGACCATCACAAGCCAAAGCAGCAGTTTACGCATATTGTGTTTTCTCCGTGGCAGTATGGCATTGCCAAAAAGCCGGACGCCGTCAGGTCGGTGCCCAGCCGGGTTGTGGTGGCAGAAAGGCTTCCCCCGCGGGGGAAGCCCTGAGGATCATTTACTCCTTCTCCTCTGCGGGGGCGGAGGGGATGTTCTCGTAGGTGGTGGAATCCTCGTCGTCGTAATCGTCATCCTCGTAGTCGTCGCTGAACAGCAGGCGCTCGTACTCGTCCAGCTCCTTTTCACGGTGGTAGAGATAGAGAGCGGCGGCGGTCAGGGCACCGGCAGCGGCAAACAGGAACGCCAGAACGGCACCGAAGGTGGTTTTCTTCATCATAGTAGTTCTCCTTTTGCAAATGCTGCGCTGCAACGCAGCTTTCGTGAAAAACGCCGCAGCGGGCGTGCATACAAAGCAATAGTGCTGACCTTATTATACCCGACACAGAGGGCAATTACAACCCGAACATTTGTAAAATATTAAAGGTATTTTTTTGCTGTTTTTACGCGGATTGCTGCAGGACAAAGGGTACATTTGAGCTAAGGGCGGCATGAGGTATATGGGAAGGTTGTAGGGGAGGGATGTATCCCTCCCGGAATGTTTGCGTGGCCGGAAACCCTCACGGAGGGGTCAAGACCCCTCCCTACGGTGTGCCGTTCACGGGTGCTTTGTAGGGAGCGGTCTTGACCGCTCCGGGGAAGTGTGCGGCTGCCATCCACTCCACGGGAGGGATAAATCCCTCCCCTACGCAAAACAAAAATGCGGTCTCCGCGCAGGAGGCCGCATTTTTATACGATTTTCAGAACAGCCTATCCACCGGGTACAGCCCATCCTCGCTCATCTTTTTCAGGGCTTCGACCAGCTCGGGCTTGTCCTCGCGGTAGGTGATGCCGTGCCATTTGTCGGCACTGGTCAGCACATGGACGTCCGCCTTGCCGGCCTCCAGCGCGTTCGTCACGACGGTGGGCAGGTAATATTCGCACTTCATCGGGTTGACGGGCAGGCTGGCCTGCAGGAACGCGGCAAAACCGGCCTTGGCCTCCTGCACGTAGGCGGGGGTGAAGCCCCACAGGTTCATCGAGACAACACAGTCGGCGGGCAGGTCGGCCCAGCTCTTGCCGCCGTCCTCGCTGTAATGGATGCCGTCGGCGTAGGGCTCGATGCAGGTGCGCTCGGTCACGCTGACGAGGTTGCGGCTCTCGTCGGTCACGCAGACGCCGCGGCTGACACTGCCGTTGGCGCTGACCGTGTTGCCCAGCAGGAAGCCGACCATGGCCCAGGCGTAGCGGTCCCCGTCGGCGTGGGTGCTCAGGTAGTCGTAGATGAGCTTGAAGCCCTGCGGGCCGTAGTAGTCGTCGGCGTTGATGACCGCAAACGGCGCGTCGCCGATGGCCTCCTCGGCCACGAGGATGGCATGGGCGGTGCCCCAGGGCTTGACGCGGCCCTCCGGCACGGTGAAGCCCTCGGGCAGCTTTTCCAGCTGTTGGTAGGCGTAGCGGACCTCGAACCCAGCGCGCACGGCACGGGCACCGACGGCCTCTTTAAACGCCTGCTCGATCTCGTGCTTGATGATAAAGACGACGGTCTCGAACCCGGCGCGGCGGGCATCGTACAGGCTGTAGTCGA